>Ga0157359_1000002_pt1 | contig 115326 bp, 143 predicted proteins | sample AttcapACBM3_FD_111482 | JGI IMG/M metagenome (GOLD analysis project Ga0157359, IMG submission 111482) | Fungus gardens microbial communities from leaf cutter ant in Botucatu, State of São Paulo, Brazil - Atta capiguara ACBM3 | ecosystem: Host-associated > Fungi > Mycelium > Unclassified ...
AAAAAACCCGCTCATAGGCGGGTTTGCTGTGCGTTTCGGAATACCTGACAGATAAGCGGCGGCGAACCGCCGCTTTTCAGTCCCTTACAGGTTAAGTTCGTAGCTCAAACTTGCATCGACTTCTATGACTCTCGTTTTGATCCGAAAATCACAGATCCTGTTCCGTTCAAGCCAAAAAATAGCAAGAATGGTAATACAGACCACCACCGCGAACACGGTGACTTTGTTTAGCATTTTGAGCCTCCTTCCTTTGCCTTCGGTTGCCTTCGGGCGTGTAAGGGGCTACGATTATGTTGTCGAGCATAAAGGTCGCCCCGGTTGAATTGAAAAATTCGCTGGGGCTTTCTTTTGTCTGCCGTTCTCACTAGCTCCCGGCAAACAGCCGAAAGCACAGCGCCAATATTCTATCTTTCTGTTTCTCAGAAAAATGCTCAATCTATGCGATACTTCTCGGTTTCAATTGTCGCCTTCATAACCTTTGCTGGAACTTGTTAATGAAGAGAATGAAGAAATGATTCATTATCATGGTGGCCCTATTACTCCTGACACCTGTGCAATCCGTGCATGGAAGGCACGGCACGCTTTTATTTCTTTTGCCTATCCCAACCAAATTAATCTCGCATCTGAATATTGTCAGTCATTCGCAATCGACAATGGCGCATTTACTGCCTGGAAAACAAATGGCCATAATAAAATAGACTGGACGGATTATTACGAGTTTGTAGCGCGCTGGAAAAATCATCCAGGTTTCGATTTTGCGATCATCCCAGACGTCATCGATGGTGGAGAATCTCAGAATGATGCGCTTCTTGATGAATGGCCACATGGCGATTTTTCCGGTGTGCCAGTCTGGCACATGAACGAAAGTCACGAGCGGTTTCTTCGGCTGTGTTCGGTATTTCAAAGAGTAGCGATTGGGAGTTGTGGTGAATATGACGTCTCCCGGCCAAAAATCGCTGTAGCGCGCATGAAAGAACTCATTCGTTATGTTACTGATGAGTATGGACAGCCCATTACGAAACTCCACGGACTAAGAATGCTTAATCCTCAGATATTCACTGAACTGCCGCTCTCCAGTGCAGATAGCACCAATGTAGCAAGGAACATCGGCATCGATAAGGCATGGAAAGGGGCTTATGCCCCCGCTTCAAAAGAAACGCGCGCGACCTTGATGGTGGAGCGTATCGAATCGCATAACAGTTCGGGCGAATTGATCTATAGGGAGAAAGGTGATCGCTTCGAAAATCAATCAAGCATCAACGCTTAATGTCGCAATAAAAAGCCCGCCGAAGCGGGTTTTGGAACAGAATTATCATGCCTGTAACGATCTGAAGATGGCGGCGAGTTGCATATAATCAGCCTCGCCCGTTGCAGCCGCAACAATAGCGTTTTCAAGAATCTCGCGGTCATTACGCAAGGTTATTCCATTCCGAAAGAGAAATTGCATTGCAACAACAAACGCTGTCCGTTTATTGGCATCATTAAAAATATGCCCTCTTGCAATAGCCACAGTATAAAGACCAGCAATCACAAAAAGATCAGGCTCAATTTCACCATAATCAAGTGCATTACTAATGCGCGAGGCGACGGATTCAGCGCGACCTGGATCAGACATACCGATGAGGCCAGGCGAACGACTCAAAATATAATCATGTGCATCAATAATCGTTTTCCCATCCATCAGTTTCATCGGTCGGAAAGCGCCTCTATCACATCACCATGCCGCTCAAAGATGAAACTCAATTCCTGTTCGCTTTTCATGCGCTTAAAGGCTTCATAATCCTCAAAAGAAATGACCGCTTTGCGCGGTTTTCCTCGTTGAGTTAACACGACATCTTCTGTCCCATTCATGATTTCCGCCATGTTCTGACGGGCTTCGGCGCTACTCATTTGCATAATACGACCTCTTTTGATGTACATCTATAATGTACATGTAAAAGTGGCGAAGGTAAATTACAGAAGTGTGATCGCACCGAACAAAAAACCCGCCTAAGCGGGTTTGTGTTACTTGATAGATGTGGGATGGATGCCTAAGGGGTCATCACCGAGAGAGGAAATCCGAAAGCGTTTTGTTTCATTCGGTTTTAATGTCACTGAAATCTCTTTGAAAAGACTGTCAGCGGAAACCGAACATAATCCGCGTCCTTGATCATCCCCTTTGAATCCTAATAAATGATCACCATGCGGAACGGCTATGGTGACGGTTTCACCGGTATCGATTCGCGCGATATCCTTACCGTCAAGCGTAGGAACGCCATAACACCCACCCATCATGTAACCTGTGTCACGCGTGATGGTGATCGCGGAATCACCTGTGCCGTGATAAGCAATACGATCAGTTGGAACGGGTTTCGCCTGAGAAGGACTAACAGGAGAGGTCGCACATCCAGCCAGCATTAAAGCGCTGAGTAATAAAAGACTTGTTTTTTTCATGATAAACCTGTGAAACATTTTTGTTTACAGATAGTTTATCTTCCTCAACATCACAGATTTTTCATTTAATGCGAAAATTCGTTATCAATAACGGCGGAAATCCTCTCCCGAAAGAAAATATTAATATGAGGTTATCGGTTTAGCTCCTGATGAATATTTCACCTGAGGTAACACATACTGGATCCTGAGAACAATATGTTTCTTCGGATGATTCGACGGATATTTCCATTTCTGGATGTCATGAATTGCGTTAAGCGCAAAGAATCCGGTCGGTTGCTCTCTGAGCATATGCACATCCGAGGTCGAGCCATCTGGCTCAATGTTGTACATAATATCGACTTCACCCGCGACATGAACAGCCCAGGCATGAGCCGGATAGCTCAGGGTTCCGGGTTTTTCATGACCGACACACCCACACAAAAGAAAAACGCCTGCCAGAAGGGATTTTTTAACCATGTCTCTTTTCCTTAAAAGGAAAAGTTTACCGACAGGTCTTATTCGTCCGAAACACAAAGTGTGTGATACCTGAGTATCTTCATCGTGCGTTCCCGCCAGTAACCACCATACGGGGTCCGGTTGCTGGGACGCCCATAGAGATGGTGAAGCATCATGTTTCCTTCCAGCAAGATTCCGGCGTGGTTCCATTTTTTACTTTGAATCTGCATAAGGATCAGGTCTGAGGGTTTTGGCTTACCTGTGAATTCCCGAAACCCGCATTCATACCAGTTATCGCGATACAGGTTTTCGGAATGCCCCTCTTCCCACCACGGAAAGTTAACGCGGTAATCGGGCAATTCGATGTGATGGATTTGGCGGTAATAACTCATCACCAGCCCCCAACAGTCGGTATGACCGAGCACAAAGGGACGTTCGATTAACGGGAGTTCGCCGCGTGGATAAATGGTCTTAACATCGCCTTCAGGCCAACTTACGATGACCCAGGGAACCGCGCTGTCATCACACATGGCGCGGTCGAGTGGGCTGGGTTGTGAGGTAGCGTCAGGATGGCTGTGAACAATGGCGGTAATCACGCCGTATTCTTCTGCAAGCGCAAAATCTTTAGGATTCAGGATAAACTGATCGGTCGGCGTGGTTGAGAGGTTTCGACAGGGAAAATAAAACTCGCGCGTAGAATCCTGAATAATCACCCCGCAACATTCGGACGGATAGTCCTGTTTGGCGTGAGCAAAAATGGCATTAATCAAGGTGGCGTTCATGTTGCAGGCCATAAAAAACCCGCTTTCGCGGGTTCAGGGTTAAGGTAATGTTTTCCTGATGAACGTCACCACCACATCAATAAACCGTTCGGGATCTTCGATGAAGGGCATGTGTCCACAATCTTCAAATAAAACAAATTCCGCGACCTTGATGTGTTCCGCCAGATAACGTGAGGCTAGCGGTGTACAGACCCAGTCATAGGCGCCCGCAATGATTAACGTTGGCGTGTTAATCCATTCAAGCTGATCGGTCAGGTCAAAATGGGGCAAAAGGGTTGCCACGAAATGATCCATTACGCGCGAAGACGGGAGGGAATATTTCATAACGGGCAAGAATTTATCTTCGTTGCCGGGTGCCATGTAGTAAGGACCGACTTTCTGGAGAAACATCCAGTGCGCTTCAATGCGCTTTTTATCCAACATTTCCTCAAGTGATGCCGGACTGAACAACGTTCGCGCAATTTCCTGAATCGGAGTTGAGGCCCGATCACTCAGCATCGGTGATTTCGCCTCACGACGTTCCTCTTCCGTGAAACGATGCCCTGAACTGGTATTCGAGAGGATAAGCCCCCTCACCCTCTCTGGATGACGTAAAGCGACCAGTTGCGCCACATATCCACCAGCGGAATGACCAAAGAAAAACGCTTCGTCTATGCCCAGATGATCCAGCAAGGCAACGGCATCATCCGCACATTGTTCAAGCGTGATAGTTTCAAAGGGGACGTTTTCAGATATACCCTGACCACGCATGTCAAAATAAAGAAGACTGAATTTCGCGGATAACGGATTGAGGCCTGGACGAAGATAGCCATGATCGAACCCTAGCCCACCATGAAGCATGACGATAGTCGGTTTCTCTTCAAGGAGTGAGGTTGAGGAATCGAGCTGTTCGCCAACGACATCAAAGAAAATCTGAGTATCATTAATCCTCGCAAACATCGCTTCCCCCTTTCTTCAGGCTATCGATAAACGCTTTGACGGTATCAAAAAAACCAATCGGCTTTTCAGCGAACACAACATGACCAGATTCCGCGAACTCACGGTAAACCGAGCCTTTAATTTCGCGGTGCATCAGTCGCGAACTGCTGGGAGGCGTCAGCCAGTCATGCGATCCGGCAATAATCAGCGTCGGCATCATGATGTTTGTAAGGGATGACCTCAGATCATACTTAGGATAAATCTCAGTCACGAAGTGATCGAGCATCGCAACGTTCATGCTGGTATAACCAAACACGCTTTGATACATCGACATGTAAGTGGGTGCGAAGAAATAAGGTCCGACTTTGGTCAGCATGTCATCGACGATGTCTTGCGTGAGCGTTTCCTCCGTCGTGACGCCAGGGGCATAAACACGAAGACAGGCTTTCACCACCTCTTCAGGCGCACGTTCGGCAAGGGCGGGATTCGCGGCAATCTGATCGTAGACTTTCGTGTAACAGGGCGAACTGTTCACCATTACCAGCCCGTTCAGGATGTGAGGATGACGAAGGGCAAGATTAAGCGCAACAAACCCGCCCGCACAATGACCAATCACATAAACGCGCCCCAATCCGAGATAGTCAATCAGGCCCGCGACATCATCCGCCAATGATTCAAAGGTAATGGATGAAATATCGTCTTTTGACGACCGACCACTTCCCGGTAAATCGAGATAAATCACCTGACCAATCAGACTAATCGGGTCCATGCAGACCCGAAGATAACCATGATCAAACCCTGATGCACAATGGAGAACCACAAACGTCGGACGTTTGACTAACTCCGAGGTTATTGAAGATAACCCTTCACCCACAACATCGAAGAAAATCGTTTTACCATTCACATTTGCAAACATAGAAACCTCTTTTTAATGGAAAAAATCCAGAGGTAATTTCACGTTCCGTGTGAAATCATCAAAACTCCATCACGAAGGAGTCCGGTTTTTTAGAATAAATTCAGCAAGTAAATCTTTAAATTTGTCGTGTTCTTCAATGAACGGGAAATGTCCTGATTCACTGAATTCAATAAATTCACTGTTTGTTAATTTATCATTGAGCATTTTTGACCCGACAGCGGGCGATGCCCAGTCAAACGTCCCCGCCATCACCAGCACTGGACACGTAATCTGATTCGCTTTTCCCTCAGAATTAAAGAAAAGATTGATGTTTCGAAAATGATTAACGAGATCCATTTTGTAAGAAATAAGACGAAACAAGCCTTCAAACTGATCCATATTATTCGGGGCCATATAATACGGTCCGACCTGATGCGAATAATATTGAAAATCTTCATCACTGATCGCATTCTGATTAAAAAAGAAATTATGGGCCACATCAAGTAAATCACCCTGAACACGGTCCTTCAGGAACGGTGTGGGATAATCTTTATATACGCCTGAGGGTAAGACGGTCATCCCCATCGAACTTGACACCAGCACCAGCCCAGTCACCTTTTCAGGGTGGCGAAGCGCAATTTTTTGCGCAATATAACTTCCTGAGGCATGACCAAAGACAAAAGCGCTCGGGAGGCCAATCAGGTCCATGAGCGCTGCGACATCATCGGCCATCGTGTCAAACTGAACGGTCGATAACTTAACAGTCGATGATCGTCCCTGACCGCGCATATCGGCATAAATAATTTGATACTGATCACTTAAGTCATCCAGGCCTAACCGCAAATAGGCATGATCAAACCCGTAGCCTCCACTTAAGGCAATCAGTACCGGTTTCGGTTTTAAATCGGGATCAGGAGCATCAAGCCCAGACCCGACCACATCAAAATAAAGAGAAACATCTTTAATCTGGGCGAACATGTCTACCTCTTTTCATTGTGTAAGAGGGATAATAAGTAAGGGAGATGAATTAGCTGAACAAAGTGAGCGGTCAGGTTCGAAGGAGCGAGGTTCCTGGGAAACCACCAAAGGAAAGCGGGTTATCCTGACCGAACCGAAGTTTGCACCCTGTCAGGTTTCCTGAACAGACATCCAGGCTCGGATCGTCGACGGGATTATTGAATTTATCGAAGTAGTTAGTTCCGGCGTAATCACATCCGTCCCCTGAACGGTATTTGCCACGAATGCACCAGGTACACATCGCATGAAGTTGACGGGTCGGGATTTGCAGTCCCTGGAGATCCATCGGACTCGACAAGGTAAATTCGACCTGAATTTTGGTTTCGCTCGATTTACTGTCGATATAAAAAACGCGAAGTTTTTCCTGAGTCGGATCAGCATTCAGATTCCCGCCTTCGAAATTTTCCTCATCAAGATATTGCGCAAGCGTGTCATGAATTGACACTTTCGCCTGAAGCATGTCCTCAAACTGAAGGCAAAGCGCGGTAATAGACCCGTTCAGGTTCGCCACGGTCAGACGCGGACTCGGTGCGCTGCCTGTCGTCGACATTTCCAGCCCGTCTATTTTGCATGGCCAGGCGGCGTATTCTTCCCCTTGCCAGAATATCGATTTAGCGGGAAGTTGAGATTCATCCCCGTTCGCCGCCAGAATTTCCGCTTCGGTATGGGGAATATTATGGGAATGAAAACGTAGCACTTCATCAACGCCGAAGGCTGAACCGTCAACCTCATAGAGCCGGATTTCGCTACCCGGTTCCAGTTTCTGATAATCACTGGTTAAACTCATGGTGCAAACGCCTGAGTAAAGGTGGCGGTCATTTCAAACATGGCCGCACCGAGTGCCGTTGGATTATAGGAAGAACAGCGATATAAACCTAAGGGTTCGCCTGGTGGCTCCCAGGCAAAGGATTTATAGCCCTGGTGGTCATCAAGAAAGGTTTTAATTTCATCAATAAAATCTTCAGTGCCGGTGAAAGTCAGGTTCCAGTTCTGACTTCGGTTATTAATGCCGTTTCCGGCCACCTGCATATAACCATCACCGAACTGAATGGACCGAACATTAAACGTCATGTCGCCCGATGCGTTAATCCTCGCGCACCAGGTAAAAGTGTCGATGGCCATTGTTCACCTTTTAACGCTTGCCGCGAACAACCCGCCCAATATCGCCGTCATCGCGTAAATCGCGCGCGAGATTGCGTTTATAGCGTTCATCCACGAAGCGTCCGATCTCATTGCCGAACTGACGCCAGTCGGCGCTGTTGGTGGTAGAAGAGGATCCTGAATCGGAAATGCTGATATTGACCTGAACGCCTCCAGACGGGGCGTTGCTGCCGGTATTGAGACCGCTGGCTTTGACACCCAGCGATCCGTCTGATGCGCGTTGAAGAGGAATGATGGCTTCGGGACCGTCTTCGCCCATGAGGCCCGCACCACTCGCAAACCTGAACGCCGTGGGCGTACTGACGATAGAATTACTGAAGGCACTTAACCCACTGGCATAAATGCCGCCTTTCGCGTTTGCGGTCGCCCCGCCGCCGAAAAAGTTTGAGATACCGGAAAACACCGATCCGAATAATCCACTCGACCCGCTGAAGAGATTGGACGCCGCCGCCTGAACCGCGACTTTTTCAATCATCTGAAGGACCGAAATACTCCATTGTTTCCAGCTGACCGTGTTGCCTTCCAGCGCTGAATTCACATTATCCAGGGCTGAACTCATGGCTGTACTGACATCATCTTCAACGGTAGAGGATATATCGCTGGTGGAATCCACCCAGTTCTGAAATCCGGTTTTCGCGCCGTTCAGCCAATCAGACTGAAGGGCATCGATTTTTTTATAATAATCCTGTTGATCGGTGATACGTGTCTGAAGGGCTTTAGAGAGCGCGGCGGTTTCGCGGTTATAGACATCGGGATCAATATCCCCTCGCGTTCGTTGATTGTTCAGCGCTTGTTGTTGCTGAAGAAAATCATTACGAATGTTGATAATGTCCTGAAGACGTTGCTTTTCCTGATCGCCCAGTCCGAAACCTGACGCATTAACATTATTCGATGCCGCTGCGTTGGCGTTCTGGTTCTGAAGGTTGGTGATGTATTGCTGAACCGACAGATTGTCCTGATTCGCTTTTTTCACCTGATTCAGCCGATCAACCTCTGAGGCCAAATCACGAAGACGGGTTTTCTGTTGGGCGTTCAGGTTTTTAAGATTGCCACTCTGAAGATCAAAATTCAGTTTCTGAAGTTGCGTCACCTGTGCGCCGCGTTGCGCGCTGGTGTTAATGGTGGCAATCATTTGCTGAAATTTGAGCGTAGCGCTACTGTAAGCGCTGGCCAGCTGCTTCGCGGCCTGATTTGCCTGGTTAGTCTGACCGGGTTTCAGTCCATAAGCGTCGGAACTGAGCGTTGCCTGTCCCGTTGGCAATGAGATACGACCCAGACCAAGACTATTTGCGCCGGATTGCTGTTGCGCGTTATAGCCAACATACCCACCCGCTTTAAAGCGATCTCCGACCTGAGAAACGAGCGTGGCGAACTGAGCGGCGCGGGAAGCAATGATGCCAAAGTCAGCGACAAGATTTGCCACCTCGCCGACCAGTTTCGTTAATCCCTGCAAGACTTTAGGATCGGTGAAAACCTCGCGTAATCGGTCCAGGCCTTTCTGAAGGGGTGACAAATCAACCTGTGCGAGTCCGGTTGCTATTTGGGTTTTTAGCCCTTCAACCTGACCTTCCAGATCTTTAAAAAAGTTTGAAACCTTAACCAGTCCCTGAATCTGATCGTCAGAAGGTGCAATCCCATAATCTTTCGCCTGGTCTTTGAAGATGTTCAGTTGCTTGTTGTTATCTTCAAGCAAGGGAAGTAAACGTGAACCGTCATTCACCAGACTTTCAAGAATATTTGTTTTGCCAGCGGTCGAAATGCTCGACTTATTCAGTGCATCGCCGATCTGAGTCAGGATTTTATCAGGGGATAATTTTTGAAGCTTAACAGCCGAAAGACCGAGCGTGTCCAGTGCCTGAGCGGCATCACCAGACTGATTGAGCACCGCATCCCCGATTTTATCGTTGATGTCTTTGAAAATATCTGAAATCTGATCGCCTGCGATGCCTGCCCGCGACGCAGCATATTGCCATTGAAGAAGAGTCTGAGTGGAGATCCCGAGCGATTTCGCCCATTTGTCTGTCTCTGAGACCTGATCGGCGGTGTTCTTTACCAATGAAAGCGTCGCGCTTCCGATGCCCGCTGCGGCACTTCCTGCGGCAACCGCGACCCCTGCTAACGCTGCGCCAACTTCCAACGCGGCGGCTTTGGTATTTCGACGCCAGCGGTCTGACGCCCTTTCAGCCTGATTCAGTCCTGTTACAAAGCCGCCGACTTTGGCGATCAGGTCTATCGTGAGTGTTCCGAGTGATCGCGCTGCCATATTCACTCCATAAAAAAACCCGCCGAAGCGGGTTTGTTTTTATAAATAGGATCGGAGACACAACTTTAGCTCTAAAATGTAATCCTCCCACATGTCCTCTGTCATCTTCGAATATAACTCCGATATTTCATGATAGTTATCGTCAAAAAGTTGATAGGGGTTTTTATTCGGGTCTTTATGAATGAACTCAAGCGCCTGAAGTAATATCGCTTCATAATTAAGACGAGGCCCATTTGTTGTCCAGTCCATAACAGGAGGGCGTGGGTTGCGCAATAAACGTGCGCGATCTATATGGTCATAACGTTGATAGTGACGATGATTAATTAAATAACAGCCTATCAACATCGACATGAATGCGACAAAACAAGTGATATAAGAACGATGAAACCCGGTGAAATAATTATTGCTTGACAAAAAGTGGTGAATTGTTAGCAGTGTGACAAAACATCCGATAAATAAAAGGAAGTATCCTTTATAAGTATAACGTTTCATATGACCTCTTTATTATAAAAGAACAACAAAGAGATTTTAATAAATACCCTTTATGAGACTTATCAAAAAGAGCGGACTGGATTAATGCCAGGTATTCATCGCATCTTTGAGGGTAATGGGCGTGTCATCCTCTCGATCAGGTTCGGTGAAATGCTGGGTGAAATCCGTCGGCTGAAATGCTGGTGTTTTGCTGTCGCGGTTCGCATTGGCCACCACACTCGAAATCACACCACTGGCCCATTCTGTCCGAAGTCCGCCGTTGAGCGAACCATACTTGTTCCGGTAAAGCGCCCAGAGTTTGAACTCGGGTAAAGAAAGGGTTTCCTTCGCCTGCGCGATGGTAGGACCGCCAATCCCGTTCAGGACTAACTCACACCAGAATTCGTCTTCTTCGGTGAGCTGATAGCCTTTCCCAGATCGTTTACATCCTGAATGGCAAGAAGCAGCGCAACAGTCAGCGCACCATCAAGCGGACCACGATCAGGATCGGCCTCGCCAGTAATATCACCAATCGTGAAAACGGGTTTTCCTTCTTCATCACAGACAGATGCGGCAATACGTCCGGCGATGCCATCAATTTTTCCGACCGTGGCCATGATGTCAGACGTTGCCGTTTGATATCCCATCGGGCGAATAAATACCGTGGCTTTAAAGGTGTTTTCGCCCTGTTGCCATTCGATCTCACGCTCAACAGGACGCCCCGTAAAAGCACCGAGATTTTTCAGGTTTTCGATGGTGAGTTTCATTTTTGTCCCATAAAAAAACCCGCCGAAGCGGGTTATGTTCAGGTAAGTGACTCAGGCTGAATAGGTCACATTCGTTTCATCTTTGAGACTGAAGCGGAACTGTTGACCAGGATTCTGAAAATAATCGACTTCAATGATGACCGATTTATGCTTACTAACCTCATTCAGAAACCGCTTTCCGTCTGTCATGACCATCACGTTATTCGGATTGCCGTTGAGCATTTCAAGATGAAAACGCTCAACCTTGCCCCCATCGAAACTTGCGAGAGCATCACAGCCATAAATGCCACAATCAAATTGTCCGTCAGTGGTGGTCAACAATACCGCCATGACAGGCGCATGACCTTTCAGCGTCTTTTTGTTTTTGATGGGCTTACTGATTGTTTCAATGTTCAGCCACGCACCTTTATTATAAGGAAAATCAAAAATATGCTTGTTCAGTGAATGATTAGCGCCAAATTCTTTAGTCTGTTGACGAAGCGCATCCGTTTCAAAGTGATAAAACCAGTGTTGATGATGATCCACCGACTTCTGAACCTGTGTTAAAGGTAAGGTTGTCGACAGATCACCGATTTTTTCCACCAGCGATGTGTGTGAATCAGGTGTGACATGATGAGGAACAACAGGATTCGCCTCAACATACCATTGAAAGCCAATCACCACCGCCGCAACCAATAAACACCCTTTCAAACGCAAGCCTTTCATTTCTGTGTCCTCTTCAATACCATTGAGACAATGATACATTGTAGATACATCAGAAATGTAACGCTTTGTGCTTATGACCCGGCTTCGTCTTCTTTTGGCACCCAAATCCCCGCACCGGAACGCTGGATTGTGCCGGTAGACTGAACGACGGTGTTCGCCTGGAAATCAAACGGAAAATCTGAAACGTATCCTTTAAACACATACCAGGTTCGGTCAGAGGGAAGCAGTAATCCGTCAACCGCTGCATCTGAATCTGATTCATCAATCGTGGGTTCGGATTCGCCGTCACTCCAGCCAATCGCAAACACCAGATCCGAGGTATCCGCCGCTTCAGCCAGATTACTCAGCAAGAGGTGACTGGCGTTGTTAGGGTCTGCGTTAAGGGTCAACGATGCCTGGGCGGGTGTACGCAATCCTTTTTTATAGGTACGCGTACTTTTCTCACTCAAACAGGTATCTTCAATCTGATCGGCGGGCGCTGATCCGGGATTGAAAGAGGTAATACATTCGATTTCGCCGACAGTCTTATTGTCGTACACGTAGAGCTGAGTACCTTGTGTTAAAACAGACATAGTTTCTCCAGACGAAAAAAAACCGCCTCAGGCGGTTGGGATCAGACGCATTAACGTAGAACCATCCAGTCGGCATCGAATGAATAACGATAACTTTTCGTGTCGTCATCCAATGTCTGAACGCCCCAGCGTGTAATGTAGGAATGCGGTTCGATGGCATCACGAATCGCCTTAGCGACTGACGTCGCTTCGTTGAAACTCAGTGAGAACACATCAATTTGAAGAGACCAGGTGTCCACATCCGGCAACGTGCCGAGATACATTTCAGGGGAACCGGCATAATTCTGAACGGTAGCGTAAGGGTAAGTTGCTTTTTCGGGTTTGGAATAAAACATGTACATGCGGAGAATTTTCGGCCCGAGAAACGACATCACCTCAGGGCTTTTCTGACACACTTCAAAAATCGGCGCGTTCATGATGGCTGGCTTCGTTTGCTCGCTCGTCGGATCGCCCTGTCGAGCGATTTCTCATATTCACTGGTAAAGGTGTAAAGCACTTCATTCAAACTGGAATCCATCGCGGGACGCATAAAGGGTCTGGCGGCCATTTTTTCCGTCCCGAATTCCAGTAAACGCCAGTGAGGGGTAGGCGCGTTTTTACCAAAATCTGGATGTGTCTCAAGCACCGCGCCATGAAGCACACCAATTCGAAAGGCAATATTCCCGTTTTGCTTGAATTCACGTCCATTCCAGCGAAGTGCGATATTATCTTTAATGCTTCGGGGAGTATGGGGATCATCAAGAGGGGCGACGTTTTCTTTCGCTTTGTTTACGATGATCATTCCGGCTTTCCTGAGCGCTGCCCTGCCCCCGCGCCGTCGGACATCATTGCTTACCTCATACAATTTCCCGATCAGGGAATCGACACCGATAATTGAGAAATTGAGTCCATCAGCCATTATTCACACCTTGTGTACAGGGCAAGGTAATGTAATCCAGCCCGGACCAGAGATCGGGGAGAATAGCGGCGATATTATAAATATCGCCCCGAAATAAAATCCGCCAGTCACTGTTGATATCATTACGATAACGAAGCGTGATCCGAACAGTAATTTCAGACTGAATCGCATTTGCCGCAATAAATTCTCGTCCAGATAAAGGCGCGACCTCAGCCCATACTGACGCCTGAGTTTGCCAGATAAGGGTAATTTCACCCGTCACTGGATCCTGAATTTCTTCATGACTCTGAAGTTCAACCCAGTGTTTTAAAATCCCCGCTCTCATAAACTACCCTCGCGGCTTGCCGCTCAGATAAGTTTGAGCGACGTTATCGGATTCATCTTCGATAAATTCGGTATAAATAATGCCGATTAGCCCGTTAACAGCATCACAGAGGCGATTCATTGCTTCCGTCTGGTTTATCAGCGCTTGAATGAGGGCGTTTTCTGAATGCTCGTTCATAGGCTAATCGGGCCATTTTCTTGATCCAGGCACGGCGCGCCGCACAACCAGAACAGGCCATGACCGCTCCTTAAAGAATGGTTGGTTTGCGAAGGGAATAAATCAGGCTGGTTACGGTAAAGGGAAGATAACCTTGATGATAGGTGGTTTCTTCTTCCCCGTTTCGAACACGGTCAAAGATGCCGACCAGTAACAGCGTCGCCATTTTGACCCGATCCAGTTCGTTCGTTCCTTCAATCACTGCGCCATTATCATCCACCAGAACATCGCGCGAGGACTGGATATAATCGAGAATGGACGCGCTGGCGGAATAGATTTTTTGCTGAAGTTCAGCATCACCCGCGTTCGTATCAATGCGAAGATGGGCTTTCGCCTCCTCCAGCGTAACGAAGGCAATCATTCACGGTTCCTCCCGTCCCTGCCACGTTTTACCGCCAGACGCCAGCCGGTTGAACCTACATCGTTCGGACGGTCCGTGGTTTCCGCGTAGCAATGCCAGATTGACCCCGCAAACGTCACACAGTCGCCAGGTAAATAGGTCTGGCCAGCCTGATAGACATCGCGGTAAATCATCACAGGAATGGTGAAATCGCGCGTTTCAGTTTGTCCGTTCGATTTGCTTAAGCTGACGGTAAACTGACGGTCTCCTTTCAGAGAAATATCGATATCACTAAGACCGTTTACGACGCATTCAAACCCACTCATGCCAGCGGTTTTTTGATAAGCGCGCCATAAGCCCCCGTTGTGAATGGCGTAGGTTCCGCGTGGGTAACTTTTATTGACATCGATTTCAGGCATGACCTCAATCTGAAGCCCGTCTTTACCGTCTTCACCTTTGCCCGGATCCGGTAACTGAATCTGACTCACCGCCATTTTCACCGCCTCTGAAATCATTTTTTCAAAGTCTGGAAGAATGACAGGTTCGGGTTCAGGAAACTGAATTCCTGCTACGGCTCCCGCGACCAACGCCATGATATCGGGTAAGGGTTCAGGTTCCTTCGGTTCAGGAAGTTTAATCGCGGAAACCGCCTCTTTAACCATCTTTTCAATATCCGGTAAGGGTTCGGGTTCAGGCATTGGATATTCAGACAGCGCACGTTCAAGCAATCGCGGAATATCCGGTAAAGGTTCAGGATCTTTCGGTTTCGGTAATTCAATCGAATCAACGGCGGCTTTCACCAGGCTGTCGATATCAGGTAACGGTTCAGGTTTCGGTAATTCAATCGCGTTAATCGCCTCTAAAACCTTCTCTGTAATGAGTAAAGGAATATCAGGAAGCGGTTCAGGTTGCGGGATTGAAATGCCTGAAATCGCCTTTTGAACGAGTCCATCAATATCGGGTAAGGGTTCAGGGTGAGGAATGGGAATCGCCTTCACTGCTTCTTCCACCAGCGATTTCACGTCAGGAACAGGAATATCGATGGCTTCAATCGCATCCGAAATCATCGCTGGAATGTCGGGTAACGATTCCGGTTTGGGCAAAGGAATTTTCGCGATTTCCGCTTTCACCATTGCGTCGATATCTGGCAAGGTCTCAGGCTTTGGTAGGTCAATTTCAGCGACGGCCATTTTCACCATTTCGTCGATGTTGGGAAGCGGCTCAGGTTGCGGTAATTCAATGTTCTCAATCGCCCTTTTCACCATCTCTTTAATATCAGGTAACGGTTCGGGTTTGGGTAACACAATTCCGGCAACGGCGTTGTTGACCATTTCCTGAATGTCGGGAAGCGGTTCAGGAATGGGTAACGGAATAGCTTCAACAGCCGTTTTGACCAGTTGATTGATATCAGGCAACCGTTCAGGCTGAGGCAATTCAATAGCGGCAACCGCGCGCGTCACCAAGTCCTGAATATCGGGTAAAGGTTCGGGTTCTGGGAAAGGGATGGCCAACACGGCATCCGAAACCATCTTGTGAATATCAGGCAGTTCCGGCGCTTTGGGTAACTCGATCCGATCAACCGCGATTTGTACCATTGCATTGATATCCGGCAACGGAGCAGGCTCGGGAAGCGGAATATCTGCGATAGCCTCCTTCACCATTTTCACGATATCAGGAAGCGGCTCAGGTTGAGGAAGACGAATCTCACCCACGGCTTTTTCGACCAACGCTTTCACATCGGGCAACGGTTCAGGCTCAGGCAAAATTAATCGCGCAATCACTTCATCGATGATGTCGTTGATATCAGGCGGGATCACCGGTTCCGGTTCGGGGATCTCGATGTCATCGACCGCTTTATTCACCAGCTCAGTGATTGCCTGAGGCGTCAGATCCCCTTCGCGGGCTTTCTCAACGGCATTCCTGACCATATCATCAATATCAGGAAGGGGTTCAGGCTCTGGCAGATGAATTTCACTCATTACCCGTTTGACGATTGCCGCTATATCAGGCGCTGGCGGAGGGTCAGGCAATTCAATTTGTGCATAAACCATTGACGCAATCGCGGCTTCATCAATGTCATTTTGTTCGACCAGTGACAGCCTTTCCGTCATTGAAGCGAGGATTTCCTTCAGTTCAGAAACTTCATCCGCGAGTTTGGCTTTCTCCTCTAGCTCTTCACGAAGTTTTTCATCCTGCAATTCTATGAGGTGGTCTTTATGAGAAAGTTGAGTATCGAATTCCACGCGAAGGATTTTTTGAACGTCATCAAATTTCCGTTCAATATTTTGCCGAATCACTTCGGCGAAGGTCTGATCACGTTGCGATAACATAAATAATTCCGTGAAAAGAGGTTTATGATTCAGGCGATCATTAAGTTGCCTGATTTCATCATCAGAAAGGGGTTGATTGGGATCGGGTTCATCATCCGTCTGGGTATCAGAACCGTTATCATCATCTGTTGGAGGTGGTTGAGACGGCGAGGATGAACTCCCAGATGAAAAGGGATTATCTTGTGCGTCGCGTTTCGCCAGGGCTTCAAGAGAATAGTTTTGTTGCTGAAGATAAGGCGTATCCCCCCCTTCAACCGGGTCCATGTTTTCTTTAATGCGCGCTTCATTCGGCGCGAGGAACCCGGCACCAATGCCGTCACTGTACGATTTATAACGAGCTGCAGTGTCCATGCGAAGAAGGCGACTATGGTCAAATTCAACACAGGTTTGCGCATCGAGATCGAACGTATCGGCGATCAGTGTTTCGATGGCGGTCATATGCACCTGAAGGCACTGTGCATAATAGGCCTGTTCAAGTGCTTCGATATTGTTATAAGACGGTGACTGACCGGTATCGATTTTATATAACGGAACATGGAAGGTTGAGGCCACCAGCTCATTCGACAAATTCAGTTGTTCGACAAGCTGCGAATCAGTCGCACTTTGGGCAACGGCCACAAACGCCGCGCCATCAGCCAGTAATGCCGTTTTCCCGGCATTCTCGCCCGAATACCCTGCATTCCAGTTATCTTTAATTTCTTTGGCTTTATCGGCATCCACCGATCCGGGAATGGTGATGATCCCGCCAGGACGCCCGCCATTTTTGAACGTATGCGCTGAATTGCGCAACATGGCTTCACCACCGATGGCGGCAAGGCCTGACGCATAGACAGGTGACAATCCACACAGAGGATGAAAAAGTGTGTTAAACCTGTCATGAATGAGTTCGCGGGCCGGGACGAACAATCCACCGGATAACCCGTTCAGTTCATCAGTCAGCACAGAATAGAAAATTTCGCCGTCATCCCCGATGTAAGGAATAACGCGACGTGGATCCAGCACCCTCAGCTGACGAACACGGTCGCCCGCGTCCCGAAGTTTAAGAATATAAGCGTTACCGTGAGACAACTTTGAAATCATCCACAGTTCAAAAAATTGCATTGCCGTCTGATAAAAGTTCGGCTTTATCAACAGTGGACTTAAAACAGGATTATTAACATTGACCCAAACGCCATTTGACTGACGGCGTTTAACGTTGATTGGCATCTTCGCCACATCAGACGAAATTAACGAAATACAGCTGAAAATCGCCGGGTAAGCTAACACGCTATCAAGTCTAATCTCGATGTTTTGTTGCCAGGCTCCGGCGTAAGGCTCTAGTACGCGACTCCACGCGCCAGAATGCAGGCTGTGAAGTGCTTTTTTTTCTTCTTTTGGCTTTCGCCGAAGAAAATTAAACATCGAATAATCCTCTTCGATTAGCGTGTTTTAGGGGGGCGTCCTTTGGCTTTCTTTTCAACTGTCTGAAGAATCTCAACAAAACCGCCTAACTGAAGAATGAGCGCGTGATCGCCGCGAATGAATTTCTTCTCGCCAGCGAAACTGTCATGAGTGGTTTTTAAATAGCGGACTTCGATCATGTTGAATAAGGCGGGGCGAACCCCGCCTTCTCCTTAGCTGCCAGCGGTGACGCTGTAATCCACATCGGTGATGACGGACACAGCCGCATCGCGGCGACGCTGCCAGTTGATCCAGCGTTCGGCACGGACGGCCACGCTGTTTGTCTGGAACATGCTTACCAGTTCAATCGGGGCTGGTGTGATGGAATCGTGGGTCGGCACACTTTGCATTTCGAGCGATGCCTCAGTTGAAATGTCGATAGCCACACCACCATCGTCAGCAAGATAGATGTTCGGGGCATCCACCAGGATCAGCGAATCATCGATGTACTGAGAAACAATCACCGGCAAGCCGTTGAAGGTTCCGCCGAACATGGTCATGTCAGGATATTCACGTTGGCCAAGCGCATTTTTACGCTGAGAAAGCGTCAGTGCCGTGGTTGAGGACATCAGCCAGACAGCGCCGGTTGGCGACAGGTTTGCATCAATGAACACAGAAAGCGCAGCATTGGCATCCTGATCAGGAATACCGGTTGACGCCGAGGAGGCCGCGCCATTGGTGACAGATGCAGGTGATACACCATCAACCGCCGTTTTCGTGGGATCGATAAAGTCACGGTCGAGACGTTCAATCACCGCATCAGCCAGAGATTGACGAACCAGTGAATCAGCGGATGGCGTTGAAAGGCGAATCACTTCATCGGTCAGAACGGCAATCGCCGCGACTTTGGTGAAGCCTAAGGTGATCTGACTGAAATCAAAGCTGGTCAGCGGTTTGGCTTTACCCTCACCTACCCAGTTCGCCGCACCGCCTGACGTCTGTCCCTTAATGCGAACATTGAACGGAATGCGGGTTAAGGCCGGGATACCCGCTGCGCCAAAACGACCGATGATGGTCTGAGGCCGAAGGAAGTCGATAAAGTCAGCGGTATAATCCTGAACTGTTACGAGATTTCCGGCCCAGTTCGGATCGGAGGTGGACCCCGCACTGATTAGATCTTTCATCACAGACTGAAGTTTGATGTCATCGGGATACTGGTGTTTGGCCAGAATCGCCGCTTCCGATTTCACACCTTTGGTCGCTGCCAGCATTTTGCACATACGGGCAAAGCCGATACCCTGATCGAGTTTTTTCTCAACGTGGATAATCGATGGAGCCTGAACATGTTTGGTGGTGGTGACGGTGTCGCCGCCTGCGGCGGGCTGAACGGGTTTTGCCGTCGCGGCTTTCTGGGCCTCCAGATCACGAAGGCGCGCCAGATGGGCATCCAGACTTTTCACTTCGGCGCTAATGTCGTCGTATTTTTCGACCTCTTCTTGATCGAGAGTGCGACCATCATCAAACGCTTTTTGCATGACTTCAGCGCGCTCAGCGTCAAGTGAGGCACGTTTCATTTCAAACGATTTAATTTGCTCCCCAACGTTCATGGGTTTTTCCTTATTTTTAGAAAGAGATTTCGTGATTTGTGCTGAAGCGCCAGCAAAAGAACTGAGGTGAACGACTCGGTGAGTCGGTAATGTTGGAATTACCGGAGGGCCAGACGCGGCACGTAATTCCTGGTCAACAATGGTTTTAATGACGGAAAGCGATCCGTCTGAATTAGCCGGAACGGTAACAACGGACAGTTCGTACCATTCCCATAATGAAAAACGGATGCCGCCATCATCGATAAAGGCGTATTCGATTGGACGAAAGCCGATAGATAAGCCTTTAACTAAACCGAGAAGGATGGATTGCCAGGCTTCATCAAGCCGTGCGGCGAGTTGACTGGGCGCATCGGCTTGAGCAATCTGGGCTTTTATTTCGATCCCCTCATCTGTCACCCGCGCGGAGGTGACTTCGCCAATCGGGGATAAATGGTCGTGTTGCCAAAGAAGCGGGATCGGTAATTTAAACTGTGCGCCTTCCGGCATGACCACATCACCATGACGGTCAGGTGTGGGTGTTGTCGCGATACCCGTAATCGTCCGGTTATTCTGATTAATGGCCTTGACTTGCCACAGGCTGACGGCTCTTTGTTGGTCCATTTGACAAACTCCAGACACAAAAAAAGCCTGTCAGACAGGCTTACTTTGTTCATTTTTAGCGAGGGTTATTTGATACGTTGAGGACGTAAAACTCTGCGTGTCATGATTGAAAGGGTTAACTTTTGATAAAAACAACCAAATGCAAGCGTTTAAGGATTCTCCGGCTTTCTTTCCATCGAAGGGAGGAAATCAGACGTATAGCCATTGCGACCGCCGTTCTCGCGGCAACGGTCGCGTTGTTATGCGTTTTAAAAACCTGAGGAGAAACACCATGTTCCCGAAAGTCTATTTGGTAGACGAAAATCATGTGAATGCACAGGGCGAACTCGATAAGAGTTATTATCCTTACTATTTCGAAATTGCCCGCATCGCGTATTTTTATGAAACCTTCGGGATTGATTGTGATCAGTTAATGGAGTTGGGAACGCTCTGTGACGTGATGGATGAAAATTATATTGTCAATGAATCCGTTCACTCTGGTGATATGGTGGTAATGAACTGTGAACTGGAAAAAAACAGCAACCCTTCTGCGTTTAATGTTTTTCAACAAATGATTTTTGAAGATCGCGTTGTTGCCGAAGGGGTTTTTGTTTGTTCATTTATGAAAAATAATGAACACTTCGTTCCCGAAGATATTCAAAAAGCGTTAGAATAATACTGTTCAGGGGCGATTAATGTCGCCCCTTTTTTATTAAAGGGTAAAACGAACCAATGAAAATTCATAAAATCATCGAAAAACTTAAAAGCTTCTCTACCCAGCCCTTCAAAAAATACAGAGAAGAAAATGGTTTTCGCTATTACACAATCAACAAGCATATCTTGCGCGTAGAGTTCGATGAAACAACGGGGTTTTACATCGGTGTATTCGAGAAAATGCGCGCGATGTCGGAATTCGCTGTTTATTATGAATCTGATATCCCTTCAACGGCGCGCGAGGCCTTACAGAATTATCTTTCACATTGCCGTTCTAATAACCTCAATCCCTATCGTGAATAAAAAAAGGAGCCTTCAGGCTCCTCTCTTTTATCCCCAGAATTGTTCAGAATCGAACTTATAGGGATAGACATAAGACGGTAAATCCGTTGATTTATATTCACAATCCAGAAAAACCGTGCAATTCATGCGAGGGAGCGCAATCGATTTTCCGAATTTTACACCAACATTGGTCATGAGAATGACAGGATCGAATTCACCATGTTTTCTCATCTCATTAAGATCAATTAATAGGTCTGATTTTTTCATTATTAATCCTGGCTGTGTAAAACGTCAATTTTAAGGAACATCCCCCTTAAAAAATCATAATCCATGCGATTTTGCAGACATAAAATACGTCAGATTAATGACTTTTACTTGAGTGTTTCTATTATCTAACACAGCAATAACATATTTTTCTTTTGAGATACCTTTATAAAACAAACATGTTCAATCCCCAAACATTCGCATTTATTAATACATCTGAACTAAAACGGATCAATGTGAGCGAATGTTGGGGTTGATGCCTGTCAGGGCATGACAAAAAAGGCCATTATCCATTCTGACACAATGCGAAAATACGATTCTGGAGGTAGCATGAGAAAAATTGCCATTGTTGGCGCGGGTCAGTCTGGTTTACAACTCGCGTTAGGCTTACTGCAATACGGTTATGACGTCACGCTGATAAGCGATAAAACGCCAGAAGACCTGTTAAAAGGAAAAGTGCTTTCCAGTCAGTGCATGTTCAATAATGCGCTCAACATCGAGCGTCACTTAGGACTGGATTTCTGGTGTGAAAGCGTACCGCCATTGCGGAACTGTGAATTCAATCTGATCGAACCCATCCACGGAGAAATCGAAACGTCCTTTCAGGCTAGTTTTCATCACCCAGCCGCCTCCGTTGACCAGCGTTTGAAAAACGCCATGCTGATGAATATCTTCATCAAACGTGGCGGGAAACTGCGCATTCGGAAAATCGCATTGATCAATCTCAATCTTATCAGCGAAGAGAACGATTTAGTGATAGTCGCAACAGGACGCGGAGCCTTATCGTCAGCGTTCCCGGAAAATGAGATGGAATGTCGTTTTAATACCCCTCAACGAGAACTGGCACTGACTTATCTCAATCCGTCACGCCCCATTTCAGATACGATTCGGTTCACTCTCGCACCTGAAATCGGCGAATTGGTCACCTATCCGGCGCTGACATTAACCGGGTTGTGTAACATTTTGGTGTTTGAAGGTGTGCCGGGTGGCCCTATGGATTGTTGGAAAAAAACATTTACGCCCGATGAACATCTTAAAATGAGTCTGGACGTGCTCAGAAAGTGGTTTCCTGAGGAATATCCGCATTTCAAAAACGCAACATTGACCGACGACAAAGGCTATATGTCAGGGCATATCACACCCTGTGTTCGCCATCCTGTGATAACCCTTCCTTCAGGCAAATGTGTTTTAGGAATGGGTGATACCGTTGTTGTGAATGATTCACTCACCGGACAAGGCGCAAACTCTGCCGCCAAATGCGCTCACATCTATCTGACACGCATTATGGCGAACTCAGGGGAATTTGACCGACAATGGATGGAAGACACGTTTAACGAATTCTGGTGTTACGTTTCGCATGTTGTGACCTGGACCAATTCGTTTTTTTCGTCGTCCTCATCCCATCTTGTTCAGTTGATCAGAAAGGCAGCTACCGATCCCGATCTTGCCAGCCAGATTGTTAACGGTTTCGATGATCCGACCAATTTCTTCCCCTGGTGGTTTGAATAATTCTCTCAGATTTAAAGAAAATATACGGAATAATCTTTTTTTGTCGGTCCCGGATTCAGTGCCATCAGTGAAACGGCATCAAATAACGCCATTAACGGATCGATTTTGCCCACCCCACTCGCCTGTTTCGTGATCAGGGTGGCATTGCTTGACGTCACGACCTTCGCATTCGATACACACCAGTTCATTAACGGCTGTTTCGCGTGAATCATCGCGCCTTCAGCCAGTTTTCGTTCGGCGGTTTTAATCGCGCCTCCGAGCCGCCAGCCCTGACTGATACCAATAATTGAATCCTGCGGTATTCCCGCTTCAACCATCGCATCGAGCAACATTCCCACACCTGCCGGGTCCATACCGACTTTGTCGAGTAAGCCGCGATTAAAAATTTCCATCACCAGTTGACTGATTTGTTCGAAATCTTCACCTACATTATCGATGATCGTGAAATCGCCGTTGGCCACAAAATCATTCAGGCGACTCTCTTCACTTTTCCGGCGTTCAATCGCTTTCCTTGTTGCCCAGCCATGAGACCAGGCTAGCCAAAGCCGCGTCTGGCGACAACGACCGATAATCGAGAGTCCCAACAAATCATCAAGGCCACCGCCATCAATGCCCACACAGATAACCTCAGAGCGCGCAAGAACGGCATCAAAGGTTAATGTCGCGTCTTCACGGCTTTCCCAATAGTCAGCACCTGGCCAGCGATCATTTCGAAGATTCAGACCAATTTCGATATTAAGATGTTTGGCCAGAAACTGTTGATAGGTTCCGTCAGTTTTGTTTTTATACTTCCTGAACTCACTTTCAAGCCATTCCCGACTGACTGAGCGTCCGATATTGGGATTCGTGATATAGAAATTATCGGGGTTTTCGTAGGCTTTACTTTCAATCAGTGCTTCAGGAAATTCATAAAGGATCCCGAGTGTTTTCTTGTCATCAATTTTTCCATCACGCACGTCACGCCAGTAATCCAGTTTCTGTTTGAAGATGCCGGTTGGGGGTTCATCACTTTGTGTGGTAAGAAAAATCACCCAGCCTTCATTTCGGGAAACCTGACCCCCTAACGCCTCCATAAACATCGATTCGGCTTTGGCCCGCTTGCCGAAGATCCATAACTCATCAACCAGAATCCGGCCTGATTTTTTACCGGAAACCGTATCTGTATCAGCGGCGACGACCTTCAGCGAATTACGATTAACACGATGGGTAATGGTTCGCGTGTGGTCCTGAACATGGAAGATATCGGAAAGTTCTTCATCTGCACGGATCATCGACGCAGCGGGTTTAAAACTGTTATCCGCAACTTCTTTAGTCGGTGCAAGAATCAGGTGTTCTTCATCCTCACGCCAGCACAGAATTAATGCAGTCAGCATAATGCCTGCCGCAATTGTCGATTTCGTGTTTTTCTTGCTGATTAAGAGTCCGTATTCACGGATCATCTGGTTTCCGCTTTCAATATCGTAGCCACCAAAAATGGCACGGACAAAATCGAAAACAAACTGATCCGAACATTCTCCAAATGTGGGTTTCCCAGGTAAATCTGAGACACGAAGTTTTTTGAAAATTTCCAAACCCACATTCGCAATATCAGGATAAATCGGAGGAGGAATGATGGATTGTTTGTTTAATAATCTTTCCGCCCAGTCAGGGCAATCTGTGCGCCACTCCATCTACTACCCCAGTGGGTTAAGCTCAGAATGAGAATCTTTAAGTCGGTGAACTGCTAACGTCATGGTTTTCGATATGAGGATATAAGTATGCGTTCGATCCGACTTCTCGATAATTTTCAACTTCATAAAAATTATGAAACCACTGAAGAACTCACCCGACAGATCGAATTAAGTAAGTTCATGATCGGGTTATTTTTCAGACCGCTCAGCCTGAATTATCAAATGGAGATTATCGGTACATTAGAACAGTTAGGTGGTGATTTTCATGAAATGGCCGACTATCTTCGTCGGTTCAAACAGGAAAAAGACGCACCTGAAGTGGTTTTGTCATCTAAGAAAAATTGTTAACAACAAGTTTTGGCGGTGACATCGATGTAAACGAGTTTGCCGCCTTCTTCGCCGCACTGTTTTTCGCTTCTTTCTTGCCAGGTTCACCCACTTTGGCACAGACATAAGGAGCTAGTTTTGCGGCTGCATCTAAAGAAAGTTTCGGGTCTGTTAACAGGTTATCATTCATGATCTGCCGCATAACCACCAGCGGATCATCAATGGCTTCCGTTTTTATCAATTTAGGTACTGTTTCTGTTTCCGCTTCATTCTGTACTGGAAGATTTTCTTTCTCAGGTTCCAAAGTGTCAGCCGTGTGATTTTTTTTAAGTCTTTCGATGTAGTCGAGTACATCCTTATTTTTTGATAGCTCATGGCCTTTATATTTAGCGCTTGCTGGACTGTAGCCCGCTTGAATAGCGGATTGCGTTTTGTTCTCACCGCGCATCCAGGTTTCAGCAAACAGCCTTTTTTTAGTTGTGAGCATAGTTTCTCTCTTAATCTTTATGGACTTTATTCCATTAACACCATTCTAATCTGATCCCCAGTCGATAACTGATAGTCGCAATAAATCAGATAACTGTTACCCTCCCTTACACCATAAGATGAAATAAATTTATCAACCGGATAACCTTCGCGAACTGCTGGGTTATAACCTTTCCAGTGACAATTTTTTAAAGAAGGAGAGCAATACATCATTGAGGGGATTTTATTATGTAAAGTGATAATACCTGATGGAATAACGGTCCCTGGTGATGGACATTTTACCATCCCTGCGTTTGCAGAAGCGCAAAACAGGATGATTAATACTGAAAATAAGTATTTTTTAAACATAAGACGACCTTTCAAGTAAAGGTTAACGTAAATAAACCCATTCAAATCATTCAAAAATGAAAGGGGATTTTTATCTCGACGCCTTTGCTAAAAATATCTTTAAAACTTAATTCTCTTTCTAAAAGAAAAATCCGCCATAAAGGCGGATTAAGAAAACACATTAGACAATAGAAATCATTTCTTTAACAAAGAGAGACGAATCTGATCACCAGAATCAAGTTTGTAATCACAGTAGATTAAACCGTTGTGTTCCGTAGCCTTGCCGCCATTATTAACTGACACAACTTTATGTCCTTCAGTTGCAAAGGGATCGAACCCTTTCCAACTACATTCTGTCGAAGAAGGCGAACAATAAATCATACTGGAAATACCGTCAGAATCTTCTTCAACATGTGTCGAAACAACGGTATCTGGAGCGGGGCAAACTACTGCTTGAGCAACGCCAGAGAAAGAAATAGCAGCGAAAAACGAGCCAATAAGCATTATTTTCTTCATATTTTGTGTCCTTTAGGTCTCTGTATTGATGAATTAATGATTTTCCTCTTAAGGAGGCTCTATTTTATCGATCATTTTTTTGAGGTGGTGTGTTTTTTTGCAAACAGTTTCGCGTGAAATAAACAATCATCAAAAATCTTTCCTTTACGACTGGATGAAGAAGCGCGTCGGAAATAAGAAATGCCTTCACGCGCGCCGATACGACAAGCAGTTTCATCGAATCCTAGTTTCGTAAGTTCTTTAAGAAGATTGGTTTCAATAAATTCAATGGTAGTCATGCTGTCTCCAGCATTTCGACATCAAAGCCAGGCAATTCCAATTGGGAAATTTTTTTCACGACATCTTCAGCATTTCGGATCTGACGTTTTTCTTTCTTACGCAATCGCATTAATCCGCTGCCCTTCTGACCATGTTCTTCGAACGAATAACGCTCAGCTAAAGTTACGCGCGTTTGCATTTGGTCAATTGTCATGGTTTTAAACGCTGAAAAGTCCATAAAATTGACGTTTATTCGCCCTTCCAGCTCGTCCATTCGGTCAAAAACGCGCGCTTGAGCGTCATAATCATAAGACATCGCCATTAAACACGCTTCACGGCGAGGAAACCGATAACAATTCAGCGCCCTACCGGTTGAATCTTTATACTGAGCTAAAAATTTAGCTGAGTGTTCTTCGTGAAGCACCTTTGGAACTTTCCCGAGGAAATTTTTATGTAGCAGCTTCGAATATTTCTTACACGGAAAGGTCATGCCTTCCTGTTCGGCCTTTTTCGCCCGGACATCATTGATGAAGCCAACAAGCTCAAGACTTGTCATCGTCGCAACATCTGGGGCGGGTAAAAATATTGGTAGGTCTCTCATTCACCCTCCTCCTGTCTCGGGCGGTTAACCTGATTCACAAATGGGATCTACTGCCTTATGTCAAGGTAGATCACCTGTCAGATCGAAAAAAAAATTTAAATGATTGGGGGCGAGGTTTAAAAAGACTTGCATTTTTATTTTTTTATTACCCCCCCCATTTTATTCGGTACAAAAAAAATCAACCACGATAAGTGATTGATTTTATTTACATTTTAACTCAATCTATTTGACAGGATTGAATCAAATAATATTACCTTTGAGATTAATCTTTATCAGGTGAGCCATAGTCGTTATAAAACGCATTCAGGGCAGTATGGAATGCATTAAGATGATCTTTAAATTTTTCTTCAGGCACTAATAGAAAGCTATCACCATTTTTTGAGGTGAGACGATGACCTGATGAAGTCTTGTGATGAAGAAGATCAAAAATCTGCTTCGCTTCTTCAGCGGGAAGGTCTTTCAATGTATCAAAAAATCCCATAGATTTTTTCCTCAAGATATATAAATCAATTCAGGGTTTAAATCAAAAATAGATTATTTATCAAGCAGCCCGCTAATTTCTTCTTGAAATTTGTTTTGAACATCTTCAATTGCAGAATGAAAGTCACTAAAAAATGATTTAACTTTTTCTTCAGGTACAAGCAGAAAATTATCGCCACTCTTTGAAGTCAGTCGGTGAACCGATGAGAGGTCACCAGAATCAATAGAGTTCAAAAGATCTGGAATCTTTGCAGGGTCTAATGGTTTAGAATTACCAAATAAAGACATATCATTAATCCTCAAAATAAAGAAAATATTGAATCTTAAGAATCTAAGATTCAGACCATGAGGTGACGACAATTTGCGCACCTCCTTTCGCCTTCGCTTTCATGTAGATGACCACAGGTGGTCTGATCTCCAGAATGCGTCCGCTCATTTCATGCCATGCTGAACTGTCAGCAGCATCGGCATATAAAACCGCGCCAGTCAGTTCGGTAATGTGAGCACCGGTTGAACCGTCTGTGATTTGTACGGCGTCGTCTTGTGTTAATGCTTGAACGTCAGACATATCGCCTCATAAATAAGTAAAGGTTATGCGGGTCATGTATCGGCTTGACCACGCCTCACCAGACAGCGGAACGACTACCTGATTATTTTCAAATGGAACAGAAAGGGTTTCACCATCGGAATAATGAATAACGATGTGATTGGCCACACCTGGATTCGTCACAATGACTTCTGATTCAGCACGGGAGGATTGCTGATTCTGAGCATTAAAAATCGGTGATGTTGGAAATGACCCCAATTCTAATTGAGGAGCCTGTGCTTGCATTGCATCGGCGGTTAAACGACGATAAACACTCGCGACACACTCACCTGTTGGCACATCAGGACATTTCTCATAAAGATAACTGGATGGTTTTTCACGTTGGGTATAAAAACGAAGTTGTGAGGTCGTGTCATTCGTAAAGGGTACAACGACGCGAGACCAGTTTTCCGATGTGCCTGGGTCAAGATCCTGGACAATAAAGCCATTATCCGATTCGTTGAAAATGCCAACGTTTACTTTCTGAACCTCTGAATTGATAAATGGAAAATCACTGTTATTAACCGCCGTTGTGGTAATCACTGACCCTTCTGAATACATCCAGTTACTGTTAACGCCGGGTGCACCCAGATTGGTCAATGCAGAATCGAGCGCATAATTTGTCGCTTCAGGTTCGGGTTCATGTCGCCCTACAGGTTGCCCATCAACATATTCAAGCGGCCATTCATTGATTTCACTGGTGGCAATTGTTCCATTTTCGTCTATATAGCTGTGAGACGGACCGATATAACGTACACGCGGATCCTGTGTGTCTGTTGTCAAATCAATGTCAGATAAATCGATGTCTTCATTCTGAAAGGTAATGCGCGTTAAATAACGTTCGCCCCAGTTCCAGGAAGGATAAGGCAATGAAACCGAAGTTTGGCCTGAGGTTTGAACGAATTCAATCGAACCGTCATCATAAATCAATCCGATATTCGTCGTATCACCGTCTATGGTAATTGTGACACTTGAGGCCAGCCGCGTAATCTGATTATCGTCTTCAGTGATAATTGGCGAGGTCGCATAAGGATAATTCCCTTTTTCAATCACCCCGATTCCGGCATGAAAAGCTGTATCATCACCATTTCTGGCGAACCATGAAAACACGTAATCGCCTGGGTCTAAAGGATCGGTTTGTGTCAGGAAAACAAACGGCGAACCATCACTGATTTCTATGTCTCTGCCTAACCAGATGCGACAGCGACTTTGATTAGCAGGTGAACAAGGGAACACTAAACGTGTCCAGTCATCAGAAAGTGAATAAGGCTGTCCGGTTACTAAAGTCACGCCACCGACATCTTCAGAGACAAGGTAAAACTCCCCTGCAACCGGCACAAGGCAAATTCCGCCGCCATCAGGCGCGCCAGTTTCATCGATTTGAAGGGTTGAGCCTGAGGAAACAATCACATTTGAGGATGTCGCCACAGCACGACAGTTTTCCTGATAGTTCAAAGATTCAGGTTCGGGAAAACTTCTTCCTACTGGTTGTCCATTGCGATACTCAAGCGGCCACTGATTTTCCTCTGAAGAGACTAAAAGGCCATTTTGTCCCCAATACAGATGAACCGGCCCAGAATAAGTCACACGCGGATCCAGTGTTTCAGACAGAAGATTAATGTCCTGAGGTTTTGGCGGAACAGGCGTGATCGTCGTTCCTTTACCCTCCCCGAGTGAATCCGCAATGGCAATCGGCGGAATGATCCCCGAACTGACAAGTTTTCCTCCAACGATGAAAGTTTGTGGACTAATAATCATTTTTCCATCGCCTTAACGAATAAAAGGAGAACTTTCAAGGACAAACGCGTCAAAGAGGCTTTTAGAAATAATCACCACCGCTTCATCATTCTTAAACTCGATTTCAACCGGTTCAACCAGCGCATGATCAATGAATTCTTCAGGGTCTTCGAAAAATTCCGCTTCAGTGACAGTTTTCATCCTTTCATGTCCTCTTTGGTCTTTTTCTTGTGACACCCTTCTTCCCCGCAACACAGAATCTGGGTATTTTCAATCACGTCTTCCCCACCGAGATAAAGTGGCGTGATATGATCAAGTTCAAATCCATGCGGATATTCAGTGAGTTTTCCGCAAATCGCACAATGTGGATCGTTTTTCCAGACCTTTAGTCGCCGTTGCTGTAACGTGACGCCAGTAATGCGTTTATCCGCAATCTTCAGCTTTTTTAAGCGATGAGGATTCAGATTACTCAGTCTGGGCTTCAGTGTGGTTAGTCGTCCCATTGATCGCGCCTCTCATACAATCGCCAGGCCTTACGTCGCTCAGTACGCTTCGCCCCGTCAGGATGGATTTCAATCACATCGGTGTCGGCATGATCCACCAGCGAAAAAGCTGGATAAATCACTTTGCCCTTATAACAATCACTGATGGCGTAATCCGCCCCTTTATTGGGGTTCCAGTTCTCTAAAATGCGACCCAGGAAATGTCTGGGAATCGAATAACAAACGCCATGAATAAGACGGTTTAACCAGATGTAATCAGTGCGATGTTTATCGGTGTCGATGAGTCTCATCGCGATTTCAATTTGCCGCTGCGGCGGTCGACCTGTTCCCAGATAAAATGAAACCACATTATCGGGAAATCGCTCAATCCAGGAAAAAACCAGTTCATCAAAGTCACGCACAGGCAACGCATCATCTTCAAGAATGATGACCTGTGCTGACTGAAAAGAAGCCCATTCCAACGCACGATGATGGTTCCAGTTACTTCCGTGGCATTCTTCATCAATAAAAAGCTTTGCTCCCAATTTAAGGGCGAGTTTTTCCGCCCTTTCACGCCGGGAATGATGGCCAACAATACAAAACATTATTTGTGTTGCCAAAATGCGTACTCTCTGCCAATTCCATTTGACTTAAAGACAGTGTGAACAAGTGGCCCCGTAACAATCCGTTCAAAATGACGATATCCCACCATTCCAAAGGCGATCATATCGCCGACGGCGACCGGTTTTTTTCTTTTATCCCAGAAGTTTGATGATTCGACGGCAGAATAAATCCGTAAAATAGAATGCGCATACATCATTACATCATCGCGGGATCCTCCCAACAGCCCCGCATTGAGCATTACATCGCTTAAATGAGACTGAATAAAATCCTGATATTGCGGTTCAGGGTGATGATGTGCTGCCCACGCATCCCTATAGGTTTTTGGCTCCGAACCAACATAAATTTTACCAGGAATCATCTGATCCCACGGTTCCCTGAGCATTTCCACATCCGTTCCGTCCGTACACCAGACTTTATCAATCTCAGGATGATCGCGGAGAAATTGCCAGATGTGGAGCCAGCGAAGAAAATAGACATTAATACGCGATTTACCGACGCGAATCAGCTCCGCTTCTTTAGGTGCGGTTTCTAACTCGTCAGCGAGAACAATAGGTTTAGCACCGCGAATGGAACCCGACCACTTTTCAAGCAAAGCGGGATTGGCTTCATATTTCTTATTTCGCTGAGGATCGGTGTATGCGGTCAGTAAAGTAGTAATGACGGCATTATATTGATTTTGAATGTTAACAAACGCCGTATATTCCTGTTTTCGACGCTGGTTGAAAATACCTACATTGCGACGAACCTGTTGTTCGCGTTCGGCTCGGTTAAGGCTTCTTTTCACATTCAAGTGTTCATCGAGAGAATGAATCAACCGTCCCGAACCGACCACATCGGCAAAAGCCCAACTCGTGAGTCCCGCATAATAAATCCGTAAAGCCAAATCAGAATGTTCATACATGCCGCGTTCATAAATCGGGTCAAATCCTCCCACTTTCTGAATCGCGGAAACATGGTAATAAAGCATCACGCCCCGTTGTCCCGTATAGGCGATGTGATGATCATCCTGAAAGAGGACCGACATGTCTTGCAATTTGACGTTTGAGGCCAGATCAAGAAATTGATAGGACAGATGCACTTCGGGCGAACTGATATAAGGTTTTTCCCAGTCGTGCGAAATCGGCCAGGCGTCATCATCAAATAAAAACAGTTCTTCACAACCCGCATTCATCAGCGCGCGTAAACTGGCGTTCTTTGCGTGTACGATACCCCCTGAACGACCAAAGCGAATGAGTTCGACGCCTTCAGGGACAATAGCTGGAACCGTTGAACCATCATCAATCACAAACACTTTTGCCCCAGAGGGTAAAAATCGGAGGTGATTTTCCAGGGCTTTAGCCAGTGTATCAGGTCGATTATGCGTTGAAATCGCAATACCGATTTTTGATGTTTCTCGGGCGATTGGCGCAAAGCGAACGCCGTTAATGACGACTTCCATTCTCTGTCCTGAGCGATTTAGTGATGACGTGCCTGAAGGTAATTCAGCATGGCGATAAAATGCGCCAGCTCGGGATCAGAGGGTTCGATGATCTCGTTTTCTTTGAGGTCAAACGCATCGTCAGGAATGAACTGAAGATGCATGGCATATTGACCATTTTCAGGCGCGTATTCATGAAGGACATCTTTCAGTCTTTGAAACAGATCTTCATGCCCTGCATTAAGAGGCGATTTCAAATCGATGAAATCTACCTCGACACGTTTCGTGGTGTGAGAAGGCTCATTACGAAGAATGGATTTCACTCCCGCTGATCCAACTTTGCTTTTAGGACGTCCCAGAACATCAATCTTTACCGGAAGGGGAATTTCCAGATCCGTTCCGCCGAGGATATTGGCATGAACAATATCGCCGCTTTCATCATAAAGAACGGAAAAAAGCGGTGTCGTGAGTTTGGTCTGACCTGTTTCCATGAACTCAATTTGGAGGTCGTATTTTAATGTGTTTGGCATGAATACATTTCTCACTTAGGTTTTGAGTATTAAGGGATAGCAAACAAAAAAAAGAGTCTCAAGAACCTGAGTAATTATTCGCACAGATTGACACGACTTTAAACATCAAGAAACTACTCTTTCAACTCACTAATAACCACTTAAGGATTTGAAATGGTGTTGATATTGACCCCGCATCCAGGGGAAGAAATAAAGCGCATGTTAAAAATTTATAATGTGACTCATCATAAGCTTGCGCATGACATCGGCGAATCCCCGGTGTTGATTGACCGCGTCATCAAGCGCAAAACGCAGTTAACGCCGATTCTGGCCATTAAAATCGCCAAAGCTATCAGCACAACACCCGAAGCCTTACTTGAAATGCAGGCACGACACGATATCTCACGCGCCAAACGGCATGAAAATGCTGAAACTGTGCCTGTTTATGTTTTGCCACAAATTGACAATGCTGATCGCTCAGAATGAGTCATTAGCCTTGTTTGGTTAGATAAAGTATCTCCCTGTGTTTGACTGGGAGTTACTTTTTTATGGCCGAAAAATTGCATCCGCATCCTGGCCTTATTTTAAAATGTCGTTTACGTCAGCGTGGTCTTCCTTTTTTTGAGTTAGCCATGCTTATTAAGTTTGATGAAGACATTCTAAAAGAGGTAATAGATTTAAAAACGGCAATGTCGCTAGAATTGTGTGAAAAGCTTTCGCGTTATTTTGGCGACAGAATAGATTTCTGGATAAAGCTTCAGGTAAATTATGAACTGAGTATCGTGGCGTTTGAGACACGTTATCCCTCACGCCACCCAGAAACAGATGATTCGCCCTTGCCACCTTTACCGACACGATTCGGGTGAAGAATGTCCCGATCTGGCCTTTAACGTGAAAATCATATCGATAAAGGAAATTGCGGTTAAGACATTCAGTTTTGCCATTGCTGAATTTCCCCCTTCAATCTCTGCGAGAGCACGTAAAAGCTCGTCATAAACAATGGCGAGTTTTTTTTGTTCAGAATCAGTCATTCAACCTCCTCAGAGTGCTAAGGCGTCGCTGAGACGGTCGAGAAAATTTTGAACTGTTGGTGAAATGGTTTTGCCCGCGAGTGCAACCTCTTGAGCATATTCCATCACCTTCAGACAGCGATCTTTATCATTAATGATCCGGGTCATGTTCAGTAAAACGCTATTGGCCGTGCGAATGAAATCATTTGCAAGTTTTTCTTCAAGGGCATCAGCGATGATGACATTCACCATTTTACTGTTCTGAAGTACGGGTTCAGAATTGCGGATTCTCTGAATGACCTTAATCTGGTCGGATGTCGGCAAATCTTCCGAAAACGCGATCAGATAAATCGCATCAATAATGATGATACTGAAAATCAGGTCTTCATCGTCTTTATCAAATGCAGTGACAGGAAACATAAACACTCCTCCAGGTAGTGACTTAACAACTTAACGATTCACCTCTGAAGATAGGTTTTATACACGAAAATGATTCCTAGTCTGTGCGAATGTCAAAGTAATACTCGCTGTCAAGATGAAGCACGTCGGCCAGTTCTCGCCCGAGACTTTCCTCATTCGGCGTAACAATGCCATCGCTTTCAACAACGGTCATATAGAGGACCATTAATCTGTGACTGCGATCAGGGGCGTACTGGAGCTGTTCAAGCGCAAAAAAAACGGAATCGAGCGCGGCCTGATAATCACGCTCAAATTCCGCCTTAAGACGTTGTGCAAGTTTACGGGAAAGAAAGCGACCATCATCGGTAAGATCTAAGCGGTCGAATTCATCATTTAACGTATCTTTTTGATTCTCGTTAAATCTGCCATTCGCAAAGACCGCCAGATATATGACATCAATACTCGCTATCAGCTCGTTAACGGTCAGTTCATATGATGTCACAACGCTTCCTCCTCTCTCAGTTCTCCCGACTTTTCATCAGGAGATAGACCACCGCCAGTAAAACGCCATCCGCGAAACTGGATGCAATGGATCCCAGAAAATGAAAAATCACAAAAAAAATCAGGAAGCCACAGAAATAGACGTTTGGTGGATATTGATTACGCAAGGTGATTCTCCAGCCTGAGACCGAGCACCAGCGCAATTTGTTCAAGCACTTTCATTTCTGAGGCTTCAATCTCACCATCTGCTTCAGCGATGGCAACCGCGACATCAAGGACGTCTTCAGATTCGTGTTTATCGCCTTTTACATCCTCGATTTCACGTAACGCTGCGCGCCGGCCAATTTTAAAATCCGTTTCCAGCAGGTTCACTATCTGGGTCGAGATGTCCTGAAGTTCGCTGGTGAAATTGAAAAGGACGGGATTTGTTTTCAATACCTGATCGATTTTGGCGCGTTCCAGGGCATCACAATTGCCGTCTGCATAGGCCACCAGCCAGGCAGCATTAACGACAGCCTGAGCCAGATCGCGTTTCTCAAATTTACCAATATCGTTAGTGACGCGTTTTGCGCGTTTTTTCAAAAAACCGAACATATTTTTTCCTTTTGAGGGTGAGCCAGTGCCCAGGAGAACACTCGCAGAGAAAGGACAAGTGAACCCACCTGACCCACCCTAAAAAGGCTCTCTGTTTGACTCGCTTGGGCAAAGCGACGGTAAAAAAAACCTGAACGTGATGTTCAGGTTTTGAGGGTTAGCGAAAGAGAAATCAGTAAGGAATCACAGCACGCGGATCGTCAGTTGCTTACCGAGAACAGCGAGTGCTTTTTGTATTGTGTCAATTTTTGTGGAATGACTCAAATTGAAAATTCGGGTGATCTCCTGTCTCGGAAGACCCATCATTTTCGCCAGTTCGGTATTCGAGACCCCCTGATGAATGACCTCATTCAACAGTAAGACTTTACCCGCGACACTGGCAGGTACGATGATAAATTCATTGTCGGGTTCTGAAGGAACGGGAATGGCTTCACGATCAGCAAAGAATCCTTCAAAAGCCGCAATCAGGGCTTCTTTACAGGCGTTAATGGCTTGATCGCGTGTTTCACCGTGGGCCTGGGCATCAGGGAGATCACGACAAAACACCACATAGCCGCAACTGCAAGACAGAACATCGACGGGATAGCGCATATCACTTTTCAGGCTCCAGTGTGAAACCCGGAAGTGTAAACAAATTCGTTTCTTCCAGCCAGCCGATTTGAGCAAAAAAAACCCCAACGTCCGTTGGGGTGCAAAAGCTGCAAATGCTACTACCTGGTTATTACACATCGAACATCATCAGATCACAAAATTGAATTCATTTGAATATAAATTCAACACCTTACATAAACCTGAAAGAATATCGATTTTCTCTGGAGGGATTTCTTTATTCGACTTCACCACATCAACGGCCATGTTCATAATATCCGTGGCCTCGTCATGATCGATGTGAAGTCGAGACATGTCAGACAATATGGCTTCCTGAGCATCATCAAAATTGAGTTCAAGGCGTTCTTTTATCTCGTCAAGGGCTTCAAGCGCAAAATCCGTATCTTTTTTCATGTGTTCTGACTGATGAATTTGGATATATATTTCTTCAAGTTCATTTTCAGAGGCCTTACCTCTTATCATAGAGACAAGGCACATAGACGAGACGGCTGCAAAGGCAAATTGTTGTTCGCGGGTCAATTCCATAATGAATCTCACATTGTTTCTTTATTAACAGGTCAATGAACAGGCCCGATTCTATCTTTCTCTTAGTGAGTCTTCTTATGCAATTTTGCAATCACATATGGATTAAAATTTAATCAGGTCCACAGCAAAAAAGGTTCCATTCATGCGATCAGACTGAAATCGCTCAAATTAATACGTTTTTTCAGAGAAAATTCTTAATATTGACCCTGTCGTTCAAGGCTGTTGTTCGACTCTAAAGATGTTATCCACGTTGTAATACTTTGCCGTCAGAATTGACGGCTTTTTTTTGGGCAAAATCCCCTCTCACTCGCTTATCTGTTCAGTAAAGATGACGCGTTTAACTATGCAGAACAACCGAGATATCATCCCGACTGAAAGTAAGCGAGGAGAGAGTAAGAGCCGAAAAAGGAAGGAAGGCGAATCCGAGGGACGAATTCCGACTCTCTGCGCTCAGGTTATGCGCTTTGTGCCAAAACTTCAAGATACAGAGAATAAAACCGCTCTATTTAAACCATTATTTAGAGACAGATTTAAGTATTTCTTCCGCGATAGCTTCCTGTTTATGACATTCCGTCACCAGTTCTTCTATGATCGGTTTCACCCTTCGGAAAAACGTTCGACGCGAAAAGTCAGGATGAATTTTAATGATCCCACTCATCAACTGTGAAACCAGTAATGGCCTGAATCCCTTCCCGGCACAACGGGAACAGGGTTTTTCGATGGCTCGTCCTGCCTCTTTACTGGCTTTTGGGTCAATGACTGTTCCGCGTCCACGGCAAGACTTACAGCGATTCCCTTTCACTTCGGCTGTACGACAAAACGTTTCATAGGCGAAGGAGGAAATCAGATAAACGAGCTGGAGTCTTTTTCTGGCGTCAAGGGTCTTAAAAGTCTTCCAGGCGTCCATCCGTCGCGCTGCGAGCCTCATTAATAGTTTTACCGCTGTGTTCTTGTCTGCCTGGCTTACCCCGACTTTCCCAAAAAAAACAGCCATCCCAAATCCCGCTTTCGCCTGTGCGAGACCAATCGCCGCCATGACCTCCGGTGTTTTTAATGCGTCATCACTCGTTGACGGGATTTCATCAGAGAGTCTGGCAGATTTAGGAAAATGGAAACGAACGGTTGTTTCGAGTTTCATACTTCCTCCTGTTTTGCGCGAAGACGCAAGAGAAGATCACCGCGACGCGTAAAAATATTCTTCAGGCGAATAAGGTAGCTGATTGAAAGCCGTTCAATGACATGACTTGCTTCCAGTTCATGAACAACATCGATACCAAACCGATTGATCAGCCCTTTACGCAGATTGGGAATATTCCCTGATAAATCACGGTTACAGTGCCAGCAACAGACCACGCAATTGAACACATTAAATCGAAGTTGAGAGGCCGCCCCGCGAGACCGATAGTGACTCGCATCAACCGGCGCACCAGCCTGATCGGGATTATTATCATTTAACTCACATCCACAGGCATGACATGGCCAACCCTGATCACGGATTCTGATATAGCGGTTAAAGGCAATTTGGGCTTCTTTATTGAATTCTGACCAGGATTTTTGTTTAGAGCACAAACGGCTTCGCTGATGGCGTCGTTGCTGCCTTGACCGTTGTTTTTCATCCTGCATTCGGTTCCAGATAAGCGCGCATTTGTAATTACAGCAAATTCGTTGCGTTGTCATCCACGGCTTGAAGACCGTTTGACAAATGGGACAAATTTTTGTTTTAGGTAAAGCGATCATGATTATTCCCTTTCCAGAAAAGATTGAGAACGGTCATGGATGATCCTGAAATGAAAAAGCCAGCGAAAAGGCTGGCTTAAAAGTAAAACGTTTTAGTGTCGCCAAAGCGGATTAATATAGCAGTATTCAGAACGGGGTATGTAATTAGACACAGGCAAAAGCGCACTAACAACAAAAAATCGTGGATCGTCAGTCAGCGATTTTTCGGTTCTTATGCCTCGTCGATGATAATGGTTAATCAACATATTCGCCTCTTTTTCATCCATCGGAAAATGTTGAAACCATGTTTTTTTCATGAGTTCTCCCTCACATTTTTAAGCAGTTGATCTAATTCGAGCACTTTTGATTTTTCACGGCAGGATTCAACGCAAGAAACAGGTTTTTCCTTTTTTATTGCTGGCACATGCCCTTTCCTTTTCACATAAGCGGTGCCAAAATCTGGAAACTCACTTGTCAAACAATATAAAGTCGGTTCATTCTTAGTGAGTTTTCGGCGAAGTAGGTTTTTTTTAAACATGTGAAAAAGAATGTCTTTTAACAGAAAATACGGCGTCGAGTCGCGACAGGTAGCATAAATATCATCAAGCGATCCTTTCTTGTTTTTAAGTAAGAAATTAATAACAATTTTTTCAAACTCTTCACTTTCATCTTTATCGAGATAATCCATGATAGCCCTTAACTTTTATCAGTGCTTCTCCTGCATCCAACAGCGCTTGATTGACATCCGCGAGTTTGAAAAGCGCATTTTTAATCCGTCCACGGGTGTTCTGTTCTTCACGATTGAGTTTTTCAAGCCCTTCACGATGATCTCTGATTTCAGACCGAATGGTTCGAAGGTTCCAGTCAAGACGGGTTTCATTTTTGGCAATGGATAAGAGGTAATCAAACGGATCAAGTGTCGCACCACATAACCGACAGATGAGTGTTCGATCATACTCGTTAACAATCGTTTTGCTATGCAAACACCGCTTTGCGTCTGGGGGTAACGGTTCTTCAATGAAATTAAGTCGGTCCTGAATATCACTATTGGGATCTCTCTTGTCCCGTATATCAATCACATTATCTTCATCAGAGAACATGCTCATTCCTCCTGTTTTCGGGATAATGCGAAGAATTCAGAGGTCTCGGAAACGCTGAGAATGCAGCCAATATCCAGACACCACGCCTGAACCTTCGTCATGAAGTGAAACATTTCACCCGCTTTCAGCTTAGAGGTCTGTCGCACACTTTCCCTCACAATCTGAGCGCCCGTTTCAACATTGGTGAAGGTGATTTCCTCCATCCCGAGAAAGGTATATTTCATCGCATCTTTACACCATTCAGGAGAACAATAAGGACGTCCCCTGGCAATTAAATAGCGACTTAATTCATTCATCCATGCATGGAACATCGCATTTTGAGAAAGTGAACGTTTTTCCTGCCAGGGGTCGATCCGTAAGCGGAAATTTTTTCCTTTTTTAAGTTCTTCAGAAAGACGATGGGTAATGGCGACAAAGTTAATTGAATTAAGACGTATCCCTTCTGGCGGGAGAAAACCAGACATGTCACATATCCTCAAATGCAGCCAGTAAAAATGCGTTCACAAACTCCGAGGCCAGTTGCGGTACTATCGCATTGCCATAACCGCGCAATCGTCCCACTCTGGCGGGAATCCCATGAGCCAGCGGGAATGTGCCGGATTCAACCGGCCGGAATTTTCCATCTTTGCAGAAGAGCCAGTCAGCATCTGACCAGAAGCAGTAATTCGTATCGGTTGTGTCGCAAGAATCACGACATCCTGAAGATTCTGTTGACGTCCTGCCTTTTTTCTTGCGATGACCTTTTGAGGATCCCGATAACCGTTTACCGTTGCATTCTGTGCGCACGGACTGGGCCACGGCGCAATTCCCTGTTCTGTCGCATAATCCAGACGGTCGAACATGCGGTTTTTCCCATCCAACCGACATGTCGTGGGGCCACTCCCTTTGTAATCGCTCAGGGTCGGCGTTGGCCATGCGGCAAGTTTGGCCATCTGTGTCAGACTGCTTCCGGTCATCCCTTTGGTGATGCCGGTTCCACCACGCGTCCCATCCGTCGCGCTGGGGGTCGTCCAGTAGAATCGCACCAAAAAAGACGCGTTCTCTTTTGTGCGGTGCGCCGACGCTTGCAGCTGGCAATACGGACGCCCCACAGGCGTAAACTTGTTCTTCCAGTTCAGTGAATAAATCATCGAGCCAGCCTTTCGAAACCGCTGCGCTAACCTGTTCACCAAACACGATTGAAGGATGACATTGCGAGATGAGATTGATAAACGCGGGTGTGAGGTGTCTTTCGTCATGATACCCTTTCTTTAATCCAGCTACGCTGAACGGCTGACATGGAGGGGAACCGGTCCAGACAGGTTGATCATCTGGAATGCCCGATAACCGTAAGGCATAACTCCATCCCCCTATTCCTGCAAAAAAATGACATTGCTGAAATCCCTTTAAATCATCCGGTGAAACCGCAAGAATACTTCGTTCATCCACTTCGCCAGGGGCAATGAGATTTTGTTTGATGAGTTCTCTTAGCCACGCTGCATTTTTTTTGTCCCATTCATTGTAATAAGCGGCCATAACCTAAACCTGAAAATGAGGGTAAATTGAGGATGCCAGTCCTGATAATCAATTCGCACAAATTTCATCAATTCTTGATGGAATCAGTGAGGCGTAATGAGGATTCACTTCGCAAAGAATCGCCTTTCGCCCATGCTTTAACGCGACACCGCCTGTCGTTCCTGTTCCTGCAAACGGATCTAAGACGACGACATTTGGCAGGCATCCGGCGAGAATGCAGGGTTCTATCAGGTCTGGCGGGAAAATCGCAAAATGAAGGCCTTTATAGGGCTTGACAGGCAGCGACCAGACTGATCGTTTATTGCGTCGTTCAGTGGGTTGCCAGGGAATACTTGATGCCTGACTGTTTGGCCTGAAATGCACACTTCTGAGTGTAGAATCTTTACGGGCCTTGTTCCCTGAGGCGCGTCCTTTTGATAATTCTCTTATCGCCAGATGATCGAAGTAATATTTTTTGGCTTTCGAGAACAAAAAAAGATATTCGTGACTTTTCACGCATCTGTCGGTGACGCTCTCCGGCATAGGATTAAGTTTGTGCCAGATAATGTCCTGTCTCAGAATCCATCCGTTTTCTTTTAACGCAAAGGCGATTTTCCAGGGCATACCTTTTAAGGATTTATCCTCAGAATAACTGTCGCCCATGTTTAACCATAATGTTCCATCCTTCCTGAGTACGCGCCTGACCTGATTGAAAACCTCAATTTGATGTGAAATATACCGTTCCTCTGTTTCTTCCATGCCTATCTGATCGGGATGTAAGTTGTCACGTAATCCATAATAAGGCGGACTTGTCACGCAACAGTTTACCGTTTCGTCGGGAAGTGTTTTTAAGAACGCCCGACAATCACCTACATGAATGTTTAGATCCATATGCTTTTCGTGTTAATGGGTTTAATTTAATGAAAAAATGAACGGAAAGAGTAAAAGAAAGGATGTCAGGAGAGTGTCAGGAGGAAAGGCCCGTCATGATAACGGGCAAATTAATCAGTGTATTTCGGCTAACAAACGCCAAAAATTATTAAAATCAAGACCGTTTTTTCTGGTCTCGCTTGAATTCAATTCGCTGACGCGCGATGTTGAAATAATCAGGATCTTGTTCTATCCCAATGAAATCGAAGTCATGAATAGCGGCGGCTTTTCCGGTTGAACCGCTTCCCATATACGGATCAAGAATCACGCCGCCAGGCGGTGTGACTAACAAACATAACCATCCCATCAGGCTTGTCGGTTTTACCGTGGGATGATGATTTTTAGATCGCCGTAACGTGTCGGCATTCACGCCTTCATCCCGATCTGTTTTATTGGTTTTTGCACAATAGAAATAACGCGCAACGCTACCCGAATCTGTGTATTCACGACTCTGGTGATTGTCCATTAACCATGTTGTTCCGGCGACAGTGGCGTTTCGGCTTGCCTCGCTCCGGTTCCCTGTTGAAGAAGAATGGGGAAAATGTTTCGTGACCTCATAACTTCCATCGTGACAGAAATTCGCGGGCCATCGACCTGATACCAGGGATCCTTCAGCCTCTTCCGGCATCCCCGACACAGACATGTGTAAACTGTTACCGCCAGGTTTGTTATGAGAAGGCGGATTAAAGCGGATCTCGTTACCGATTCGACAGGCATCGATGTTTATCCCGCCTGTGCCGTGACGCAGAATATTGTCTGAAACCGTACCTTTGAACGGCTTACGGGCCATACAAATCGGTTCGTGTGCGGGTTTCAGTGCGGTTCCCCAGCCTTCCCATTTTTTGCCAATTTCAGAGGCGGGTTCGGTTAAATCAAATTCTCCTTTGTACCCTGCGCTTCGCTCATTGCCGCTGGTGAATTCACCTGTTCCGCCTGCAATTCCGTTAGTGCTGTGTCCGATAATAATGGGTTCGACACCTTGCGCCTTATCCATCGCTTTACTGATGTTGTGGGATTTAGGAAAGCCAGAACCATAAACCCACATGATTTGATCACGGATTTCGAAACCAGCAAGACGAATAGCCGTTGTACCGAGATCATAGGTACGTGCGCCAAAAAAAGAGAGAAGATGTCCACCGGGTTTAAGTACACGAAAACATTCGCGCCAGACAGCCGGACCTGGAACAAAACTGTCCCAGCTTTTCCCCATGAATCCGCCACCACGATGTTCATAATCATCCCCATTGAGCCAGCGGGACAATACTTCATTCATATCGGGTGTCTTACTCAGACCATAAGGGGGATCGGTAATAATACTGTCGACAGTGTTTTCAGGAAGGTTTTTCAGAATATCCAAACAATCGCCTTGATGAAGGTCTAATTTCATAAACTTCTCTTTGGTTCGGGGAGAGAGATTTAAAGAAATTAAAAGGGGCATCAACTGCCCCTTAGTTCATCAGCCAGATTTTAGCATGGCCTTGAGATTGGCGATATGATTTAACGCAACTTCTTTTGATGCGGGAATATGTTTATGAATAATCTGAGGAATGGGGTCAGGAACAATAAACCCTTCGTTCAGTTTCTTAATCAGTTTAGTCAATTCACGCTTACAGGTTTTTAGTGCGTCCGTTACAGACAGGTTCAGGCTTGTCATTTGTGAACTTACAGCACTGACTAACCAGTATTCTTCATTAGAATGCCAGGGATACTCTTCTATGCTCTGATATTTAAACCGATTGGCGCGGAATTTCATCACACTGTCGAACAGTTCTCTTTCATCAGGTAATCCATATCGTTTTGTTTCGGCTTCTTTACACCACGATATAAATTCACCAGGTGAGGGAAGAAACGGTTTTTCGTGTTTCCTGGCCCGTTTCATTCCCGCTTCGATTTGATCGGAATGATAAATGTGATTTTCTGCAATGGCTTTTACCCATTGTCGCCGAAGTTCATTTAACTGTTCCTGGTCTTTAATCGTCGCCATCATTGCCGGAAACGTGGCCCTGAGTTGTTTAAATAAATCATTAAACACATCGACAGCCTGTTGCGGAATTGGCTCATGTTTTTTTTCTGGGTGTGATTGCGCTATTAGTGATAATTGAACGGCATCACGATGTTTAATGGCTTGCGCTAATTGCTTCATACCTCTAGCCCTTCTGCCCAGTCAGTATTATCAAAATCCAGTTCGGCATTCTGATGTCTGACATTGGATTTATTGCTTATCTGTTGACTTCTGGGATAAAGAGAATCCCAGTGTCGACGAAGCTTAGAAGGACTTAACACATTTGTTTGCCAGAATCCATCGGAATTGGCCCATTTGAACGTAATGGCTATTTCCCGATGATTACATTGTTTGGCTAATCGAATTAAACGAATGTCATTAGCCCAAGCCGACCAACTGGGTTTTTTCGCCGTTGGCATGACGGCTGAAACCAGTGCAAAGATCCATTTCGCTAATCGAAGGTCATCATCCGTTCCCCAATATTTCCCCGTCGGCGACTGAATTGCCGCGTCAGGGTGGATGATAGACCCGGATCCTTTCGAGGATCCAGCGGAAATTGTCGGCGACGAAGAGATCTTTTTAAGATCAGTATTGAGATCAGTATTGTTCTGTGTACCGAGGGGTGTACCAAAGGGTGTACCATCGACCACCTTCAAACCTGCGTCATTTCTGGGTTTGGGTGTACCGAGGGGTGTACCAAAGGGTGTACCTTCACTTTCGGTTTCATCGATGGCCTGATAGGCACAATAATTTGTGATGAATATTATCAATGCCAAATGATTATTGGATATTTGGATCATTTCACGCTTTTCGAAGCCTTTCAGGATCCGGTTAACCAGGCGTTTCCCGATAGGTGAACCCTTTTCATCAAGAATATGGCTTGCGAGGATGGCGCAGGTTGTAACCAGTTCGCCAGGCTTAAGTTCCCAGGTTTTCCCAACAAACTTAACCGAACGTGAACGAAACGAGGCCTCAGAAAGTAGCCGAACCCATATCGCGAGTTTTATGGGATCGCGAGACCATTCCGCCGACAAAAGACTTCGAAACAGTGAGAAATGGCCCTGTTTCTGATTTTGCACTTTATTCTCCCGAACCGAATTTTCATGAGAGAAATAATGGAGTGTGAAGCGTGGTTTCAAAACATCACCTCCGGGTCGGGTATACTGAGAATTATCTTATCAATCTGAATGCTCATTAATGCGCGTTTTTCTTTATTACCGGTGATATAATCCCACCGAGACACTTCAGGATTCATATTCTGTACCTCTGAAATTCAGCCGATAAGGTTCCCTGCCCCACAGGGAACCTTTTTTTATGTGTTTCAGATGAAAGGCTGAATGTCTGTGCGATGACGACATTCATGGAACAAGTCGGGCGTTGACATCAACCTTTCTGGTCTACCTGAATGCCTCCCTGCTTTTCAATCCTTCTCAAATCGTGCTGAAGAATCAGGACCAGGCCGCATTTCCCTGATCAATAATTTTGCGACCTCTTTCGCCAGCCGACGTAAATCTTCATCTTCAATTCCGTATCCGATAAAAGCGAGAAAGCGCGCAAATTTAGGTATGTGGGTTTTCTTCCAGCGAGAGATTTGGGATCGGTCGATGCCTATCGCTTCTGCGACGGATTCAGTGCCATGAATATTAATGGCATTGATGAGAGTCGATTCAATCCTTAAAGCTGTGTGAATCTGTGTATCTCGCATTGGTTAAACTCCTAAGTGTGGTCATTGGTATAGGTGCGAACGCCAGAAACATCTTTAAGTATTCTGAAATATACTGAAAGGTGACGTGTGTCATAAAAAATTCACAAAAGTCATCATTAAGTATAGATTTCGGTGCCGATAACAATCGGCGAGAGTTTAAGGCGTTCACTTATAACTTGCGCTAGAATGCGCAAATTCGTGAGCGAATACGAAAGTAATCGTTCAAACTGTATACTGATTGTTAAAGAGCATTGAACTATTCTTGCTTATGCAGCGGGAACAGATCAGGTAAATCCGGGCGAATCTCATAGGGTTGATACTGGCCATCGGTCGCGCGGGAAACCGCGTTCACATACTGAGGGGACACGGAGTTAATACCGTGTAACCACTTCCAGACGGCTCCCTGTGTTACGCCACACGCATCCGCCAGTTTCTTCTGACTGCCGTGATGCAGAATGGCGCAACGGATGATTTCGTTCACAGGTTTAATTACCTCAGTATTTAAATAAAAGCAAATCATAACTCTCTAGGTATTGGATGTGCAAGACCTGGACTTAACGAGGTTTAGAGACTGAAATGTCATTAGCTGACCGCCTGAAAGCGATGTTAACGGAGAGACGATATTCACAAGGAGAACTCGCGCGACGCGTGGGTGTCACGCAAGGCACGATCTATAAACTTGTGGCTGGAAAGGCACAATCGAGTAAACGTATTGTCGAAATTGCACAGTCGTTAGGTGTTAATGCTGAATGGTTGTTGACCGGAAACGGTCCCCGCTATGTTGAACAAAAATCAGAAGTTAACCATACTCCCTTTCGTGATGATTTCGGCGCACATCCCGAGAAGGTCGAGCTGAGCGACTCCTCATCCTCACCGCATAGCGGCGAGATCTCGATTCCGTTACTTCCTGATATCGAAAGCGCTTTTGCAATCTCGCCGTTCCCTTTTACGACTTATGACGGCCCGACAATGAAGGTAAACAAAGAAGATTTAAAAAGTTTCGGCGTCGATGTAACCGGCTCCGATTTTGTAGCGTTTTCAGTCACTGGTGATAGCATGGAACCAGTCATGCCCGAAGGATCTAAGATAATGGTTGATATCAATGATCGTCGGATAGTCGATGGGAAAATTTATGCCATCGATCAAAGCAGCTGGCGACGGTTACGCATTCTTTTCCGTTCTGGTCCTGCTGAATTGACGTTGAAAAGTTTCAATGATGTTCGCTATCCAGATGAGAAAATTCCGATGAATGACCTCGAAATTCTGGGCAGAATCGTTTTTGCTCAGCGCGCTATGTAACCTTTCCAAATCAAAAACTTAAGCCCGAAACGTTTCGTTCGGGCTTTTTTTACAACTTAAAGATTCATTTTCCCTATATCTTGATCCCTGTCACACTTCAACAAACGAGTAAAAACTTAAGTAGTTGACCATTTAAATCTCTTAGTATTTAATCAAGCCGTTGAACGGCGCAACATCATGACGTCGGTCGCCCGGCGGGTTCAGGAAGAACGGCAATGGTGCGAACAAAGCATTCATTCAAAAATTTTTTCAACAGAAAATATCTGAATGAATACTTAAGTTGATTAACGTGATGAAATCACACAGATTATGATTCTTTTAGTCTGGAATTGTGTTTTTTTATCGCCTCAGTCCCGGATTTCAACAGGCTTAGGCGTTCCGATAATCGCTTTATGAACCTTGTGTTCCCATTCCTGCGACATTTCGTAAGTGCTGCTAATGCCTTTTGGATCTTAAGTATCAGGACATAAACCACTCACGTTCACTGTGAGTCTTGTTCCTTCCCTTTCATGGGGAAGTCTCGCTTAAGAAACAGGAGTTGTAATGGCTGCTTTAAATTTACCGAATAAACTCTATAGACCTCTTGCGGAGGTGAAAAACTTTGTAGAAAAAATGACCGACGGTGTTCGGCTTCCGCAAATGAGTCAGAAAGTAAAAAGTTTTGCCTCACTCAGCCGTAAAGATAAGGATATTCTGATCCGTTATCTTAATGAGCGTGATTGCATTCATGTCATTCAGGCCAGGCCGCTGAATGGCGGCAACCTCACGACGTTTTTCTATCATCACAAATTTGGTCTTCCTGCTTCTATTCCGGGATTTGACTGGAACGGTAGACCACCAAAAATTACGATGCCTGTTGAAGAAGTTCCTGAAACAGAAGAGATCGAACTCATGTCTGTTCCTGTTATCGAATCGGAGGCGGTTCCCATAGTCGAAAAACCTTTACCCTCACCTTCACCTGTCGTGATTGAGGACGAAGAAACTGAAACCGAATCCGAAGAGATTCCTTCAGTCAATATTATCCCGACAGATGCTGACGATCTACGCAAACGCGCCCTTGAAATGCTCATGCAGGCGGATAAAGCCGAACAGACAAAACAGACGCATGTTTTAACGGAGATCAAACCTAAAATTGACGATTTCATTTCCCGACTTAATGTGGCTAATGATGCCGTTCAAAGTACGCTTGATATGCTTTATGACCAGATGGGGGAAGTTGATAAAATATCGATGGAATTTAAAAAGTTTTGCGCATCCCTCTGAATTTATGACAAGGCCCAATCGGGCCTTTTTCTTTTGTGGAGAACTGATGAAATCATTTAATAAAATGAAGGGCTTCATGCCTTTAGCTTTTTGTTTTTTGAAAATAAGAGCGCACAATCTGATCACTTTTTTAAAACAGAAAGGAGATCCGAGTGTGTATTAATCCTGCTGGTGGCCCCGCCAGTCCAATTCCTTCAGAGAGCCTCGCCGAATTCGAGTTTATTTCCTCAATGCTCGATTGGCTTCAATCAGAGGGTCTTTCATGCGACTGTCTCTCCAGGACAACAGACGAATCAACGGTATTATCTGCAACCTCTCCAACGAAGATCGCGAAGCCATTCGCACCGAAGTCGAACACCTCCACGGACTGAAAAGCCAAAACCCCATTTTTTTAGCGGTCGCAGATTATCACCCATCTGAGTTCACGCATTTATGCGATGAATGGTTATCCCTTTCCGATGTGGATTATCAGGTTTTTATTTCGGAAGTATTCTGGGATTGTTTGATGTTCAGGGTAACTCGCGAATTTGCTATTCGCCGCTATCTTGATGAAGGCACCCTGGAGGGATAATGGCACCTGGTGTCTATTTTTCATTGAGCAATGAGGACTATCATCGTGGAGAGGGCATTAGTAAATCTCAGCTCGATGATATCGCGATCAGTATGGCTATTTATCACTGGCGCAAAAAAGCGCCTGAGGATGAAGAAAAAAAAGAACCCTTAACGGTCGGGACCGCCCTTCACTGTCTTTTGCTTGAACCTGACGCCTTCAGCGAACGATTTGTTTCGATGCCTGACTTTAACCGTCGCAGCAATGCAGGAAAAGAAGAAGAGAAATGTTTTCGGGAGGAAATGGCCGGAAGCGGCAAAACCATTTTGTCGGGGGAAATCTGGCGCAAGCTCTTTCTCATGCGAGATTCGACCTATGCCCATCCTTCCGCGCGCTGGCTACTTGATAAGCCAGGGCATTGTGAGGCGTCAATTTACTGGACCGACAAAGAAACGGGTGTGTTGTGTCGAACCCGGCCTGATAAGTTTCTTTCGGGGATGCCTGTCATTATTGATGTAAAAAAGATCGCGGATATGGCCCGTTTCCCTCGCCATATTGCTGAGTTTCGTTATCACGTCCAGGACGCGTTTTATCGTGAAAGTTTTCGTGAAAGCTACGGCGAAACGCCCATGTTTGTCTTTATTGTAGTCAGTGACACTATCGATTGTGGTCGCTATCCGGTCAGGGTTTATTCCCTTTCCCCCTATGATGTTGATGTAGGGACTCATCTTTTTCGTTCGAATCTTCAAACTTATGCGCAGGCGATGATCTCAGGTGACTGGGGTGGCATCGAAGAAATCACGCGCCCCGACTGGGATAAAAGGAATGATTTTCTATGACCGATCTTGTTCATCATGATCCATCAAATACCCGTTCAGCGATTTTCAATCCCACCAGCCTCGAAAAGCTTCAGGCTTTTGCCGAACAGATGGCATTGAGTCGCGTCACCCTTCCCGCACACCTTGCGGGGAAACCTGCTGATTGTCTTGCAGTTGCCCTTCAGGCGGTTCAATGGAATATGAATCCTTATTCCGTTGCACAGAAAACGAGCGTCGTAAATGGCGGGCTGTGTTATGAAGCGCAGCTCGTTAACGCCATCGTCACCAGTTCTCACGCCGTGAGTTCACGATTCAAATATGAGTACGGCGGTTCCTGGGATAAATATCGGCCAGGAGATCGGACGGCGGGTTCAGAAAAAGGCTTGTGTGTGCGTGTTGGTGCCGTGATTACCGGTGAGGAAACTCGGACCTGGGGCGAATGGCTTTACCTTGAATTTATCAAAGTCAGAAATTCGCCACTTTGGACCAGCGCACCTAAACAGCAAATTGGGTATCTTGCTGTTAAATACTGGGCGCGTCTTTATACCCCTGATGTCATCCTGGGGGTTTATACGCCGGATGAAATGGGTGTGAAAACCGAACGTGATGTGACGCCTGTTTCATCCTCAACACCTCAATCGGCGTTAGAGCTGAATCAGGTTATAAATCAGAGCGCAGTTGAAACCGCCGTCACAGAGAAAGAAACCCGCACACCTCAGGAACTGGTTCAGTCGTTTGGTTCTGCTGCTACCAAAGCGAAGACGCTCGATGAACTGAATCAGTGTTTTGAGTATTGCTTTCTTCATCTTAAAAATGACCCAGACTTACAGGAGGTTGCGTCAGAAATATACGAAACTAGACGCATTGCACTGATTTAACGCGTCATTTTCGCTCTTCTCCCCCCTTACCGCCCTATTTTTTCTTGAGATCCGCCCCGATCGCGAATTTTTTATGTTCTGTTTGTGGAACATAGTGTTCGGTTTAGCAGGTGGAGCTATGTTAAGAGGCCAGTAATGAATAAACTTCTGAATCGTTTCTCATGGGATGATATGAAAATCATCCTTGCTATAGGAGAGTATGGCAACCTGTCGCGGGCGTCAGCGTTCCTCGATATCAATCATTCAACCCTCTTTCGTCGCCTGGGTGCGCTTGAGGAATTGCTCGGGTTAACCCTGTTTCTTCGCAGTCGTTCCCAGTATGTTCCGACGAGTGCCGGAATGGAGCTGATTTCGCTTGCAGGGCGCATGAAGGACGAAATGAAATGTGTACTGAGTAACGTCACGGAAGAGGTGCGAGGTTTTGTGGGTGAAATTCGGATTACCACGAACGGTGCGCTTCTCCATGACTATCTGTCACCGCTCATTGCGTCTTTTTCCCATCAGAATCCGCAAATCAGTTTTTATGTTTCTATTGGTAATGATGAAGTCAACCTTGAGACGGGTGGTGCGGATATCGCTTTTCGTGCGACGAATTCGGTTCCACCCAATCTTTCAGGAAGAAAAGTCGGTGTGGCAAAATGGGCAATCTATGGAAATCGTGACCAATGGCAAGGCGAAAGCTTAAGCCTGGATCAGCTTAAAACCTGTCGCTGGCTCGGTTTCACGCCTTCGCTTTCCCGTTTACGGGCGCACAAATGGATTGAAGCCAATGTTGATAAAGACAAAATCGTTTTTCGAGGCGATTCGGTCTTGTCCATTGCCAGCGCGATTCATAATTCTGTCGGCATTGGTTTGATACCGGTTATGCATCGGCACCATTATGATGATCTGGTTCGGCTTAGTCCCGTTTTCCCTGATATTGAAGAAGAATTATGGTTTCTTGCTCATCCTGAGGTCAGGAAATCTGCGAAGGTTCGTGAGTTCATCAATCATTGTGCAAAATACATCGCCGAGCATGAAGAAGAAATTTTTCACGAATAAATCGCTTAGATTGATACGTTTTTCTTTCAGTGAGGACGTATTGTAAAACCTCAGGGCGGAACCTGAAAAATAATAATCTTTAATTAATGCTCTCATCGGCTTTTCGCCTGACCCCCGTCGGGCGATTTTTTTAAAGATTATTACCCCCTCGTTGGCGCACCCTCTCAGGTTCCGTCTTGTTCTCTAAGGATGTCTTCATAATAAAAATGTGTCGTGACGTACACTTAAGCCTGAACATAGCCTTCAGGCTTTTTTTTGTCTCTTATTTCCTTTCACCCGCCTTCCCTGCTCTCAGCATAGTTTCCTTTCCGGCTTGATGTGTAAAAGTGTGTATTCACAATCTCTGATTACCCTTCATCTAAATAAAAAATGAACGTGTTAATTTGAGCGATTCAACGCAAGTTTTTTCAATCTCAGCCTTGCAAAATGGAAAAGACATTTTGGGAACAGCTTCGTTATAGTTATTCCCGTCGACAAGATGACCTCCGTTAAAACTGTCTTGAAGACCTCGTTTAATAAATACATTTCATTGAAAGGAAATATCATGACTGAGATTAAAGCTGTAGCTGTAGAGCCAAAAAACCTGCTTAACCCGCATAATCACGCATTAATCCTGCTGGATCATCAGTCTCAAATGGCCTTCAATGTGAAGTCTATCGATATCGGTTCACTTCGTTCAAACACAGCTATCTTGGCTGAAACTGGTAAAGCGTTTGGTGTTCCTACCATCGTCTCAACCATCAGCCGTTCTGACTTTGCGGGTCCGGTTTTCCCTGAAGTGTCTAAAGTCTTCCCAGACACGAAGAGCTATATCAACCGCACCACGTCTGATGCGATTGAAGATCAGAATTTCGTTAATGCTATTAACGCGACAGGTAAAACCCGTATCGTGATCGCGGGACTCTGGACCTCAGTTTGCCTGAACGGTCCAGTTCAGGGTCTGCTTGAACAGGGTTTTGAAGTGTATGTTGTAGCCGATGCATCAGGTGACATGAGCCATGAAGCGCATGTTATGGCAATGCATCGTATGATCCAGTCTGGCGCGCGTCCTATCACTGCTACCGCCTATCTTCTGGAACTTCAGCGCGACTGGGAACGCAAAGAGACCTATCCGGCCACGATGGAAATTTCTCAAGCACACGCTGGCGCGTTCGGTATCGGTATCCAGTATGCTTACGATATGGTTCACGGCAATCGCGGTCTGTAAGAACCGCAATAAAAATGATGATAGTTGCCTTTTTGTTCCCCTGTAGAAAATAAAACTGATTTTACATCCCTCGTTAGTTTTCCCCCGCTTCGGCGGGGTTTTTCATTTCTCTTTCGTTCGTCCTTTTCCCGCGCCCATCGTTCTGATGTCATGGCGCTTTTTGTCATGGAGAAACCGCAATGAGTTATATCACTTTGCGCGAATGGAACGCGCGTCAGCTTCGCCCCCGTTCTATGGAACAGGTTCGACGATGGGTGAGAACAGGCAAACTCTATCCACCTCCCTTTCTTGATGGGCGTGAATATCTTATTCAGGCCAATGCCGTTAAGATAAATCCGACACAACCGAAAGAATTTGTTTCAGATAATTCCCGTCTTCTTCTTCTCGACAGAATAAAGAAAAGTAATCGCCGTTAACAATTTTCATCCCTTTCTGAAATACAACCACATGATTAAAAATCGCTCAGTCTGATCATTTTTGATGACCGTGAGTGTCATTATTCAGATGCTACCTCTATTTTCGAAGGAATAAAAATATGGAAGAAGGACATTATGATGTAAAACTTATTAATTACCTGGGTGTTAATGAGTTCGCAAAAATCTATGTTCGCGATGGTCAGATGATCGGACAAGGTTCAACATTGTCATTCTATGGTTCTTTTTATCATCGTACCCTTATCCTTAATATTTCCAGAAATAGCCTTTATCCAACACCTTCTATTCTCAATGATTTTCAGGCTTATCGTTTTTCGGGTCAACTCATTGATATGGATGAAGGTTATTATTTTTTACTGGATGATCATTGTGATTTGCAGCTTTCGATTACATTCACGAAATCCCCACAAAGAGAGAAGATGAATGATTGACGGTATCTACCGACTGACCCTCACCAATAAAGAGGGTATTATAGACCGATTTCCCGCTACGTTATGTCAGGGAGAATTGACCGCATGGAATGAGAATTTTTCACTCTCTGGTTCCGTAAATTATTACAATTCTGAGATCTACATCATGAAATCCACTAAAAATTTTATCCCGGATTCTGTGATTAATGGTTGCGATCATTATGCTTTTGAAGGAACAACCACCCTTCATAATGATGGTTTTTCGATTATCGGAAAGGATAATCTTCGAATGGTGGTTCTCGCGATCAAGGAAGAGAATTATTTCCATGTTTAAGAAGGAGTTTTCCTTATGTATTCACATTCCGCGTTTACGTGTGAATCCTCTCTGTACTTTCCTGAATCTGACAAGAGTTCAGTCACACCGCTTTTCCGCCGTCCTGATGTGGCGCGCTTGCGTCGCATCCTGGATCTGAACGCTGAACAATTGGGTATGTGTTTTGGCGTCAGTCCGTCCCTTGCAAACGGCTGGATCAATGGAACCCGTAAACCTATTGGCCCTGCCCGTAAACTTTTATTGTTGGTTGAGCGTAATCCTAAACTTGCTGAACAATTGAAATCGCTTTAATTATCAGCCGAAAGCAGGCGTTATCGTGTTTGCGTCTGCTTTGATTTCTTCCCGTCTTTTTTTGAATTATCTCTCACTTTATCCAAAAAAATTCGACGTCCCTGGAACAAAAATAACGTTTTTTTAACATATCTAAAGAGTTCTCTGAATAGTAAGGATAGATAATGCTTTTGCGTAGTCTGAAGCCGCGAATCTTTGCCCGTCATATAGAGAAAACATCTGTTCCTGAACAACCGACCTTAATATCACCATCCCTTTCTAGTCCGACAGAAAAAACACCACAATCTGACATGACTTGTCAGCTTCATCTTAATCGTAAAGGCAAACTCAACATCGATGTGCCAGAGGGTTCCGCGATGCTTGAACCCTTGCTGTCGAAAACTGTTGGGCATCCTGCCATGACCTATCAGGCACTTGACCATTCGCCGGAACGTGATCGTCATGTTCTCCTGGATAATAAAGGACGCCTGATTTCTCTCAGCAATTCGCCTGAAGGATTCATTGGCATCACACAAAGTCAGCAAAAACCGGAATGGGTGACGAAGACACCAACGGGTTTTTTCAGTAAAAAAAAACAGTCAATCTCGCCCACACTCAGCCTGAGTCACAACGATGCGATTGTGGGCGGAAAAAAAATTCCGCTGCCTGATAAGCCCCTGAAAGAATACCTGACCGATTCAACCTCGGATATGACGGGGCGTTTTCGTCTTCATATGAAACGGCTTTTCCGCTTCAATGAGACATCAGATAAATGGGAAGCCCACGGTTCCACAACGGATAAAAAAACACTCTTAAGCCGTCAGGCTAACAGGGCTGTCTGGTGCGTCACGAATGACAAAACTCTGTCCCCTGTTTCACAGCCTGAGAGTGAAGAAAGCTTGTCTGAAGCGCTTAAACCGTTCATGGACGGCAAGCCTTCCCCAAAAAAAAACCTGCCTTCTCTTTTGACGTTTGATCGCAAGATCGAACATTTTTCCGTAAGTCGTGAGAATCAGGCACTGGTTCAGATTCGAAACGATGATGATAAAATTCAGCGGCTGGTCTGGTTTGAGAATGCATCCGATCCTGACAGTCGCGTTAATGTGATTTTACCCCACGGTTACAGCTGTCTGAAGACAGCCATTTTTGACAAAACTCTTTTTGCCCTGGATTATCGCGGTAATCTTCAATGCGCCCCCTTACCCAGCCAACATGATCGCACGTTACATTTTGATTCTGGCGCGCTCAATGTTCGCGCCGCAAAGGTAACAGAGGCCATTCGTCAGACCGTAGGTGACGGATTTAAAATTGAAGATATCGGAAATGTCACAGACGAGAAAATTCACTTTGTCGTGAAAGACCAGCAGGAAAGAAAACATTTCATTGCGGTCAGGCTGGATCATGTTAATGCCCAGGTCGAGAGTGCATGGAATATTTCAGATGCGATGGTCCTGGACAAGCAAGCCGGCCTTCCAGCGTATCAGCCTGAGATGAAAAATGTCATTGATCTGGACAGGTTCGGAAAACTCACGGTTTATGATAACCGCCCTTACTTTCTGAACGAACGAAGCGGCCATTGGGAGATGTCATCAGAGGAAAAAAGTGATCGGATAAAACTAGATAAGCTTCGGGCGGGTCTTGATGGCCAGCCCTGGATGATGAAAGACGATACGATCAAGAAACTCAAAATAAGGGAAACAACCACCAAACAATCGGCCTCCTCTTCTGTTTTTATCCTTCCTCAAATCAAAAAATCCGTAAGCATAGACACCGCAATTTCTGGCCTTAATGACGATCACGATTTGGTCGATTTCGCCGCAGCGGATCAGGGACATGTGATTACGCTGAGCAAGAATGGAGACCTGAATTTTCACACCGGCAGCGCCAATAAAATCCTTTCCAAATCTGCACTGGCGCGTTCATGTGAAAAAGAAGATCTGAAGGTGGTGAGTCTGGCTTTCAATGCTGACCGACAGCTGATGATGATTTCGCAGTCAGGCGAGGTTTTTTCCCAGTCTGAATCATTATGGGAAAACGGTCTTGTCAACGGGATAAAGATAATCCCTACTCCAAACGATGAAGAAGGTCATCCGCTTTCGTTTAAGGCAATACACACCCTCGGTCCCGGAAGGCTCGCTTTTGAGGATAATTCTGGCGCACTCTGGACACACGATACAGAAACCTGGCATCCGGTTAATCAGGATGACATATCCTCATCATTGGATCCAATGAGCGAAAATTTTAACTCCCTTAAGAGCGAGGAAAAAACGCATCGCCTCGCTGGTGTGAACGTCAAAACTCACGCCACGCTGGGCGGTATGGCCAAACAATCAAAAGTAAAAACCGGTTTCCGTGAACGGTTTGATGCGTTTATTTTTCGTCCTTCCCTTACCTGGCCTCGTCCACTCAAGATCGCCGCCTATGGAATGCAACACAGTTTTTCAGGACGTGAAGGGCTTAAACCGATATATCAGATGCAAAGTGATTTATCAGCGCAACTTCGCACCCTTCAGGATGAACGGTTGCCCTCTCTACCTCGTCCATTGTCTGATCGCCTCGCAGACTTCTACAGTTCGGATAATTCGCCAGCGGAAAAAAAATTGCTTAGCGATCTGACTGACCTTAATGAAAGTTTGTCAGCGAGTACCACCCATTTTAGCAAGCTTATCGGTAAACATTACGGGTTACTTGATAAGGAACTTCGACCTGTGCAGAGGCCTAAGTTTAAAAAAACGCAGTCAGGGAGGTTTAACCTCGCCAGTTCAAGAACCTCAAACCTGACCGCGCATCTCAATAAAGTGCTAAAGACCTATCCACTCAATAAGACCAATGAATCCGGCGAACTTATAGCACAGCTTTATGACCAAAATATTGTTCTGAATCAACAAAAAGAAGTGGTGCCTGGCGGGATGCAACGTGACAGTTACGATGATATTGGTTTGATCAAATCACGACTGATTCATGATGCGATGACCAGTCGTCACTTGCATCAGCTGGTGGACGATCTGGAAAAAGAAATCCCCAACCTTTATGAAAAAGAGGTATTCATTCAAAAGATGATCGAACGCACCGCCGCGTTACGTTATGGACTCTGGAATGATAATCCCATTAAAACGATTACCGATCAGGGTTTTGAAAATCATCGAACTCTTGAGGCAAGTTATGATGCCATTCGCCAGATGGTCAAAGCCTTCAGTAAAGAAAATCATGGTGTCAACATTACCACCCGGTCTGTGATGCAGGCTCCCGATCAAGTTGCACTGTCTAAAAACCTGATTGACACGCTTAAATCAATGGAAACAGGCGAAAGTCTGTCCTTCTCTCGTAGTTATGGCGTCAATGCTTCTGTCAGTTCCTATTTTGCACGCGCTTTATTTGTGGCCGGTGGTGCGGGCGCTCGGGCTGACCGTGGTTATCAGATGAACCTGACGCGAACCGAAACCGGGGTTTCTGTCTCTTTTGGTCGGACGATGGCCACTGCCGCGAACCTTCAGATGGGCCTTGCCAATAACCTCTTCGCAGAAATTGACGCTTCACATCCTACTTATCTCAATGAGGACCATACGATCTCCGCCTCAAAGACTATTTTAATCGGAGGTGGCGCGAGTCTCACGGCGCGTGAGGCGCGCGGAAACAAACTGACGCTTGATGTGAACGAATCTGAAATTCAGCCGTTCATCGAACAACTGGTTTCAGGCGAACTGGATCCGATTGAAATGATGAATCGCGGAAGTAATCACCAGGTCGACAAGATCAAGAGCCAGGACATGACGTTATCGCTCAGCGCTGCCGCTAATATCTATGTTTCCCTGCCGTTTGTCAGTGATGACACACCGACAGTTAATCCTATTGGGCGTTTTCGCGCGACCGCATCAGCAGGATTAACCCTGGCCACCGTGCATCGCGACCGGGCTATGTCGGTGAACAGCGCGGGTTCAGGATCAACACAGAGCGACAATCTGATTTCCGGTCTTGATCGCGCGACAATTGGCGCGCAACTCTCCGCGCCTTTTGGACCCCGATTGTTTTCTGAAGGAAGTAAGGAGAACTTTACCCAGTATGTGACGCCATCAATGGAGGTCAGTGCATCCATCGATAACAGAACTGAACACCAGCTCAAAATAGCCCTGACCAATGCCCCTGAAACCACCAGCAAACAAATCGATGCGATTACGTCTCGTCTTGAGCGGCATTTCACGGACAACGCCTCTCTTCAGTTGCTTGCTCAGATTAACCGTAAATCCAGTGAGGGACCGAATTCAGCGGAAAAATTGCGGATCCTTGATGAGCATTTTTCTGTCTGGTATCCACCCGAACCGGCTCAGAAAGCCACACGTCATCATGAACTGACTGGGCATGGCCAGAAAGCGTCATTGCTGGCCCTTCAGTCACTGGTGCGATCACAACAGGCGTTTGAGGAAAAAACCCAGCTCGTTACCAAAGCGGAATATTCCTCAACCTTTAAAAACGCGCACCGACTGGAACATAACAGTCTGTGTGATCATCTGGCCAGGCTGACCCATTTTGGTTCGCCAACATCCCAGGCGGAACGACTTCGATTGATGATGAAAAATGACCATCACCTTTCTTCGTTCATTGAATCGCTTCGTGAAAATCCGCGTGTACTCGCGACCATGACGCTTGAACTGAACGCGGCCACGCGTGAACGTCTCGAAAAAGAATGGGCAAACAAAACGCTCAATCAGGATCAGATAGCCACCATGCTCAAAGACCCGCGAAACGTTCGCATCAAATCGCTGAACTTTACCCAGACGGAAAAGAAATCAGATGGCTTTGCCTCACCGAATTTCATGTTGGGCGGGTCGAATGCCGCGACGGTCTCTATGACGGAACAGCTTGGATCCATTCAGTTCAGCTATCCCGATGACAATGATTTGATGCCAGTCAGTTATGTGCTTAAAGGGCGTATCGCTTCACGCGGTAATGCGCTTTCAGCGGCAATAGACGCCGCGAGGGAATCAGGTTATGTGCTTAAATCTCAGGGCTAACTGGCAAATGGATCTTCGTCGACGTTCTCTTTTGCCGCCATGTCACGATAAATCCGGCGGATGTCAGCCGCATAATGTTCACGGAGGTTTTTTAACTTTGGATTCGGCCCGGTATTGTACATGCCAACGGTATCCCATGACCGTCCATAATGGGTAAAGAAACCGTTTAATACCCACGCCCCCGCCGCAATACACACACAGGGTTCATTCAGAAGACGCTGGCGCGTAATCCCAAAGCGTTTCAGTTCACCGTAGTGACTGGAATTGATGCCCATCATGCAGACGTCTTCCGTATGGTTTCGGTTCGCTGAATTGACCACCGCATTATAAAGGTGTGACTCCTTATGGGCGATGGCGCGAAGTAATAACGGCTGGATATGAAAGCGTTCACCGACAACGCGAAAACAGTCGGCACTGGCAAGAGGGGAAATGAAAAGCAGAAAGGCGAAACAGTGTCTCAAAAAATTCACTTGCACGGATTTTAACTCCTTTTGTTCTTGCTTTATAAGTAAAAAAAAGCCCGTTTCAGTTCCCGATAAATTTAAATCCGGGAACTGTTAAGGCGTTTTTTTCACATAAAAAAAAGCCGGTCTTTTAAACCGGCTGATGACTTTCACTTTAAAAGGACTCGCAATGAACATATCGCAATCCTCGGGCGGCTATGCCGAACCGACGTTTTCACCGCCTGCCGGCCTTCCCCAGCCGCTTCCGTCATCTCTTCCCCAGGGCAACGCAACAACCGGATCCGGTCCGACGTATGATGGCGGCGTGACGCCACAAAATCCGGTCAGCCTGATGCCTTCCGCGATGAATGGCGCTCAGGTTATGGCGCAGAATCAACAGCCGCTTCAGGATCAACAGTTATCCGGCGGTCTGGTCGGAAGCATTGAACAGATGCTGTCTGAATTTCTGGAGAAGTTGAAAAGCTTACTCAAAATGATTTCAGGCGAGAATGACGGTCCACAAGGCGCAGCGCCTGTACAATCTTCTGCCGTAGCCTCACAGCCGCAATTAACCGCCGATCCTGTCAGTGCTTCTGGCGCTGCACCTTCACCACAGGTGCGGATGGCCAGTGTGCCAATGGCCTCAGGCGATACATCGATGAAGACCAGTGACCCCGATCTTCAGAAACTGGTGAATAAGTTTGGTCCTGAGTATGCCGAAGCCTCAAAGGAAACGGGCGTTCCGGCAAAATTACTCGTTGCGCAGACCATGCAGGAAAGTGGCGGTGATGTTAACGCCACTTCTACCAACCCCGGCAACGGGAAAACGGATTCAGGGATGAATCAGATTAACCCGGACACTTATGCGGCTATGCGCAAAGCCCACCCTGATAAACTGGGTGCGAACATAACTGACCCGAAAAATCAGATCATGTGTTCGGCCCTGATGCTCAAAGAAGGGAAAGAAAAATTCGGTTCTTATGATGCCGCCCTTCGCGCCTACAACTCAGGCGATGACCAGGTGGATAAAAACAACCTCTCTCATGTAACCATTGGCGACCCGAATTATGTAAAAGAGGTGAACGCCTACGCCGCCAAATTTAGTTAAGTTTCATATCAGGCGATCTTCGGATCGCTTTTTTTGCAAAAAATAAATTAACTCTCATTTTGTGCGAATTATTAAAAAACAAATGAACACAACATTGCAAAATAACAAACTCAGGATTTAAAAACCGTTCACTATAATTCATTACGATTTGAAGGGTTATTAATTCACAAAATTGTAATATTAAACAAACCGTAAAACCTGTAAATCCAATCCTCACGTTTTAACCATTTCGTGTTGTTGAAAAATGTTAACTATCGACACCTCACGCAAGCTAACAAACTGTATTAAAACACCTTTATTTTCATTTTCTTTATTTTAACAAATCAGACCTGTTTCTGTCTGAGCCTTTCACCTTCTCCCCACCTTCAAATAAAGACGATTCTCAATCGGCCTATTACCTTCCCGCATGATAGGGTTAGCACACTGATAATTAATCGGTTTTAACATCATTATTAATCGTTCGTTTCTTTTAGGTAATTCAGTTCGAGAAAGATTAAATAATGGTTTCTTATTTTGTGGAGCGAAGCGTGTGGACACTCATTCAGAAATAGCCCTTGAATCCCGACACGGACGCCCGACTGATTCTTTCACGGAAGAGTTATCCGCCTGGCTTGATCGCCTTTCGACGCTTGATATTGATTTTGTCATCGAAGGTGAGACAGGGACAGGCAAAGATACGTTTGCGCGAACCCTCTATGACCTCAGCGATTTAACTGGGCCGTTCATCGGTATCAACTGTGCCGCGATACCTGACACGCTGGCTGAGGCGGAACTGTTTGGTTCGGTGCCGGGTGCGTATACCGGCGCACAGAAACCCCGTATCGGCCATATCGAGGCCAGCCATAACGGGATTTTATTTTTAGATGAAATCGATTCAATGTCGCCCCAACTCCAGGCAAAATTATTGCGTGTGCTCGAAACCCGTTCCGTGATGCGCCTCGGGAGTACCGACATTCATCCTGTGAATCTTCGGGTGATCGGCGCAGCGCAAAAACCGCTTTCACAGCTGGTGGATGAAGGCGTGTTTCGTTCCGATCTGTTCTTTCGCCTTTCAACGGTAAAAATCGCGTTGCCTTCGCTCCGTGAGAAAGTTGAAACCATTATTCCGCATTTTCAGCGTTTCGCCATTGAGGCGGCGTTTCGGTATAAACGCCCGCTTCCGGCACTGAACCAGTCATTAACAGAATCGTTGTTGCTGCATCGATGGCCGGGAAATTTACGAGAACTGAAAGCCGCCGCGATGCGTTTCGTCCTGGGCATTCAGGTTTTAGAACCGACACGTACCTATCGGAGCTGGACACTGAAGGACCGCATGGCGCGTATTGAGTCCTGTCTCATTAAGGATTGTCTTACGCGTCATAACAATCAGGTTATCGATGCCGCCGAGGAATTGGGGATCCCATCTCGCACCCTCTATAACAAACTTAAAGCATTGAATGTTATCGGGAAATGAAAAAACCACAGAATAAACGGGAACTGAAATAACGTCTTTTTAACCAATTAAATGAATATCTCGATATTCACTTTTAACTTCATAAGGAGAGTCATTATGGCTGGTGTTTCATCAACAGGCGTTTCAACTGGCGCAGCGAATCAGAATGCTGACGCTTTTCAGGCTCAGATGGATACTATCGAAGCAAAATCCATGCAAAACACGCTGGATAAATCCGAACGTGACATCAAAGACGCCTATGTTTCTGGCTATCAGAATTCGATCACCACAATGATCAGTTCGCAAGCCTCAGACAAGATCAACTTCTAATCAGGGCGGAAGGCCTTCGGGCCTTCCCTTCAGGAGTCAGTATGAAAGTTACTCAGTTTTCATCACTTTTTGCGGGTCAAGGCGATCTGTCTGCAACACCTACACAACCCACACTGAGTGATGCCTCGCTGTTTCAGAATTCGCTGGATCAGGAACCTGCCGATAATGCGCCCGTTAGCGGCATTCTCCATAACGCCACCGCGCTTTTTGACCAGGTTAACGATCAGAAAAACCGTATCGACACCACCCTTCGTCGCGCGTCGCAAAGTACCGATCCAATGGCCATGAATAAAGCCGAAGGTCAGTTATCGAACTATTACCTTGAAAACATGATGAACACCAAAATCGTGTCGAAGGCTGTTCAGAGTCTGGACAAAATCACCAACCTTCAGTGATCTCATGAAACGAATTTTGCTGGCCGCTGCCGTCTCACTGTTGCTCGGGTGTGATTCGGAAGTAACGCTAAATGCCGACCTCTCTGAATCCGATGCAAACGACATTATTTCCGAACTCGCCCATTATGACATCACCGCTGATAAGCAGATTGATAAAACCGGTGTAACCTTGCTGGTCAATCAGTCAGATATTGATCGGTCGGTTCGCATCCTGAATGCGGCGGGTTTACCCCACAAGGCCCGAACCAACCTGGGCGAAATGTTCCAGAAGAACGGCATTATTTCGAGTCCCCTGGAAGAACGCGCGCGTTATATCTATGCGCTCTCGCAGGAACTGGAATCCACGCTTTCACAGATTGATGGTGTGGTCCTTGCGCGCGTTTCGGTTGTGTTGCCGGAACGTGTCGCGCCCGGTGAACCTGTTCAGCCTGCCAGTGCTTCCGTATTTATCAAATACACCTCTGAACTGGATCCTGATGCGATTCGTCCACGCGTCCACCAGCTTATCGCGGCAAGTATTCCGGGACTGTCGGGCAAACCGGATGATGCCATTTCGATTGTCTTCTTCCCCGCTGAAACCTATCGCGATCAGATAAAAATGGTCTCTGTTGGTCCGATTGTCATGAGAGCAACCACGTTTAGCACGGTGAAAATTTTCGTGCTGGTGGTGTTGATTCTGGCCATCCTGGGAAGTGTCGGACTGATGGTGTTCAGGCAACTAAAAAAACGAAAAGAAACCGGAACTGAACTGGCGGTAACAAATGATTGATCCGATTGACTGGCTGAACTGGTGGCGCGCCGGGTTTGCCGCTGATATTCATGAAAGCTGGCAAACCTTGCCCTGGTTTGAACTCACCCAAAAAGACAGGGCAAGACTTTATCAGGATTCCCCGTCCACTGTCAGGGCATTATGTAATATTCCTTCGTCAAAGGTGCCAGAACCCGACGCCAGAACCCTGAGATTTATTGACCTCTCACCTGTCCGTGAAAAGGCGATGTTCCGGTTGTTGTCCTCCCTTTGTAACAATCAATACAGCCATCTTTCGCCCTCAGATCAGGACTGGTGTGAACGGATGATTAAAGGCATCCGCCCCGACCGTTTTTTACCTCAGGGTATCGACTATCGCGAACCCGCTTACCTTCTTTCCCTGGTTCAGAACATGTTCTTATCGCAAACCTGGTCACGTCTGCGATTACGTTTTGATGAAACAAACATCGTTGACGCCGAGGCTTATGGTTTGACGTTCACGGCGGTCAGTCTGAATCGGGCGCGCGCCCTCTTTGATGCCGCTCTCTGGCGAATGGAGAAACGATGATTACCCTTCGTCAAATCACCCTGGATTTCGAACCTGAACTGATTGAAGGCGTGTTAATCGATAAACAGTGGTTTGAGGAACAGGAAACCGCCAGAACACTCATTCAGGAAACCGAGGATTACTGTCGACAGCTCAGAGAACAAGCCCAACAAGAGATCACTGAAATGACAGAAAACGCCAAAGCAGAACATCAAAAACGTCTTGCGGAAATTCTGGAAGAGATGGAAGTGAATTTTCTGGATAAAACAGAAGGTCTGTTTGCTGAATGGGCCGAACAACGTGAACAGGAAGAAAATGAAATCATCGACAGGGCGAAAAAGCTGGTGGAAAGCGTCTTTATCGCCATGCTCAATCAATTGCCTGACGAGGATAAATTACACGCTGTTTTCAAACAGATTCAACGTGCCAGCGATAAACACACCGAAGCCACGCTTTATCATCATCCTGATCAAACCGCTCTTCTTCAGGAATGGGCCACAAAAAACGGTCTTTCCATGTGGACCCTCATTCCAGATGACACCCTGCATCCCGATGAACTGATCTTACGCGCGCCAAAAGGCGAGCTTTCACTCAGTTGGTCAGGTTTTCAGAAACATATCATTTCGCGTTTAGTTTAAGGAGTCACCATGTCGAACATGTTTGATATTCAGAAACGTCTTGATCATCAACTCTCAAAGACAAACCATTCGGTTTCCGAACTGGCAAAGTCGATGGAAGGCCAGTCGCCCACCATGCAAGATCTCTTTATGTTCAAAAACGCCCTTCGAAAAGAGGCAACCGCGAACCTCGCAGACAACCAGCTTCAGTCGCTGAAACATAATCTGAGCAAGTCGATCATCGAATCTATCAGCTGAATATCATGCGGTGAAGGTCACTTTGTCGCATTAAGGGAAAACCGTGTTAAAACGTTCTCGTCGCTTCATTCGATCTGCGTTGTTTGCCCTCTCTGCTTCCGCCGTGAGTGGTCATGTTTTCGCGCAGACGCCGCGAAGTTGGTCTGAAGGGGCTTATGCCTATGCGGCACAAAATACGCCGCTTCGGACCGTGCTTCAGGATTTTGCCACCAGCCACAGTGTCAATCTGAATATGCCCGCTGACTTTTCAGCGAACGTCGATGGTCGGTTGCGCGCTGACTCACCCACTGATTTTCTGAATCGGCTGGGTTTACAGTTTCGTTTTCAATGGTTCGTTTATAACGATACGTTGTACATCAGCCGTCAGTCCGATCAGGTATCGCGTCGCATTAAAGTGTCTGCCGATGCCGCGCCTGATCTGAAACAGGCACTGACCGATGTTGGCTTACTTGAACCGAAATTTGGTTTCGGCGAATTGCCCGATGATGGTGTGGTGATAGTGACCGGGCCACCTGAATATGTGGATTTGGTGGAGGACTTCAGCGCAAAGGATAAAGACAAAAAAGAGAACAAGGAAATGATGGTGTTCCCACTGAAATACGCCTCCGTCGCTGACAGGAACATTCAGTATCGGGATAAAACCATTCTTGTTCCTGGCGTGGCCACGATTCTCGCTGAACTCTTAGGCCAGAAATCCGGTAAGTCAGCCTCTGGGATTCAGCAAACCGAAGGCGACGGAACAGGCGGCCTGAAAGGCAGAATGGAACAACAGATCAGGGACCAGTCAGATTCTATTCTTAACAGTCTGGTGAATGCGAACACGTCGGGGCCAAAGGATGAAGAGACTGACCCGGATGAACTGCATCCTTTTGTCTCTGCCGATGTGCGAAACAACGCCCTGTTAATCCGTGATGACCCCAGCAAACGCGATGAATATCAGTCGTTGATTTCACAGATTGATATTCCTCAAAAGCTGGTGGAGATCGACGCGATGATTGTGGATGTAGATCGCAAGTCGCTGAACGAACTGGGGGCAAACCTCAGCGGCACGTTTGGCAATATCACCGCCGGATCAACGCTTTTCCGTGGCGCGAGTTCGCTGTTTGTCACGGATTACAGTCGGTTCTTCAGCCAGATTCAGGCGCTGGAAGGGTCCGGTAATGCGTCTGTTGTGGCGAATCCTTCCGTGCTGACCCTTGAAAACCAGCCAGCGGTGATCGACTTAAGTGATACCGCCTTTATCACCGCGACAGGTGAACGCGTGGTGGATATCCGTCCAGTTACTGCCGGAACCAGTCTCCAGGTCGTTCCGCGCGCGATTGGCCGCGACAATCATCAGACGGTTCAGTTGATGGTGGATATCGAGGACGGCAAAGTTGACCGCGATGATGATAACGTTGCTACCGGCGATCAGAAAGTCACTATCTCAACGCAAGCGCTGGTTCAGGAGAACGGTTCACTGGTGATGGGGGGCATTCACTCGCGTGAAACGGGTGATATCAGCCATCGGATTCCGTTACTCGGTGATATTCCTTATATCGGCCATCTCTTCTCCTATACCCGGCATGAAACCAACCAGCGTGAACGTCTGTTTATTATCACGCCCCACATGATAGGCGATCAGGTCGATCCGACGCGCTATATCTCTACACAGGACCGTCAACAACTCGCCAGCGATCTGACAGGCGTGAAAGACCGCCAGCAATATTCCGCGATGCGGGGAACCATTGAGAACGCGATTCGTGATTTGGCTGAAAACAAAGTGCCAGAAGGGTTCGAATCTGGCGGTGAAGGCATTAACCTGAATCAACTCTGTACCTTTCCGCCCGGACTGCAGCTCGATAACACGCGGTCAGAATGGTTCAACAATAAGACCGTTCAGTTGACCGTGGGACTGATTAAGAACACCACAACGACACCGATTCGTTTCGATGAATCGTCCTGTTCGGATAATGATGTCTTAGCGGTTGCCGCCTGGCCCAGTTCCGCACTTCTTCCCGGACAGAACGCCGAAATTTATCTTGCCTTCCGACCTCGCGGTGATAGCCGACGATCCCGTCCTTCACTGCTTGCAACCCCTCACCTGTTAATCAACCGGGAGACACCTTGATGCGCTTCAGTCTGTTGGCCCTGGTGGCCATGATTCTCGCCGGGTGTGCGAGTCATGATGACGGCTGTGATAACACCAGCTGTCGTCCGTCCTCAGATCGTCATCATGTGGTGATTTGGTGGCCGCAACCGATGCGGGATGGGGTTCAGAGTTATTCGAAAATGCCTGTTCGGTAGATTAACCGGGAACTGAAATCCCTACTTTTTAACTTAATTAACTGAATGACATTGTCATTTATTTTTTAATCCACCAAAGGAATCACAGCTATGCGAATGCATTTACCCCACTCAGGCGGCATGACCCGTTCACGCGATTTGGGCGATGGCCCACAACCGCAATCCGTGACCAATTATGGTCAATGGCGACTGAATAATGAAATACACGCCCGAAACCTGGAATCAGGTCAGGGTTACAGTGGCCTGACCGATCCGGGTGAAATGGTCGGCAAAATGTTTAACGGCAATCTTCGTAACAACCTGTTCGACGGCGCAAACTCAGACAGTTTCGGTATGGGTCAGGATACCGCAAACCTCGGGTTGTCCATGTGGAACAATTCAACGTCTAACCCGGTGTTTCAGGGTGCTGAGCCGGGTGGTGCCAGCATGGGGGCAACCGTTCCAGAAAGTCATCTTTACGCGGTACTGGAAGAAGTGCTTCGTAAGATGGGGATTAACATGCATGGTTCCGTATTTAATCCGAACGCGAACCCGGCCATTACCGGCGCGATGACCGATGGGTTAACCAGCGGCCTTCAGAACCGTGCGGTCGTTCAGCAGCCTACCCCACAAATCAGTGATGATCCGCAAAGCATGAACCAGGCAGGTCAGGCGATTGGACAGAATCTGAATTGCCGTCTGGCCAGCGGCGCAATCAATGATTGCCATACTGAGTCACCTGATCAGACCGTCAGTGGCGACAAGGAAACCCGCGAAATGATTGGTCAGTACATGGACCAGCATACCGATGTTTACAGCAAGCCGGAAACCAAAGACGGCAAAGAAACCAGTTGGAAAGATGCCCTGTCAAATCAGGCGCAACTTTCATCAAACTCACTGGCCCTGGTGAACATCGCGCGTCAGGATTTAATCACCCACATTAAAGGCGGCAACGTGGGCGATAATCATCCTTATTCTGATGTGTCTCATACAATGATGAATGCAGACGCGGGACAAACCAATTATCAGATCGCTCAGCAGCAACGCCAGCAGTTGATGACTGTTTAAACTGAAGGCAAAAGAGAAAGGGAAGGCACTTGCCTTCCCTTTTTTTATGTCGCTTATAACGCTTCGTTTCCCACCTTATCTTCGGCGAATCCTTTAACAGATGCGTTAAGCTTTTCGATCTCGACAGAATCAATCTGACTCACGAGCTGGTCAACAGTTAACGTGCCGCGCGGATGACGATTTGTCGTGGCCGGATTAATGGTAATATCCTGATCGTTTTCTTCTAAACTGTTTGTTCCAACTATCACGGCTGGATGTTTTTGCTGCCTTTGTCGCTTACGCATGAACCGATTTCGGATCGAAAATAAAGTATTCTTGCTTAGGTGGTCACTTGTTTTCGGGGGTGAATCAACAGATTTTTTTCCCTTTGATTTTGCCATTTCGACACCTTCATTTATTTCGCTTTCCATTCCTGAAACTTAACCTATCTGTATCGGCCTCACTGCATGAACTGTGCGCTTCGCTTAAGTAAACTTATCAATGCTAACTGCTAGCAAAAATCACAATATGGAAGTAAATATACATATTTTGAAATCTATCCTTCTTAAAGATCATCTTTTCATTCAGAAAGTGATTCTTTTTCAGAATCATCATCTTCAAGTGTTAAACGAATTATCATCCCAATTTCAGTGTCAAATAATTCATCATAAGTTTCATCAAAAATTTCTGGAATTTTTACTTTACCAGCAAGCAAACCGAGTTGACGTTTATTACTTTCCATTTTTATCGCCTTCATAAACAATTAAAAAAAGGGCTTTCGCCCTTTCTTTTATACCTGATAGTGATATCTACATTGCAAAACCGTTATCGTTTTATTTTCATAAGAATAAACAAGACGATGTTCATCTGTTATTCTCCGAGACCAGAACCCTGCATATTGATGGCGAAGCGGTTCAGGTTTGCCGAGACCCGCAAAAGGATCTCGACTAATATCTTTAATCAGCTCATTTATTTTTTTTAAGATTTTTTTGTCGTATTGTTGCCAATAAAGATAATCATCCCAACCATCAGAAGAAAAACGAATCAACGTGATCCCTCCTGTTCCTCTCCTTCATCAACTTCAATGAGTTCATGAACTTGCGTAGTTCCTGAACGGACCTCTTCAATAGAACGTAAAAGCCTTGCATGAACAACAGGGTTTTTCATTAAATGAAAGGTTTCCATCATAGAATTGTATTCTTCAAGGCTCATCATGACGACAGTTCGTCCATTCTGACGGGTGATGAAAACGGGTTCGCAATCATCATGCGTTTTGTCCATCGTCGCGGCCAGATTTTGGCGCGCTGTTGAATAGTTGATTACTTGCATTGTGTTAGCTCCATTGTACGTATTTGAGAACAAGTTTATCATTGTCCCGATTGTTGTACAACTATCCTGACTGTTCATCAAACTCTATCGCCATGCCCGGTTTGAGGTCTTCAATAGAGCGGATCAGTCGGTAAATGGCCGCGACAGATTTGATGGTTTCGCGCGGGATAAATGCGCCTTCCTCGGTTGTCCGGTAAAGGTTACGTGTCAGCCAGATATACCTGACAACCGGCTTATTCGCTGCATGAGCCATCGCTATCACGTCCTTTGCTTCATCGCCTTCCGCCTTGAACAGCACTTTGGGTAATGCGGTTTCATCAGGATTATAGAAAAGGCCGACCGCATAATGAGTCGGATTGACCATGACAACATCGGCATCTTCCACGCGTTTCAAGGCGATGCGTTTGACGGGTCCGGTCAGGATTTCATGTGCGACCTGTTTACGATGACTTTTTGCATGAGGATCGCCTTCAAGTTGCTTATATTCATTTTTGATGTCTTCGTGACTCATCCTGTTCTGTTTCAGGTAAAAGTATTTCTGAATGGCAAAGTCAGCCACGCTGAACACCAGCAAGACCCCGATAGCGGAATGGGCCAGAACCTTCAGCAAGGCAACCCCTGCCATCATGAATCCCTCAAGGGTTCCGCTTGACAAGCCCGCCAGTTCCTGAAGATGCGCACGAAGCAGTAACACAAAGACGACGCTTAACACAATCGCTTTCAGCAAGCTCACAAAGACCTGAACGAATTGTTTAACCGCGAACATCTGTTTAATCTTCGGGAGAGGATTCAGCGCATCAAATTTCGGGGCGGCGGCTTCAGGGGCAAACAATGGACCTATCTGGATCCAGCCCGCGAGAGGTCTTGCGATAATGACGGTTCCCGCCGTCATCAGCGTTAACACGCTTCCAATCAGTATCGCCTCACCCACTACATCATTCACCGCCTGTTCAAACGGCACGTTCAAACGCAGAGTTGGTAACAGTAATAATGCTTTGAGTTTTTCAATGGTTGTATCGAGCATAGCAAACACCACCTCAAGCACGGCGAGCATCACCAGCAGTTTCGAGACATCCTGACTCTGGCTGACCTGCCCTTTTTTTCGGTTCTCCTGAAGTTTGTGGTCTGTAGCCTGTTCTGTCTTTTCGCCACTCATACGGACTCCTAAGAAGAATAAAAAATAAGCATATAATTCAGGGCATTAATTGAAAATGGACGATGACAGGGTCATGATATTATGATCGGGTTATGTGAAAGAGTGAGTCTACAAAATGAGAATCTATCGTGATCCGGGTTTCAGAACCCATTATTTATTGAGTTTTATAGGTGGCTCAATTGAAATAATCAGCTTTACCTATTTTTATAAAGCGCTAATTGGTTATATGACTTCCAATATGCTTTTCAGTGTCACCAGCTTATATGATGGAAAATATGATTTCGCCTCGGTCTATCATGCTTTTATTATTTTAATATGGGTTGCAATTGCCACGGCATATCAGTTTATCGCCCTTAAATACAAAACAACATTAACCCGACTTAAAGAAGAAAAATCCATTTTCTATATTATTAATTTTTTCCTTTTAATGATCTTTATGTTTTATGGTCACTGGGACTGGGTTAACGGTATCTTTGGCGATAAACCCTCACCCGCTATTATGCCGCTGGTGACGCTGGGTCTGGTGATGATGTTTATTCATAATTTCGTCATCAAAACCGGACAGTCTAAATTCCCGACAAACACATCCGTTGTGACCAGTACCTACATTCTGATGGCCACCGCGTTCGCCAGTGCCTTTGAGGGAAACGATAAGCGCGCGTTTGTCATGAAATCCCATCAGGCAAAACATTATTTCCTGGTGCTGGTGCATTTCTTCATTGGGGCGTCTGTGACCTATCTTCTTCAGAAATACACTGATTTTTTCAGTTTAATCCTGTCACTGATGATTCTGGGTGCCTTGATTTATACCGAACGACATCCCTCACAACCCTGATCAGCATCTATCAAAGCCGGAGAATTCCGGCTTTTTACGGTTTGCCGATGACCTTTAACACGTCATCAAGATGGGGGATTAAATCATGTAAGCCTGAGAATTTTCCCGCCGCCAGATGTTCAAGAATCGGCAAATACAGGATAAAAAAAACCACACCCACCAGACATTTCAGCGGAATGGATAAGACGTTAGCCTGAAGTTGTGGTGAGTAAATGCTGATGATGCCAACGGCAAATTCGATCAACAGCAGAATCAATACCAGCGGTCCCGCATAAAGAACGGTATCGTTGAAAAAGTCTGAGACCTGAACAAGTAGCTGTTTAAACCCGTCTTCAGTTAACCCTGGCAACAAATGGTTGACGGGCCAGAGTCGATACGAATCCCAGATAACCTGTGTCACCAGCGAGAGACCAAAGGTGATGACCAGAAACACCATTGACCAGCGAAGCAGAATATCACCGAGCGGTGTGGCGTCCGGTCCGAGCGCCGGATTTAACTGGCCGGCGTTAAGCGCACCACGCTGTGAGTCAAACAGTGCGCCGACGGATTCAAACAGCCAGAATGGCATCGCCAGCAGATACCCCAACAACAGACCGAGAATGACCTCTTTCATCGCCAGGCCCACAATCGTCCAGGGGGAAAGCAGAATAGACGCAATTTCCGGTTTTATCACAGGGGTAACAAAGAGGGCTAACGACACGGCGATGGCGTTTCGGATCATGCCGCGCAACGTGGAAAAGGAAAAAATCGGACAGAGTAAAAGACAAGGAAGAATACGTGCGATGCCGAGTGCGACGGCGATCATGCCCTGAAAAATAAACGCAAGAAAATCAGAGAACATCACACTTTCCCCGCCGTGGCCATCATTGAAAAGGCGGTTTGCGTGAGTTCCAGTAGTTCAACCCCTATCCAGCGCCCAGCCAACGCCAGTGTTCCTCCTACCGCGAGTAACTTAATCGCAAAAGGCAACGTCTGATCCTGAAGTTGCATGACGGATTGAAGAAGGGAAATGATGATGCCCACGATTACCGCCACGATGAGCGGTGGTGCGGAAAGCATGACGACCAGAATCATCGATTGTTTAAACAGATAAATGACGTCCATTCTTCCTCACAGATAACTGTAAAAGAGGCCATCCAGTAACCGTGTCCAGCCCGACACCATGACGAATAACAGGATTTTCAGGGGAAGTGATATCGTCATGGGCGACACCATTTGCATTCCCAGCGCGAGAAGGACATTCGACACCACCAGATCCACCACCAGAAACGGGATGAAAATCAGGAAAGCGATTTTAAATCCGCTTTGCAATTCTGAAAGGACGAAAGCGGGGATCAGTAACAACAGATTATCGTGATGCGGCACGACATGGTTCGCAAGATCTTGTGGCCACATCTTTTCCGCATTTTCGCTGAGATGGGTCATGACATCGGGATCGGTGTTGCGCGTCATAAACGCTTTCAGCGGTTCAATACCATAATTTACGGAATCCTCAAGTTTCTGTGTGCTGGTGGTATCAAGGGGCTTTTCTTTGAAACGGGTTTGCATTCCATCAAGGACAGGAGCCATCACAAACAGCGTCGCGGCGAGGGCAATCCCATAAAGCGCCATGTTCGGCGGAACTTGCTGAACACCGATGGCGTTTCGGGTCAGCATCATGACCATTGAGATTTTCAGGAAACAGGTGGTGATCATGAGCAATAACGGGATCAGTGAAATCGCGCCCAGCAATATCGCCAATGCCAGCGGATTAAACGAACTGATATTTTCTGGCATGATTTATCCCGGAATGGCTCTTATCATCGATTTAATCTGTAATCCCAGCGCGCCATTCACATTCACCAGTTCGCCCTTCGCAAGCAGATAATTCCCATGACACAGCAAGGCTTCACCTGGGGTAACATGGTCAACAAGCAGCGTTGAGCCGGTATCGAGATTTTGCAGTTCACCCAGGGTCATCGAGAGATTTCCACAGCGAATCGTTAACTCAAGGGGCAAATCGCTGAACGTCGGTGATGATGATTCCTGTAACAACTCGCCTTCTGTCTCACCGACTAGCGCTGTTTCGTCGTTTTCATGTTCGTTCATCGTGTCAGATCCCTGTTTGCGGGTTAGGTGTATTTGATATTGGTTAGAATTATCGGTTTCTGGTTCCAGCTCAAAATAAAATTCTGTGTTTCCAAACATCAATACGCCCTGACCGTCGACATCCATAAACGGATCAGTGGGAATCACCACATCCCCCTGATTCAGATTCAACACGCGTTCCGCTGATAACGTGAATTTCCCTATCACAAACGGTAAGGTCAACGGTAAGGCGACAGGAAACGGAATCGCTAAGGCATCAAAACCCCGCTCAGACATCCAGATATCAAGTAAGGTAAAGGGAAGTCGGGCAAAGAAAACGGCGGTGTTATCCGCTTTTTGAACGGTAATTTCAACACTCAACATCTCGGTTTCGACGCTCTGGTTTTCCGTGAAGAACCGAAAAAGCGTTTTAAACTCGGGTGTCAGTCGGGTATTCACCAGTTCGATAAACCACGCTTCAGGCTGATTGACCAGGTCAGGAAACGCGGGAAGGTCGGCGATCATCTGAAGAAAAGCAGGGGCATCTGTGAGTTCTATGGGACCATAGGCACTGTGAAGATGATAGAACGACGCGGGAGAGACGTCTTCAATTAACCGAATTTGAAAAAATCCTGCCTGGGCATCCCGCTGAAATTTCAGTTTACGTCCTGCCCCAATCCAGCGCCTGAGGGTTGCCTCCTTAACCGTAATAAATGGAAATTTCATAATGCATCAATCCGTTTGAACCGAAGACGGATCCGCTTGCCCATTCGCTGAGACAAGACCCATTCCGCGTCTTTTTCGATTCCAATCATGCGCGGCAAGATGGACGATTCAAATCCGAGGGATACACAGGTTTCCCCTTCCTCGCCTTCCGTCAGTCGCGCGCGAACCTCGCCAGTTTCGGGTAATAAGAGAGAAAACTCAGCGGGAAGTGTTTCATGGTCCTCAATGCCTTCTATCAGGTCAGGCGTCATCGCGGTGAAAGGATGTGATTCTTTCTGGTCAGTCGATTCATCAACGGCATCGGATGGCGTGTCGTTGAAATAAAACAGGAGATCGCCAATAGGTTCGGCGTGAAGATCGGGTTCGTAGTCCATGAGACGTTTGAAATCCTGCGAATCGGCTTTGCTGGGTGATCGCGATTTTGTCGGTATCGCTTGCCGTGTCGGCTGTCTTACGTTTCTTTCGGCTTGATGTAGCGGCTGCGGTTTGGGCGGCATGGCGGTATGTTTTATCGTGGGTTTCACATCAGCTCCTTCTGTTCAAGAATATATTCAAGCTTTTCGATTTCACGCTGACAGGTTTCTATATTTTCCTGGGCTTCGCTTATCACATCGCGCTGTTTAACGATGCGTTCTGTCAGCCCCTGATTATCTTCTTCCTGTTTAAGTAACCGTGTTCGTGCGCCTCTTTCTTCCTCCAGTGCCTGATGAAGCTTTTCATGCAAGAGAATGACGCCGGTGTGATGTTTATTGAAATCATCTAACGCGTCTTTATAGGTCAGGCGAAAACGCGCAAGACGTTTTTCCCCTGCGTTAAGATCCTGTTCCAGCGCTTTCAGGGTCTGTTTTTCTTCCCTCAGAACGCGCTTGAGGCGGAAAAGTTTGCGTTCGCGGAGAGGAAGAAGAAGATTCACGGTCGATAACAACGGGGTATCAGCCGGAATGTCATCGTCATAATCCGGTAGCATGAAGTGTTTCCTCCAGCTTACTCAGTGTGTGAATGAAGGGTTCAGGCTGGTGGTTCGCTTGCTGAAGAAACGCATTTAATGCGGGCTGACTCTTCACCGCGACATCGGTTAATAAATCATGCCCTTCCTGATATTCGCCGAGCCGAATCAGCATTTCGACCTCTTGATAAGCGGCCATCAGTAGCCTGAACTGCCGCGAAAATCCCATATGCTCAGTCGTCACGACGTTAGGCATGGTTCGGGACAGGCTTTGAAGCACGTCAATGGCGGGGAAATGTCCTTTTTCAGCCAGCTTTCTGTTCAGAATAATGTGGCCGTCTATCAATGAACGGACCTCATCGGCGACCGGATCGTTGGTGGAATCGGCCTCCATTAATACTGAATACAGCGCCGTGATAGCCCCTTTACTGGTTTTACCAACGCGTTCCAGTAATCCGGGAAGCAAGGTATAGACAGACGGCGGAAGACCACCGCGACCGGGCGGTTCACCGAGTGCAAGACCGATTTCGCGCTGCGCGCGTGCAAACCGTGTTAACGAATCAAGGATAAGTAAAACGCTTTGTCCTTTATCGCGAAACGCTTCCGCGATGGCCGTTGCCGTAAATGCCGCGCGGGCGCGTTCCATGCTCGACCGATCCGATGTCGCACAGACCATTACCGTTCGTGCGCGTAGATCTTCATCCAGTTCATGCTGAAGAAATTCGCCTAACTCACGACCACGTTCGCCGATCAACCCAAACACAATGACATCACAAGGTGTGTTCCGGGCAATTTCAGCGAGTAACGTCGTTTTGCCGCATCCGGCCCCGGCAAATAAGCCCATGCGCTGACCGATTCCGACAGTAATCATGGCATCTATCGCACGAACGCCCGTTGAAAGCGCCTCACTGATGCGCGGGCGATCAGTTGCGGGGGGTGCGTTGCGAAGAACGGGTGTTGCATCAGGGTTATCGCTATCGAGCGCAAACGCCGACGTTGAATCGGCATCCATCGCCCAGCCAAACCCATCGAGAACCGAGCCTAATAATTTTTCGGAAACCGCGATTTTATGTGGCTGATAAAGAGGCGTGACACGCGACCCTTGCGCAATGCCATTCAGCGCGCCTAAAGCTGACAAAAGCGTATTTTCGGGATTAAACCCGACGACCTCCGCCATCACCTCTACATTCCCTTTCCCCGTAACACGACACAGATCGCCGATTCGCGCACCCGGCAAATCCGCTTCTAATAAAATGCCTGACACACCTGTGATTCGACCGTGAACCTCTACAGGATTCATCTGTTGAATCCGCGACTGACTGTCTTCAAACCATGAATTGAGTGCGTTCATTACCATTTCACCGAAATGTTTTCAGGCCCGGTAAACTGGACCGCGTTTTGTGTGATTTTTGAGAGTGTAAAGCCGTCTTCAACATCGCCAATAAACAGACGCCTTCCCCCCTCAATAACGATATTCGCTTGTTTCCCTGCGTTGATCTGAACGATGCGAAACGGAAGCCTGAGCACTTTTAAGGTGGTGTCGTTGATAAGAGGAACATGAATGTTGTAATCGACATGAAGACCCCGCATCAGCCGGTTCACAATAGAAAGTTGGGTGCTCGTAACCTCACCATTCAACGTGATACCTCGCGCGTCACCGCCAATCGTCACCACTTTATTCAGATCGCGTTCTTCAAGTTTTCTCGCAAGAATCGCGCGAAGGCCATCGGCATCGGCAATAACAGGCCGAGGATCGGTATTCTTCGACTGACTCGGTGAGGCGTTAAAAAACCAGCCTGTGAAGATAACGCTCATTAATATCGTCAACATAATGACGGCTGGCTTAAACCAGAGTGGGAACCTGCGTTTTAATTTTATCTTCGGTGTTAAGGATGGTTCGATCAATTGCCCATCCGATGTCACGGGGATAAGACTGGAATCGGACCAGGGCTTATCGGCCTCACTCACCACCAGCCACACCCCCGAAAGTTGAAATGGTTGGTTAGCCTCAAGCGACAAGGTATTTATGACCGGCTGACCATGCGCAAGAAACACCTCGCCTTCACCGGGTTCAATCTGCCACGCCTCCTCAAACCGCGAGAGTTTCGCGTGAAGGGTCTGAATTTCGGCATCACACAACTGAAGATCGCTTTCTTCATGATTTCCCAGCGCCCAGTTTTCCCCGCTTAACGGGAGTGTCGCGCCTTCATGCAGACCGTTTAACACGCGTAGTTCATACATCTTCCGTTTCCTCAGTCACAACCTCGGTTTTGTCTTCAATCAGGTCTTCATTAATATCAATCCGCCCTTCCACATTGACCGGAAGGTTAAACTCCAGCTCTGCGAAGGAGAGAACCGCGACGTGATTGAATTCATTCTGTATCAGCGTTCGAAGAGGCGACCGTAAATCCTGGGCCACCAGCATCACACCCTGATTAATGGAACGGTATGGCGGAAATACGCTGCGAATCTGGTCCATGAACAACTTCATGCGTTCCTGATCGAGTGTAAAGAAGGTATCGGTGTTGGTATGCCTGAGGGCTTCACGAAGAATTTCTTCTGTTTCCGGCGTCAATAACCAGGCAAGCAGCCCTTCCCCGTCTTTGCTGTGCTGATAACAGAGATTTTCTTTGATATCGATGCGGACTTGATCGATTAACATCCCGGTGTCGCGTTCACTGCCATGCATCAACAAGCTTTCGGTGATGGTGCGAATCGCACGAAGGGAAATCCGTTCGGCCACTAGGCGTTGAAGGATGTTGGACAGTCGGGAAACCGGAAACACGCGTTCAAATTCCTGGGCCACTTCGGGTAAATCGCTCTGAAGCCAGGACACAATCGCGCGTGTTTCCTGCATCCCGATAAAGCGCGGCGCGGACTGAAACAACGCCTCTTCCATTTTGGCCAGCAACAGATCGTTACCGCTCCAGGAGATTTCACCGCTGGTAAGATACGGATCGCCGTCATCGAGCCATATAAAATCCTCTTCCTGAGTGTTATCCGTTGCCGGAAGGTTTTCTTTGTCATCACCGTTCTCTATCTGACGCGTATAACCGATACGCTCAACGGCGCGTTTTGTGTTGGTGATGGTGGCGACGACTTTGGGGATTTCATAAACCAGAAAGCGAAACTCATCTTCTTTCTGAAGGGTCGTAAACTGGATATCAAACACCGGTAACGTGAAACCAAACTGATTCACGATGCGGTTACGGATACGGCGAATCTCTTCGATAATCTGAATGATATGCGGATCACGTTCCCGTCCAGCGGGAAAACTCAGCAAAAAAAGGCGTGCCGGATTAAATGTACGAAGATCGTTTTCGCCGTTTTCTTCGGGGATGACGGTTTGTTCATTGGATTGAGATGAAGCCTGGCGCTTATCCCGCCAGATTTGAAAGGTTCCACTACCGATAGCGCCTGTCCCGAGGAAGAGAAAGACCAGGGTCGGCATTCCGGGTAACAGACTAAAGGCAAACATCCCGACACCGGACATAATCCAGGCCTTCGGCTGGCGCGTCAGTTGTTCAGTGATTTCCTTCCCGATGTTGTGATCAAACCGTTCTTCGTTAGCCGACACGCGAGTGATCATCATGCCGCTGGTCAGCGAAATCAGTAACGCGGGGATCTGGTCAATCAATCCGTCACCTATCGTCAGAATGGAAAAAGTATGCATCGCATCACCCGCGCTCATGTCGAGCTGCAGAACGCCAATACAAAACCCGCCAATCAGGTTAATGGAGAGAATCACTATCCCCGCCATTGAATCCCCTTTCACAAACTTCATGGCTCCATCCATCGCTCCGAAAAGCTGGCTCTCTTTGGTGAGGTCTTCGCGGCGTTGTTTTGCCTGCGCAACATTAATCAGGCCCGCACGAAGGTCCGAGTCAATCGACATCTGTTTACCCGGCATCGCATCAAGGGTAAATCGCGCGGCCACCTCCGCGACGCGTTCCGATCCTTTGGTGATGACCAGAAAATTCACGACTGTAAGAATCAGAAAGACCACCAGCCCGACCGCCAGATTTCCTCCCACCACAAAATTCCCGAACGCCGTCACAATATGACCGGCATTCTGTTGAAGCAGAATTTGACGGGTCGTTGAAATAGACAGCCCGAGACGAAACATCGTGGTCAGTAACAGCACTGATGGAAACGTGGAGAAGGCCAGCGGTTTAGGGAGAAACATCGCATTCATGATTAACAGACATGACATACTGATGTTGGTAGCGATCAACACATCGATAAGCGGTAACGGTAAGGGAATAATCAGCATGAACACGACGGCAAGGGCGATAAATCCACCGACGATTTCAGATCGCTGCATAGCGTGGTAAGCGATTTTATTCAGGATATTGAACAGCTGATTCATAACGTATGACCCAGCCTTTTTTTCTCCATCTGAGCCAGTTCACCATTCAGCGCGCGAACCAGTTTAATCGCCCCATCACGATGATTACCGTTATCACCCCAGACATTTTCCGGCAATCTCTGAATGAGCCTCAGAAGATGGTTAAAGTAAAACGGATTGCGCTGTGAGGTTTCACCAATGGTTTCAAGCCCCAGCGAAATCAGCGAATTCGAATAAAACCCGTTTTTACACATGCCCAGAAGGGTTCGGGTCATGGTATCGACAGACATCTTCACGCCGCCGAAACTCTTAGCGATGCGCGCCAGAAATTCCGTGACCTCAGTGATGGTATTGCTGAGAACGCGCGTATCATTAAGACCGTTCATCAGGCGACGTAACGCCATTGGGGGAATCGAAGGTGCGAGGGCGGCAATGTCGTCCGCCAGCGCGCGCTGAAGCGTTTTCAGTGCCGGAAGAAACCCTTCAACGCCAAATTTCGCTAACAGCATATCCAGAACGGAATCTGAGGATTGTTGTCCCACCACCCCGTCGTAATAAAGCTTACGAAGGGTACGTTTTTGTGTCCTGTCGGTTGAATGGATGGCGAACGCGCGCGCGGTGTTCATCCCCGCTGTTACCTCCGCCCCATGCTTTTCAGACAGTTCATCAAGCATGGCCTGAATGCGCGTCAGTAATTGAGGCTGGTGGCCGTCCTGAAGTTTCATGGCCATCAGACTTAACGTCGCATAGACCGACGCCGGATCATGTTCTGATTCTGTCAGCAAGGCATCGAACTGTTCATGTTCGGGTGTCTTTTCAAGAATGGACCGGATCCGGTCTTCGCGTTCGGCTTGTTCCTCTCTGCCATTGCCTTCTAATAATTCACTGAGCTGTTCAATATGGGTAAACCGAAGCGAGAAACCGCCACGTTTAGCGCGGTTTTGCTGTTGCTGACGCTCAATGCGGGCGCGTTGTTGGTCGATTTGTTGGGCAAGAGATCCTTCCGCTGCGTGTTCGGCCTGCTCTGTCTGAAGTTTTGCCTGATGAACTGCGTGTGTTCTGGCGGGCTGTTGACTCTGAGATGGCTTGTTTTCTTCCAGGGATTCAATGAGTGTTTCAGATTCAGGAAGGCGTGTGTGGTGGTGTCGCGGATGATGCACTTTTATGTTCATGGGACGGACCTTTCAATCTTTCTTTGTAAGTTGGTTAAAAAAAGGCGATCTCAGTTCCCGGACTTTTAAACCCATCGAAGAAACGTTAAAAAATGGCGAGGTGAGAAGATAAGCGTTAACGCAATAACGTTGCTTTTAAGTTTTTTACTCCGCCATTTCTGGCAGTCTTAACGGGTAAAAATTGCCATTAATGGCGAATAAAATCACCCAACACAATCAATAAATCATTATTTTCAACAACTTATTGCTAATGCAAAATCTGGCATAGCTCATGCAATGAAACCTTCAATATTCACGCTGGAGGTTTTATGGTTGCCATGTATGCCGAAGTGATAGAAAAAGCGATGATTGACTGGGAAACGGTCATGCTTAACACCAATCAACGTCTTCATAATTTCATTCGAAAACGTGTGTGGAACTTTGCCGATGTTGACGATCTTGTTCAGACCACCTGGCTCGAAGTGCTGGTTCACAAAAACCGGTTTAAAGGACATGCCCGTCCCGAAACCTGGATTTTTGGAATCGCGCTGAACCTGTTGAAAATTTATTACAAGGATTCACGTCTGAGTGCGCTCACGGCGACGTTTGAGGATGCCGCTGATAACGAGTCAATCCCCAAAGATGAACCCGATAACATTTTTGAAGGTCGCCAAAGTCTGATGTTGGCCATTGAGAAGTTCGCGTTGATGCCCGCTGAATATCAGAAATTACTGAAGGTGCTGGTGGAAAATGATATTGGGTATCAGGAACTGGCGTACAGATTGTCCATCCCGATAGGAACCGTGCGTTCTCGTCTGTCCCGTTTACGAACGTTTCTGAAGAAAGAAATGAAGTGGGAAGCCTGAATAAGAAAAGGGGAAACAGCCGGTTCCCCTTTGATTATGTGCGCAAATCTGCCAGTTTTTCTGACGGTTAATTATTACCTGATGAAGCGGCATGATCAACGCCGATTTCAGCGCCTTCTTTTCCACCTCGCGCGGCGGTCTGTCCGGCTGCATACCCAATCCCTTTCTCTCCCGCCTGGGCCGCGCTCTCACTTGCCGCTTTCCCTGCCTCCATTCCGGCTTCTTTAGCGGCATTTAATCCGGCTTTAACCCCACCTTCAGCCGCTGCTTTTGCACCCGCCTGAACACCTGCCTGAACCGCTGCGCGACCTACCCCCGCACCTAATGCCGCTTCACCGAGACCCGGAATTAACAATGACAGCCCCGTTCCAATCCAGCCGATGATGTCGATCATCTTAAAGAAATTGCCGCCGATTTCTTTCTTTTCGTCCGGTTGTGTTTTCTGACCATCATACATGTCACGACGGGCTTTCATTTCATCCGGCGTATCGATATCAGCGGGTTTAGGTGCCGGGGCGATCTGGTTGGTGCCGTGGGCAATAAACGCATCGAGATCACCTTTTGAAATGTTTTTATCATTGGCCTTGTTAAAGAAATCGCCACCGGCATGATGTTTTCCATTATCCAGCATGGAAAACAACATGGAATTCGGTTGTGACAACAATTTCGCCGCGTCTCTGACATTTTTCGGCTGTTTATCATCATTGGCGATATCCTGAAGTTTTTTCGGGGTTAACCCACCCTTTTTAAAGAAAATATCTTCATTGTTTCTGAGCGTGTTCAACGCGTCACTTTCATCGCGCGTCAGTTTCACGTTATAGGAGGCCTGGTCACATATCGCTTCACGCGATTCCGTCGCGTCCGGTTCACTCATGCCGGTATATCTGGCCCATTCGTTAGGATGATCGGCCATGTATTTCGCGGCGGCCTGAACCTGAGGAGGACACTTATCCATAGGCTGTGTCCCGTTCGCGATGGCTTTCATCGTATCCAGGCTGAGTTTCTTCGGCAAACTTTCCGAGTACCGATAAAGTTCACGCATGGCATCATTCCCTGTCATTTCCTGCGCACCGGTTCCTGGTGGTGCATCAGAAGGAACATAGGCGTGGGTGTAGGTTTCCGCTTGCTGATCGGAATACGCCTGGAATTCAGGTGTTTTCTTAATCTGCTCGATATCATTGGCGGCAAGTTTGCCATCGACTTTCCCAGGCGTAGCGTTATCGATTTTGTTAAACATATCGGGATCGGAAAGTAACGTATCGAGGGCTTTCTTCATGTCTGGGGGTGTTTTCGGATCGTCAGCCAGTTTTTTTAAGCCGTCTTTATCCATTGCCTTTTTCATCAACCCTTCATTTCTTCCGAGTGTATTCACCACATCGTCATAAGACATCGGTTTATCTGTTCCATCGTCAGGCAAGACGTTAAGCCCTTTAGGGGGATTCGTAATGGTGCTGGCCACCTGAGGAGGTGGCTGAGACGTTTTAGGTGAGGTGTCAGAGAAATTGATCCCAGTGCGAGAGGGATCATTGGTTGGTTGCTGCGCGGTCATATCCTGCGGCAACTCGACTAAACTTGTCGTGCTCAGTGTAGATATACGCATCGCGATTCCTTACTTAATTTTCTGTGAAATAATTTGTTCTTATGGGATAGGCATGATCGATTCTCACGCCGTTTTCTGAAAATCCATGTCCCTCAAAATCATTAATACCTAAGGCGCGCTCTTCTTCCATCTGATGAGTAAATGATGGATCCCGATAATGAGCCGTGTTCACCGCCAGTGACGTCCCGTTTAACAGGTGATAAGCATGAACGAGTTCATGCGCAAGGGAGATAAAAGCCATGTCCTTGTCTTCGACGATCCATGACTTATTTTTATAATCGACGTCTACTGAATAATTCGGATTAAAAAAAACGACTGGTATCACTGATTCGCCTTTTGACGCGACCTCAAGAACTTTGCTCAGGTGCTCTGGGTCTGTCGGATTCACTGGGACGTTATGACGAATGATTTGCTCATTGGTTAGCATCCCCGAGGCTTCAGAAATCCCCTCCGTATTAACCATGATATGAACACGTCGTTCACCCGAGGTGATTTGTTGAATACCGTTCAGGATCGTATTTCCATTCCGCCCTGCTTTGATTTTATACAATGCATAATCCGCTTCTTCATATTCACTCATATGATTACAGTGGATATCAATTTCCGGGACAGCATGACTCGATAATGAAATTGAATAAGGCATAAGTCAGCTAGGCCTCAAAAAATAATGCGCACGTAAAGGCAAACCATGTTCCCTTCGGATCACATTTTCAGAAAGCGTATTATTCGCATGAATGCCCATTCCCACAGCCCGATGTTCCTCAAATTCCTGACCTGACCCTGGATGGTTTTCATCGGGATCGGTTGCCGTCGATGTACCGTTGAGTGTGTGATACGCATGGATCAGTTCATGAGCCAGACAAACAAAAGATTGTGTTTTATCATTCACATAAAAGGGAAAACCCTGACTATCGATATGAATAGACTTATTGGGATTAAAAGAAATCACGGGCATCGCGCCTTCACCTTTCTCCCCATTAGGCTGAACGCTGCTTATCTTATGCACAAATTCAAAATGTTCATCTGAGGTCGGATCAGGATTGATGTTATATTTTTTTACTTGTTTAGGCGTGAGTTCTGCGGCGAAATCCGTTCCTCCATCCATTGAAATGGCGATGTGAACCCGCTTGTGATCGCGGGTGACACTGTTCAGAAGGTCAAGCAGTTGCGCGCCCTTCTCGCGGGATTTAAGTTTTTGAATCGCGCCTTCAATCGCAATCAGTTCAACAGGTTGATTGTAATGAATGCGAATATGCGGCGCGACGTTACTGAAAACACTGTTAGCAAATGCCATGACCTTCTGTGTCCTTAGTGGTTCGGTGCCAGATGTTCAGCGAGGAAATAACTCGCCCGCAAAGGGATGCCATGATCCGCGCGAATACCATTTTCAGAAAGTTTTGTTCGCGAAAAATCGCCCACCCCTGTCGCGCGGTCTTCCTCCTGACGCTGACCCGATCCTTCAATCCAGATATGGTCGCGTTGAGAGGCTAGCGAGGTGCCGTTTAACAAATGGAAGGCATGAACCAGTTCATGCGCCAGGGTGACAAAGGACAGTCTCGGGTCTTGAACCGAATGGCCAACACCGAGCGCATCCGTCCACACGGCCTCATCGGGATGGAACCGGATCATTGCTGAGACACCTTCACCATAAGAGTTATCCGGTTTACGGACGCTGAGCTGATGGGCGAAATGTTCATGTTGTCGATCCGCTGCGCTCGGACTCACGCCGTAACGCGCTATCTGTGCATCCGTAAGCCGACCATGCACAAATGTGCCGTTGGTGTGATTATCACAATCGATATAGAGTTTCTTTCCATTCGTCATGACCTGACAGATGGCATTAATCAACGCGGCACCATTTCGACCGGATTTAATCCGTTCGAGTGAGGATTCAACCACTTCATGATGTCGTGGTGAGTGAGAACAGATAGTGAACTGAGGAACGACGCGGCTGTTTGCAATATTATTGATCGGCATGATTATCTTCCTTCTTCAATCACAGTGATATATTTACGCTCAGTTAAACCCGAACTCTGACGAATAGAATTTTCTGAAATAAAACGGTCAGCATACGGGCCGACACCAATTGCACGGTATTCCTCCAGCGCCTGAAGAGGTTTATCAACGGGATCAAAATTCCGCATATCACCGCCCTGATAATTCCCTTTCATCATACGTTTTGCATGAATCAGTTCATGGGCGAGGTCGAACTGATTATGATCGGTGTTATTTTCACGTCTCGGGGTTCCGCGATGATCAACGAACGTTGATTTCATCGGATTGAAATAAACAGTCGCACTTGTCCCTTCATTTTTAAGATGACCTCCCGGCTTTTTGCAGAGTTCATGGGCGGCTGTCCGCATCATATTTTGATCGTTAGGATTGATATTTAGCGTGGCCATCTGAAAGCGCGTCAAACGGGGTGTCGTGATGTTGTTGGTGTTTTTATCCGCAACGATTTTCAAGGACCGCCCATTGGTTGTCAGGTTGTTAATTTGCTGCAAAAGATAATTTCCGCGACCATTGGCAAGAAGTTTGGCCAACGCGGATTCTGTCTGAAGATAGGCATCTTCATCTTTATAGAGAATCGTGAACGAAGGGACAACGCAAGAACTGATCTGAATGGTTTGTGGCATGGTATTTCTCTCCTATTTATAGCCTAAAAATTGCTTACGGATGGGCATTCCGTGATCGCGACGAATGCCGTTTTCTGAAAGTGGGTTATCGGCATTCTTACCGATGCCAACGGTCCTGTCTTCCTCACGCCTTGCGCCGGTTGAGGGGTCTTTCAAATCTTGTTCATAGCCACCAGACGATGTGCCTTTCAGCATCCGATAGCCGTGAACGAGTTCATGCGCCAGACTCACAAACGCTTCGCTCGGGTTGTAATCACGATAAGGAATGCCATTCTGATCAACGCCGAGGCTCTTTTCAGGGTTCCAGTGAATGAGCGCACTTGCCCCTTTCCCTTTAAACCCAAAGAAAGACTTATGAGATAGGAGAACGGCATATTGACGTGACTTTTCAATCGGAATATCAGTTCCGATTTTATATTTCTGAATCTCTTCGGGCGAAAGTTCAGCGTGTGCGCCATTCTCTAATGAATTTGAAACCTTTATTAAAATCCGCTTGTCACTTCCCGTCAGATTCGTTATCTCATTAAGTAATTTTCGACCATTATCACCGATATAAATCTTCGCAAGCGCGGATTCAGCGCGTTCTATATCATGATGATTCCACGCATTTATCAGAATACCAGGTGAAAAATCACTGACTTTATATTGATACATATTATCTCCTTATAAGAGACGACTACCGCATAAAATAGGCTGCACGAAGAGGCATTTCATGTTCCTGTCGAATCGAGTTCTCTGAAAGGATCCGTCCTGCATATTTCCCTAACCCGACCGTTCTCATCTCTTCTTCAAGTTTCTTTGAAGCCGAATCGCGGATATTCTCGAACGCATGTCCGAGCCGCTTACCCTGAAGAATGTTTAGCGCGTGAATCATTTCATGGGCAAGACTAAGAAAGGTATTCTGTGTACCATATTTGTATTGCGTCGGAACCCCATAACGGTCGAGCTGGAGTGAGGCATTCGGATCAATCTCGACGACGGCTGCTGTTCCTTCCATTGGCCTTCCTCCCTTTATCGATGACAGGCCATAAGCCCTGACAAGGTTTTGTGTAGAAAGGCGGTTTTGGTTAAATGGGTTAATATTCTGGTTTTTTGTCAGCATCGCAAAGGCAGAAAAGCTTTGCTGACAATTGGTTTTAATCGTCATAGTCCGACCGTTTCTCAGGTTCTTCTGAATATTCACGAGAAGGCTTCGGCCAGCGCCCTTACTCGCGATTTTGGCTAACATGCTGTCAACTTGATTGAAGTCATGCTGATCACGATGTTGGATCATGATACCTGGCACAACATTGCTTTTAGTTATTATCATTGATTCCTCACTTTCTTTTAGTTTTCGAAATCCATTGAATGTCTTAAAGGAAGACCATGTTCATAACGAATTGAATTTTCAGAAATATCGTTCAAAGCATATTTACCGAGGCCAATGGCTCTGTATTCCTCTCCTATTCTTGCGGCTAAAACACTTTCTATCCCTTCTTCACTCGGAGTTTTATAAAATCCACGTAATATCCTTAATGCGTGAATCAGTTCATGCGCCAGTGATACAAACATAATATTGGGATCATTGGAATGAACACCTTTTCCACGATCATTAATTGACACTGTAGTATTAGGATTCAGAAAAACATAAGCGCTACTTCCTTCCCCTGCGACACCTGGGAACAGAGGCCGCGCTAACCTCTCTGCAAGCATCTGATGGCTTTTATCAAAGGGATCATTAGCCCATTCATAACGTTTAATTTGATTCGGCGTGAGAACAGCCTTCACTTTCGTCTCACTGAATTGGGTGCAAATAATGGTAACTTTTTGTCCGTCAGTGTTGGCCGCCTTCAGGGCTGTTAACAGACTTAAGCCGTGGGGTTTGCTACCGATTTTATCAATCGCTTTATCGATTTTATTATATTCATACATATCACGCGCTAAGATATTGATATGCCTGTAATTATAAGAAACCAAGTCGACGGCCATTCTTCCTCCTTTAAATCGGTTTTTGGGTTAAAAAGTAATGTGCGCGGAGTGGCACACCCCATTCCTGACGGATCCGGTTTTCAGTAATGTTCCTCACAGCAAATTCATTAATCCCGATGACCCGATTTTCTTCTTCATATTGTTTAGAGTTCGGAAGATAGATTTCAGATATCCCATTACCCCGAGCCATCCCCCTAAGCATATGTAACGCATGAATAAGTTCATGCGCCAGGGTAAAGAAACCTTCTTTTCGGTCGATGCCAATATAAGGGCGTCCAATCGAATCAATGCTGATCGACTCGCGCGGATTATAATAGATCGTGACACTCGTTCCTTCGCTTGCTCCATCATGGGCATTAACTTTGGAAATTTTGGATGCAATGCGGTGATGCGCTTCATCTTCTTCAGAATAAGGCACACGAAAACGGTTGACCTGCGATTCAGTAAGACGCGGCGCTGTGATACTCCCACAATCTAATCGCATTTTAACTTTTACATCTTTTCCTGCTGCCATATGGCTTTCAATTTCACGTAATAATCGGCGACCCGTTAAAGACATCTTTATTTTAAAAATATCGTCATTAATTCTCGTCACTTCATTTGGATTTTCATATTGAATATAAATGTTAGCAACATCATTCGCTTTTTTAATTGGCATATAGCGTTATCCAGATTGATAGTAAGAAGCCCGTATGGGCAAGTTGTGTTCATAACGTATGGCATTTTCAGATACCGGGTTGTGATTAAATTTCCCGATGCCGACTGTTCGGAATTCCTCTCTTGCTTCAAGTGAATACCGGTTTTCGAGATTTTCTATATGTCCGCCTGCCCATTCTCCCGACATCATATGAAGTCCATGAATAAGTTCATGGGCAAGACTGACAAAGTTTTTTTCTTTATCAAATCCACGCGAAGGACATCCTGTCGCGCTGATTTCAGTTGAGTGTAAAGGGTTCCAGTAAACATGACTGGACGACCCTTCCCCTCGGGTTTTATCTGTTTTTATATGGGCTATGTCAGCCGCTTTATTTAAGGATGAAGGTTCAAGCGGGTTTTCAACCTTAAAACGCTCCATCTGGGTCTGAGACAGGATGGGATGACAACGATTTGTGTAATCATTCCCCACAACTACACAAAGTCTTTTTGTATCTACAGAGACATCCTTGATTTTATCGAGTAATCCTTTTCCGTAAGGCTTGCTATTGAGTTTAATTAAGGCGCGCTCAGCATCTTTATAATGCTCAACATCTCGATAAATGATTTTTATCTGCGGAGCGATATTACTGGGAGCCATCCTAGCTGACATGGTTTTCTCTTTATGATTTCTTGTTAATTGAACCAGGCGCGAAGCGGAAGTTCCATTTCACGTCTGAATGCGTTTTCACTGATCCCTTCGTTTGCGAACTCATTCACGCCTAGCGCGCGCCGCTCTTCATTTGCTCGTCCTTCTGGGCTGTTGTCATCCGTATAGGTTCCTTTAAGAATTCGCATGGCGTGGATCAGCTCATGAACAAGATTGGCCTCAACCAGACCGACAACGCGCGTTCGTCCAGAATCAGACCCGACCAGGGTCAGCGCTGAGGTTTGGGCGACATGATGCATTAAAGGTACGGTTGACGGATTTTCATGCGGGTTCCAGTAGACAGTAGCCCGTGTCCCTTCGCCCTTCAAAAATCGTCCCTTCTTCAATGCAAGCGGTCGCGCTGCGTTGCTCAACACTTCATGAGGCTGGTCACTGTAAAGATGCAACTTGTTCATTTGATCGGGTGTCAGCATAGGAACCGTCGAAGAACGGGAATTTTCAGACACGAAAATTTTCACTTCTCGTCCATTATTAGAATGTCGCGTTATCTCTTTCAGAAGATTTAACCCGACTGTTGTGGACATCATATTAGAAATCGTAAGGTCAGCGTAACTGATACCCGCGTTGCTCCCCTCAAGCCTAATTGAAGGAACAAAAGACGACTGAACTTTCATTCTTTACCTTCCAGTTAATTTCTTAAATTTACTGTCTCTAATTCCGATTATTTAAAGAGGGGCCAGGTCGAAACTGAGAACCAGAGTCATGTCCAAATGATTGATTTGAAGAAGGATGATAATAAGACCGAGGTTGAAGGCCGAGTTCATGTCTTATTTTATTTTCTGTTATTTTTGCATTTTCATATTTGAAGGCACCGATTGAACGGGTACTTTCATCAAAAATCCCTTCTGATGTACCGTCATTAGTATACGTTCCCTTGATGATTCGCATTGCGTGAATCAGTTCCCCTGCAAGATTAGCGGCTGGAAGAAGATTATCATCAGGATCATAACGGTCATATACTGAATAACCCAGCGAACTTCCTATCTGTCCTCTGATTCTGTTAAACGTCACTTCAGCATAAGCGCCTTCGGCTTTAAAGATTCCTTTTTTCACAGCGAGTTCTCGCGCTTTATTCAGGCTGGCGGCATCATTAGAAAGCGCGCGTAAACCATACTTCTGAGCCTGCCCCGCTGTGAGGAGCGGCCTGGTATGAGACGCACCCCATGAATCCGTAGTAATTTTTACATTCTTTCCATCCGCGCTATACCTTTCGATCTCTTTTAACAGACTGTTCCCAGTCTGCGTATGCCTGATAACTGACACAAGATTATCAATCTCTTCGAGAGATTCGATTGAGTTAGTAGATAAATAAAGCGCATGACATTCTGTTGCAATTCTTGAAGGCATGTAATCCCCTTTTTCTTAATTCCAGCTCCAGTCTCTGTTATTGTTAATGGATGGCCCAGGACGTGCATTCGAGCCATTCAAACCAAACGTGTTTTCGACAAACGGGTCCGAATCGCGAGTATAGAGCGCTAAGGGCTGACGAATTTTGTTCTCAGTTATCGGTTCATCAACATATTTGCCCGTACCAATCGCGCGCATTTCTTCATTTTCATGCCCTTTGTCTGTCTCGTCATCCGTATAAGTTCCTTTAAGAATTCGCATCGCATGAATTAATTCGTGGGCAAGATTTGCAACCTTTTCATTCGATCCTTCCATATAACGTGCATAGGTCGTTTCTCCTCGCGAATCGACAATGTTTCCTTCACGAAGATTGAGGTGCATATAAGCTGCTGTACCTTCAGCTTTGAACATACCTTTCTTAACGGCTAAGTTTCTGGCTGTGTCCATACTGGCTTCATGCAAAACACGGGGATAAAGACCACGGGACTCAGCTTGTTGTTCTGTCAGTACAGGGAAAGTTTGCGAAGGAAACCACGAATTTTCCATGATATGAATACTGCGGCCATTTCGTGATTCTGATTCAATGCTTTTTAACAAGATTTTACCGGCATTCGTGTTTCTGATGCGAGTAATCATTGAATCAATTTCGGTTACGTCTTCCTCTCGATTAGCTTCGATGGAAATCGTTGGTGCATCTGATGCAATTCTGATCGGCATAGTTATTCATTCCTGTCGTTGAGATTATTTTCGACACTGATTCAGCATCAGTATGTTGTCCGTCGCGGAAGATGTTGCTCTGCTCTAATACCATTTTCTGAAATCCGTTTAAACGAATAACGCCCAATACCAACGGCGCGCTTCTCTTCGTTTATACCGTCACGATTTGAGAATTGTTGGAAATTATTACTCTTACTCGTTCCATTTAACATTCGCATTGAATGAACCATCTCATGCGCCAGGCTGGTAAAAGACTCACGCTCCCATTCATCAGTTTTAAGATTTCCTGTTTTCTGATCTATAGATTTTTTTGGATTCCAGAATATTTGGCCACCAACACCTTCTCCTTTCCTCATAAATCCTTTTTTATGAGATATAGCTTCGGCAATTCTTACGTTATCGAAAAAATCATCATCATCAAACTGATATTTAACTTTCTGTTCAGGTGTTAGCTCGCCAAAACTAAGTGAAGGTATTGAATAGTCTATTCTCACTTTTATCACTTTATCTTCTCCGGCAAGTTTCGTTATTTTATCAATTAATCTTTTCCCGTTAGGCCTGTTATTAATCTTCATTAACGCGCTTTCCATCTTATAATGCTCAAGATAGTCTTTATGATAAAGATGGATTGCCCCTGAGACACGACTCGGTGTGACAGTATTCATTTTAAATAAAACTCGTTAGTATTGAAGTCGTTGTGGTAATCCGCTTTCTCTGCGCATTTTATTTTCAGTAATATCATTATTTGCATATTGCCCTAAACCCACAACACGAAGTTCTTCCTGGTAATTTATATTACCATTTACATCTGGCCTGGAATCACCGATATGATTACCTCTCATAAAATGCAATGCATGAATAAGTTCATGGCCGAGCGACATATAACTTAATTCTTCATCATGAATTCGTTGTGAAACCCCATTTGAATCAACGTGAACGGCCTGTTTCGGGTTGAAATCCACAATGCCTTTAACCCCTTCTCCATTCTGACTATTCGTTCTTTTCCTTGATAATGAAAGGGCTGTCATCACGTTCTGACCATAGTTATTCCCATCAATATTAAGTCGTCGTAACTGACTATCAGTCAGCATGGGTATAGTCGAATTCGTAAAACTGTCATGAACATGAATTTGAACTTCACGACCGTTTGTTGTGTTCTCCCTGATTTCATTTAACAGAGCGTTTCCAGTTGGCGTGTTCTTTATTTTCTGTAGTGCATTTTCAGTTTTGATTAAATCATCAGCGTTCATCCCCTGAAGTTGAATTGCTGGGGAAACCATACTGTTAACTTTCATAGGATTCATATCACTCTCCTTTCTTATGATTAACCGATAATAGCTTGATTGGAATCAATGGCGTATTTCGCCCTTAAATTTATATTATGTTCATGGCGTATCTTGTTTTCAGAAAAGGATCGTTTTGTATGCAATCCAAACCCGACAGCTCTCGCTTCTTCCTTCTGTGCGCGCGTGCCTTCCTTATATCGATCTCCTTCTCCACCTGTATAGGTTCCTTTCATCATCCGATAACCATGAATCAGTTCATGTGCGAGTGATATGAATGCCTCTTTTTCATCATTAACTAAGGTATGTATTCCTTCATTGTCGACGTTAACAGCCAGAGACGGGTTCCAGCGAACAATCGCACTTGTGCCTTCACCCTTTCTTCCGAATCGACCTTTCTGGGCGAGATTATTCGCAATCTCATTATGTTCTAAATCATATTCAGATTCGGACACGCCAAAACGTCGAATCTGAGATTTTGTGAGCGTCGTCATAGCGCCAGTTGTGGTTTTGTTACTTGCCACAATCGTTAATGTCTTCCCGTTTTTAGTAAGACGACTCAGCTCATACATCAACAGGTTTCCATTTGGACCCATATCGAGTTTTGAAAGTGCGGATTCGGTTTTTCTCAGTTCCGCTTTCGTTTCATATCTTATATTTATAAAGGGGGCTGCGTGACTTCTGGCGATTGGCATTAGAGAAATTATCTCCTTCGTTGATTTAGCATGGCCTCTGCCTGTCTGCTCTTTTCAAGATTACGCTGTGTGGCTTGTTTTCCGCTCTCTTCTTCCTTTTTGGTTTCTTCAAACCAGCGACTGATGATCCGCATCGTTACGTTGAGCTGTTCAAGCATGGAATACAGTTCTTCGACATACACTTTTTCGGTGCTGATATCGATCCAGAGACACAGACGATTTTCTTCTTTGTCTGCGGCAAGGATCACGCGAGACGGCTGATCAGGTGTGAGATTGGCCTGTAGCAGTTCTAAGAGTAAATCTGTAGTGATTTTTTCAGGTAGCGGGATAAACGATAACATCACCAGTGTGTCGACCTCAGTCAGTTCAAGAAAAATCTGACCCGTCTCAAGCACGAAGGTGTAATACCCATTTTCGTTTAACGGCATGTCCGGGATGTGAAGTTGCTTGAACAGGGGTTGAAGTCTTTGGAAAAGTTCGTCGGCTTTCATTGATAACCTTAGTCTATGTGGGTGTGTATAAGATGAGTTAAAAAACGGGGAATTTGGTTCCTGAAAAATCATCGATTAGTGATGTTACAGGCCCATCACTATGTCATTTTCATCAAGTTTATAGCGCGCACGGAGTTCAAACCCATGTTCTCGTCTGATCGCATTTTCAGTGATCGCCTTCCCTGCATGATTGCCTAACCCTACTGTTCTGGCTTCTTCTTCTGCACTCTTTGTTTCTAAATTATGACGATCTGAGCCGTCAGTAAGATATGTCCCTTTCATCATTCTGTAGCCGTGGATCATTTCATGCGCAAGAGAGATAAACGATTCATTTTCATCGTTTAGACCGATGTTTTTTCCATTCTCAACATGAACCGACACTGATGGATTCCATACCACAACTGATGAAGTTCCTTCTCCCTTTCGCCCGAAACTTTTCTTATTAGCTAAACTGGTCGCCAGATTATTATGTTCTTTATTCAACGGCGCATCCGATACCCCAAACTTTGCAAGTTGGGACTCAGTCAGTTTTGGATATGCAACAGTCATGGAATAATTATTAACTTCTATCTGCATCGACTTTCCATCAACTGAATTATTCCTGATTTCATTTATTAATGATTTACCGGCATTTCCTTTAGAGATTGTTCGTAAAGCATTTTCAGCAAGATGATAATGTTCTGGGGATTGATACTGAATTGAAATATGAGGGGATATCTGACTTTTAGTAATATTCATTTCACTCATTCCTTTAGCTTAAAAAGATTAAGTTAGGAATCAGTCAAATTGGTTCCTGAGAAAAAATAAAAGAAAACCCCGCACGACGGCGGGGTTAGAGGAAGTCAGGCGAAACCGCCGTTGACCCTGATGATTTGACCGTTGATCCAGGAACCGTTGTCAGCCACCAGCGCGGAGACAACCGAGGCGATATCTTCTGGGGTTCCGATACGATTCAGAGGTGTCTGGTTTTTGAACCATTCGATCTGCTCGTCAGATTTCCCTTCAAAAAATAAATCGGTTCCTGTCGGTCCAGGTGAAACTGCATTCACGTTAATGTTCCGGCCTTTCATCTCGTTGGCGAGTACCCGAACCAATCCTTCAACGCCTAACTTTGAGGCGATATAAGGACCATAGTTAGGGAAGTTTTTCGCAACGACCGAAGAAGACAGCGCAATAATGCGACCGCCAGAAGAGATCCGTTTTGCGGCTTCCGCAAGGACAAGAAACGCGCCAGTCAGATTCGTATCAATCACATTATGAAAGGTATCAATATTTTCAGGTTCGATTTTAGCCATTGGCATGATCCCGGCTGAATGAACCACCACATCGATGACGCCTTTCAATTGGCTGACTTCGTCGAACATATTTTTAACAGAGGCGTTGCTTTTGATGTTCGCCTGAATGCTCATGGCCATTCCGCCGTGCGTCACGATTTCTTCAACAACCGTCGATGCCTTATCGGCATTGCCCGCATAATGAACAGCAACAATGAAATTTTCCTTAGCCAGACGTTTCGCAATTGCCTGTCCAATTCCCCCGGTCGCACCGGTTACAAGGGCTACTTTATGACTTTCAAGCATGGCTCATTCCTTAGTTGTTATCGAAGAAAAAGAGCGGCGAACCGCTCTCCCGACAACAATCTAACGAACCAGAAAAGAAACACGTTTTAAGGTGTGCGAAAGTGAGAAATGTGAAGTGACAGGAATGAATAGATTTAACCGATGGATTCAGAGGATTTCTTTTCCTATGGGCGGCGCGTTCAACCATTCTAAATCTTCCTCAGTAGGTTCAAAGCCACCATCGGGATAACCTTTCAGAAGGTCTTCTAAGGTGTACTTAGGGACGGCTTCAGAAACGGACGTGTTCTTGATCTTCTCTGCCTCTAGTGACAACAGTTTGTTAACCACTTCCGTGACATCAAGACCAGCCTCAGTGAAAGCCTTTAACAAATCACTGTCTACCTCGACCGAAGAACGCTCTTTGCTGATGATAAGTTTCTTCTCGACGATTTCCGCCTGAAGCGTATCACCCTCACCCCAGCTAAGCTGTTGAAGAACAGAGTTAGGAATTCTTATCGCGGCTGAGTTCCCCCATCGTTTGATCTGTAGTGTGAGCATCTTGATCTCCCTGAAATTTGTATATACATTATAGATTCAATATTTTCATTTATCAATACACTACAGGGGGGAGCCATGAAGGGAAATTATGATACAGATTTCAGTCAATGGGCCTTCGATCAAGCTGAGCTATTAAGGGCTGGCAAGCTTAGCGAATTAGATTTAGAGAACGTTTTAGAGGAACTTGAATCAATGGGTAAGAATGATCAGCGTGGTTATGTTTCATCTTTCAAAAACCTGCTGTCTCACCTGTTGAAATGGCAATATCAAACTGACAGACGTTCCCAAAGTTGGGTTAACACTATAAGAAGAAGTCGATTGGAAATCATCGATTGGGAAGAAGAAAATACAAGCTTTATTCCTAGAAGGAATGAATTCATCGCAAAAGGTTATAAGAAGGCCAGGAAAGAGGCATCAACAGAAACCAATTTACCTGAAACTCTTTTCCCAGAATCTTGTCCGTGGGATTTTGAAACATTCATGAATGAAACCTTTTTTCCAGGTTAAGCTATTCCCATCGATGCCCCTTAAGGGGCATTTTTTTTGCCTGTTTGTGATCAGTAAAGAAAAACTCGATACCTTCCACCTAACCAAATGAATTAAAACACCTTTCAGACACATTCATAGAAGCCCTTATCGGGTCTTTTTTTTGCACAAATCATGCTCTCTATTCAATATCCATTCGAAATTCGCTCAAAATGAGCTGCGGTTTGTAGATACTTTGTGTAAACTCTACATTGTAGACACTTAGAGAGGAATATAAAGAATGAACAAGACTAAATTTTTCGAAATCATGAAAGAGTCTCGCGTAAACAAGACGGCACACATCAAATCGATCACCTTCACTGACGAAGGTCGGACCGCTTTGGTTATGAATCAGTCTGGTGCGCCGAATGCGTTTCTCTCTTTCCACGAGATAGAGTCACAAGCATTCAGTAAAACTAAGGATAAATATGAACGTTGGTTGAAAGCGTTTTTACTGAATCTTGATGAAGAGATCGTTGCGGATCAGACTGCAACGCTTGAAGAGAATCTTGAAATTCAGTCTCTTATGGCGGAATCAGAGGAGATTGAAAAAATGAATGAAGAAGAAAGAAGTGAAGACATCGATATTCTTCATGAACAAGCTTTAATGATGAATGTTGAAATCGATGTTCTTTCACAACAACTGGCTGACCGTCGTTGTTACTGGCAAACAGAGCAAGCCATTTTAAATTCTCAGTTAAAAGCAATAGATAAGTACAAACAAGACGCATTCAAAGAAGGGCCAAGAATCGCTCAACATGTTCTGAAGGTGATCAAGATAGCCCGTAGGATAGCACTGTATAAAAAAGGTTTATTTGAGTTTCAACCAAAGCCCAGACTGGTTAAATCAATCAAAGATTCTGACATTCCTTTTTAAATCAATAAAATACAGAGAAAAAGTTTATGGCTCGTTGTCGTTCTTTGGTCAATCGTGACCTTCCGCCGAACCTTTATGTTCGGAACAATGGTTATTACAGTTTCAAAGATCCGCGTACTGGTAAGGAATACGGCTTAGGGCGTGATAAGCGCTACGCCGTTACACAAGCGATTGAAGCAAACCTTGAAATTTATCAGGAACTTGCTCAGCCCGTTACCTTGCTTGACAGAATGAATAACGTGAAAAAATTCACGCTGAATGACTGGCTTGTGACCTATGAGAAAGATCTCGACAGGCGCAAGCTTGCAGCGAAAACGATGGAAAGTTATTCACGTTTTCTGAAAACCATTAAAGAAGGGATGGGTCAGTTTGCGATTGAAGACATCGATACGAAAGCACTGGCTGATTTTCTCGCCCCCTGGCGTGATGATGGTAAGGCAACCATGCATAACCGCATCAGAAACTTTCTCAAAGATGTTTTCGCGACTGCTATCGCGCATGGTGTGATCAAAACCAATCCTATTGAGTATATTAAAACGGAGAAAGTTTCAGTGGCCCGTTCTCGTCTTTCGCTTGATGAATTCAAAAGCATTTGTGCAAACACACCTTCTCTTTATCCCTGGGCAAAAGCGTGTTTTGAACTTGCCCTTCTGACTGGTCAGCGAATCGGTGATATACAGGCGATGAAATGGAGTGATATTCGAGACGGGAAAATTTACGTCGTACAACAGAAAACGGGGTCACGCGTTGCTATCGATACCGCTCACGGTCTGAACGCCATTGATAAAACCATTAAACAGGTCCTGGAAGAACTGAAGGCCTTCAAAGATGAAAGCGATCACGTTATACCGGTCTCAGGTGGACGCGATAAGTTATCAAGAGCATTCCTAAAATCACGCGCATCGTCAAAAATCAAATGGGAAGGAACACCGCCTTCTTTTCATGAAATCCGATCTCTTTCCGCGCGACTTTATAAAGAAGAAAATGATAGTGAATTCTCTCAACGCCTGTTGGGTCACAAGAACTCAACGATGACAGATCGTTACATCGACACCAGGGACAACGCATTTATCGAAGTTTAAGTTTTTGCCCACATCAAACCCGCATCCTTGCGGGTTTTGTTTCATTTCGTGATTTGAATAACCAGCGCGAACACTAAGAAAATCATGCTGCACACCCTGTTAAACTTTCTTCCTGAACGCTGAAGGCAGTATTTAAGTTCACTCCCTACCAGCGCAAACGCAAACTCAACAAAGCATTCAATAAACACTAACGTGCCTGCCATAATCATAAACTGAAAGCACAGATTCCTTTTGTCATCAACGAACCCTGGTAGAACAACGGAATACAACATCATGGCCTTAGGATTCGTTACAGCCGCCATAAATCCATTGCGGAACATCTTGAATCGACTATCTCTTAAAGACCACTTCCCTCGTTTGAGTTCTATAGGCGGTGCAATCCAGAGTTTATGAGACAGAAATACAAGATAAGCACCCCCAAGAACTTTTAAGACAATTAACACAACTGGTTCAGCGACGATAATCGTCCCAACGCCGAAAAGACAAATCGCAATCATCAACGTGAATCCAATCGCCCCGCCTGCAATCGTGCTTAAGGTTTTAGAGATACCATAAAATGTGACATGGTTTAGCACCAAAATTGCATTCGGACCAGGGATCAGGCTTCCCACTCCACAAGTGACAATCATTAAAAGCCAGGCGTGAAAGCTCATTTATGTCCTCTTATCAACTGATAAATTTCAGAGCACACACAGTAAAATTGAGATAAGTTTTGTTGTTCATAAATCTGAGCTTTATCCTTACAGGAATGATGAGAAGACAGGTTGTGGGAATTTATGGGATGTTTTGATTTCGAACGAATTTCGAATTATTTTGAACTGCGGAACATAACTTAATGATTAATAAAAACTTTTCATCCTGTTTGTTACTGGATTGATTCTGGATCGATAGCGGGTCGATTACGTTAAAAAGACTTTAACTTCAATAACTTAATATGATTTGTCGTTGAAAAAACATACTACTTTTGACGACAAATCACAACAACGCACTACATATAAATCAATGACTTAACCCCCCATTTCGAACGCATATTTCCTATTGATGCACACAATCTAGCGTCACAAGACTTATTGCCATATTCATAAGCTTAGGTTAATCACCCTCAGACCCCAGATATTAAATCTGGAGCTTCTATGTCATAATTATCTGGCGTGCATCTTTTTAATTATTGAAGAGAAAGCCATGTTCACTCCCAATCAGTTTCAAAAATCAGCCGGTATTTCTGATTATCTCTGTGGTCTCTGGTTCGATTCTTTGCTTGATGTTCTTATTCAGTTCGATATCACCTCACCTCTTCGCATTTCACATTTCATTGCTCAGATTGGTTATGAGTCTGTTGGATTTTCTCAGGTTGAAGAATCCCTGAACTATTCCGAAGACAGTCTTCTAACAACCTTTAAGAGTCATATCACGTCTGAACAGGCTAAGGCATATGGACGCAATGACCATCATCCAGCCAATCAAAAGATGATCGGGAATATCGTTTATGCCAACAGGAACGGGAATGGCGATGTCGATTCAGGTGATGGTTATAACTATCGAGGTCGTGGACTGATACAGACCAGCGGCAAGGAGAACTATTCCAACCTTCTTAGTTATGTTTCCTGTGACGTGGTGAGTTTCCCCGACCTGTTATTTCAGCACTCTGTGGCGACGCTCTCAGCGGGTGCATACTGGGATTCTCACAACCTTAACGCGCTTGCTGATGATGATAACCTTGCTGGCGTTACAGAGGCCATTAACGGCGGTCAGAATGGCATTGAGGGACGACAACAGAAACTGACAATGGCTAAGGCTGTTTTTTGCTGACAATAAAAAAGGCGCTCAATGAGCGCCCTTCTTTTACTTAATCCAGTATGACAAATGTCGTTTAAACGGGATCCCCATTTGATGTGATGCCTCTTCAATAACAGAAATTTTATCCGCTGTTATCCTGACATTCCTCTTTAGGTATTTGACACCTATTTCAAGAGCAAATGAGGCAAAATCAGGACGAACTTTCAGGTTATAAATTTCGTTAAATATTTCCTGTGAAGCGCGATAAAAATTTTCCTGAAGTTTCTGTTCTAACTCTCTTCGAACGTGCAAAGCATAATGATAATTTCTGAGAAGTTCATCAGTGGATAAAATCAGCCCTAATGCCGCTTTAGATTCTCTCATTGTGGGCTTTTTACCGACAGAAGCAATCAGTGTAATGATGGCCATTGTTGCATAAACAAATTTCTGGGTTTCAGAGAGTGTATTCATCGATTTTTAGTATATCCATATCATCTTGTAAGGGGGAATGAAAAAAGCGCTCAGAGAGCGCTTGAGAGGGGTTTAAGCCGAAAGACGAGTCAGTTCACGCGCGTGGGGAATATCGCGCACAATCTTAACGGGATGATGATCCTTATCGTCACACTGGCAAGATTTCGAGAGTGAGTTTGCTTTTAAAATCTCACTCATTTTCTGACCGAGATAATCCCGATTCTTGCGAACGCGCGCCCGAAACTCTGAAGGCGTACAACCACAATACCGACGAAACAGCCTCGCAAGAGATTGCTGGCTGGAAAACCCGTTGTCATAGCAAATATGAGTAATGCGCATACGCGAATTAGCGAGTGCCGTGGCAACGTTAAGGACGCGAGACATACGGATATATTCCGAAAGCGTATATCCGGTTATCTGACGGAAAAGACGCTGAAAATGCCAATGGGTGTAACCACTGAACTTCGTAACATCAGATGCCTGGATTTCAGTTTTAATGTGATCATTGATCCAATATGTCATTTCTATGACAGTTAATACACGGACGTTATAATTTAAATTAATCATTATTCTCACCTCTTAAATTAGTTATGCCCTGAAAGTAAAAACAAGAAACAACTTCGGTAGGTCTGAACGAGGTTTGAATATACGGCTAAATAAAATTCGCATTGCTTGTGATTTTGCAATTTATAAGATGTGCTAAAACAAATATTCAACTTACTCATGCACTTATGGAATTATGTGATCTAATGAACAGAATATTTGGTTTACTCCTTTCTTTTGCTGGCGCAATTTTACTTGCTGAACATTTTCTTTTGGCGAAACAATCTTTCGCATCTGATGTAAATATCAGTACGATTCACGAAGATATTAATAATCTGATAGCGGTTGTTACGGAATGTTTCGTTATTCTCTTCGGATTAGTCCTATATGCAGGTAATTTTAGAGAAAAAAAAGTCATTGAATCCGTTATAAAACGGACACATACAATGAACGAACTTATTGTTTCGAGCCTGGTTCATGAGACATCGACAGGTTCTATCGAGCTGGATGAATCCGCTATTGAAGAACTGGCCGCATCTTATCAGGCGGAATGCCCTCACCGAACTGTGCCGGACATACTGAACGTCAAAGCCATAGAGATCGCCGCCATAACCCATCTGTTACCTTCTGAAGTTCGTATCTACTTCGAGCCATTACTGAAGGACAAACTGAGCGCAATCGATGAAACACAAGTAAATGACTGATTTCATATCGTCGTCGATTGAATACATAAGTAATGAATTCGCTCAGATTGTTCATTCCTGGAGGTGAAGGTAGGTAATACTTCCAACCAGCAATGACTAATCGCCATGCGCTTAGAAATTGCGGATACGTCTGAGGATGATCCTTATCTCTTTTATGCTGTGTGACTTTTGCCGGATATCCATCCGGCTTTTTTTTCATCTGCCAGTCTGGAATCACCTTCATCGAAACAAATTCAACGATATCGAAGAGATCGAAAGAAAGTTCAACAGGTGAAATCTCGATGTTGACTGAAGCATCAGAAATCGCCTCTAGCGTCGAGGACGCGCTCTCGCTCCATTCAGTGAACCAACGAGCAAACTTTTCTTCATTTTCGCTCAGGGTCTTACTGGAAGGTTTATGACGGGAAAGTGTGAAGACACCATATCCCTGAATCGACAATACCAGTTCAACAACCGAACCACGCTGAAAGGTTTTCACAGTGGTTTTTGCCATGACGATTTCGGAATGGTTTTCTTCAAGAAGTTGGAAGAAATCTGACTTGTTCATGACCTGCCTTGTAAACATTTTTGTTTCGTTAGGGGCATCTTAACGAGAAAGGCAGATCGTGTAAACATTTTTGATGACAGGCGAGTGTGGGATTCGCTCAGAATGATAATTATGAAATGCTGATTGCTGAATAATGTTTTTCGTCGCGCTAGCGGCTGTTTCACCTCATTGATTTTTGAGTTATCCGGTCGAAAGTTTGACTCACACGGCTTCATTGCCCGTACCGATGAAGCCGTTTTTTTTGCTTAATGCCCTGCTTTATTGTTCACTGTAATCAGCAATCTTCCTTCTTAGAAATGATAATGACCGTCGGGTCAGGGATGTTTTCCGATGAATTGAAGAGGAATTCGGTCCAGATTTTCTGAAAATCAAACCACGTTCCGATCTCTTTGACCTTCATCTTAGGATGACTTTCTGTGGCGGTAAAAACACCTGCATTTTTTGTTTTGAAGGCCTCTAATAACCTGCCTTCCCAGAAATTTGCACTGCATAACGTCATCTGGCCTGGGACGATGGCGATATTATATTGATTCAAAAAGTAATCGAAGAATTTGGTGGCAATAAAATGAAAGGCATCACGATGTTGTGGAATGAGGCTGGTCCAGACCAGGCATTGCGTGATGTTCTTATTGAGGGAGGGAATTTTCTTAGACGTGAGGTGAGATATCAGCGGAGAATCATAGAGCCGTATATAGAACAGAGTACGTGGGTTATCCCCGTCAGAAAGTATTCGGTACTCATTACAGTAAACAGCTTTGACCAGTTTGAAGGGTTTGGGGATAGTAAAGCCAGGAATCGAACACTCCTGGCCAACATAGTTTATAAAAGCCTGGGTCGCCTGTTGATTCAGAATTTCATCATTTAACTGTGTGGTTATTAGTGAGTTTTGCATGTGAAATTTCCATGTTGTGTGAACTTTTCACAGCATTTTATTGAGGTGCCAGGACAATAACTCCCAATCCATGCGAATTTTTTAGCTTCTTAAGTGTCTAAGATTTCCTTTATGATTAATATTCAATCGATTCTTTTAAATCATTGAAAAGCAAACGAAATCCTTAATCTAAATTATGTATTGGGTGTATTCCCTTCTCCTATGACTTTAAACTGACCGTCCATTGTCTTCCAGTTCGTGCCATCAAACTTTACCGCCTGCTGAACATGTGAAACGCCCTGTTCGTCCGTAAAGGTGTTTACCGTTGTGATGTCGCCTAATGTGGCCTCAGACGCCAGTAAGTCAGCAACACGCCAGTGTCCAATGTTGACGAATCCATTGGTCTGATAAGGGATTTTTGCATCCGTCCCATTCACCCGAATAGAAATCTTATTTGTATTATTTTCAACGCTTGATGTTGTTCGAATATCTAAAATGTTATTGTCACCATCCGCAATTAATCCAGCCGTTGTTGTTCCCCATGAATTCACATTTAACGGCGTTAACAGGCCATCAATAGCATTCAGATCGTCACTGGATATGGTCGACATATCCCAGTTCACATAGGAATGTTCTCCGGCATCCAAACGCGTTGTTCCAGTGGTATGCACCGTTACACCCATTCGACTGAATCCGGCCAACTGAACATAAACAGCGGTATCCGTTGCAAAAGGTTTCTCGTAACGCACAGCGAGTATCCCTGATCCGACAGATTGTCCATGCCAGCTAACTGTGTCGGTTGTGGCGCTGCGGTTTTGTATGGTAATGACACAATCGCCATCAAGCCCACCGCGCGCCGCATTCGGTGTGGAGAACCCATTACGTGTCACGATATGGATACGGAATGTCTCAGCGGTTGCTGAACCTACAAAATAACCGATTCGAACCCATACAGCCGAACCGTTCCCGGAATTTGAGAAAATTTTCGCGCTGTAATGAAGTGAAGCCTGAAACGCGGCATTGGCATAAACACCATGTGAATAAATCAACACCTGTCCGGCTTCAAACTGAGACAGCGCGTTAGATTCAGGTTCGCCGGTGATGTTGTTCACACTCTTATCGGTGAGAATGTCGATCCCTGCCCCGTTCGCATTACTGCAAGAATATTGCACCAGTCTAGTTTGTCCCATGTAAAGCGGATTAACATTCGATTCCATCGCAAGCGAATGAAGCGCCCATTCGCCGTTTGTCAGATTGCCGGGATAATCACAATACTCTATCCAGACGTTCCACATCATCGCCTGAGTGCAATTCGGAATGAAGAACACACCACCCTGATCGCTGTCTGCGGAGAAATGTTGAAGAGTACAGTTTGAGATTTCGATAGCGGTTGAATGGTCCCAGGAAAGTTCACCTGAAGCCAGACAGCGAATCAGATTATCATGACCGCGCTGGGCGTAAACCTGACTGAATTTTGAATCCAGACTGTCGATCAGCTGGAACATCCGCCCATACACATCCTGAATATACAGGTTAAAAACGCGAACATGCTGACCCTGTGTGACGCTGTTGCGGAAGAAATGACGAACCACCGTGTCGTTTGACAGACCATCGCCCTGAATCTGAAAGTTTCCGATTTCGGTCCAGCGCGCAACGACGTCAAAGCAAATGGAATCCGCATCACCGATCAACCAGAGTCGCGTAGCATTGTTATAACCCAGTTGGTCATGACCCAGCCCGACACAGCGAAACATCGTGATTTGGGTTGTACTGGCCGGAATCGACGATAACGCAAATTCACCCGCCGGAAACTGAATCCCGATCCGCTGGTAAATGTTTCCGCTATTCGTGTACCAGTTAAACATCGCTTCGACTGCGTCGGCGCAATCAGTCTGCCCGTCTGCTATCGCCCCGAACATGGTGACATCTGCCTGAGCAGGGTCGATATAACGTTGCCAGTGAAAATCATCATTGACCGCCTGAATCAATCCGCCGTCTGATGTTGCAGACCCGGCAACAGCGATAAACATTCCGCCGCCAAATCCCGTTCCTGAATGATACTCACGAAGGAACGCAAGATGACCTTCTTCGGCGGGAATGAGTGTGGCGAGATCATCGAACGTATTGGCGTTCAATGGTTGGTGAAGCGTCGAGATATTCAGTTGCGATAACGTGACAAAATCATTGTCATTTACCGCATCTGCGCCCGCAACGTTACCTTTAAACGTCACATCGGCATTATCAATATTTATCGTGTCGAGAATGGCGGCAAAGTCGTTTACGTTGCCGAGTTTATCCGCTTCCGTCTTAGCCCGATCCGCCTGAGCGGTTGCCTGTTCAAGTTCATCACCTATTCCGGCTGCGCTGGCTGCTGCCTCCGTCGCGCTATTTGCTGCATTGGTTTCACTGTCTGAAGACGCTGATGCAAAATCAGCGGCACTGGTTGCGCTTGTTGCGGCATCGGTCGCGGCATTTTTGGCATCGGTTGCATTCTGGGTAATGGTGTCCTGAATCGTTCTCAGTTCATCAAATGCCCCTTCTATTTCCTGAACATCCGCATCCATTCGGTCAGCGACTGCGGTGATTGCATCAAGATTTGTCGCATCAATCGCATTAACGACCTGTAACCAGCTCGGACCCGAAAACGTTGAACCATCTGGAAGCGTGACAGTTATCGGGTCTGCTGAAGAATAAACCTGTTGCCAGTTTTCTTTATCAAGATTAAGACCGCGAATCGCGAGTGTTGCTTGATTGATCAAGGCTATCGGAATTGAAACCATCGTGCCATCTGGCACATTACTGTAAGAAAGATTTGACGTTGTTGGCCCATCAAAGGAATCGACAAGCGTCAGAGAAATGTCAGACTGAACAGAAATAACGGGATAACTGTAGGTTGTTCCACCTATAACAAAAAGGATGTAATCGCCGGATTTAAAATCGGTTAAGAAAGAGGTATTTGTGCCTGAAACATTTGTTGAACTGTTCGTAACATCAATGGTTCCAACTGCCATTTTTTCCCCTTATATTTGATTGGGAAAAGTTAGAATGATTAAAGGTTCACCGATAATTGTTTTTTTAATATTCAATCAGTAATACCAGAATGGATTTAGCACAGTTTGTTCAGGATTTTTCTTATTGTTAGTTACCATGCTTTCCGCCTTAGGGCATTAAGTGATGATAGCAAGCAAGAAGAAAAACAGGATAAGAAATCCCTCAGTCTGTGCCTGATTGATGTTTGCCACGAGAATTGATAACTCTCAAATATTATCCTGTTTCTTGCTGGAACAGCCCGCCCTTAAAGGGGCGGGCTTTTTCTTTTTTAATTTTGAAATAATCAAATTATGCTTCGCTTCTACTTTCAAGCTTTTCAAGACGAGCGCTTAGATCATCGATTTTTTCCATCAGGGCCAGAATCGCCTCATGATGAAGCGCTGCTGAAACACCCGCGACATCAAGACTTAACATATTTTTAATAATTGTTCCGTCCTCAAATGTTGTTTGCCCTGAATTTTCATAAACTGCTTGTGGGAAAACTTTTTGTATTTCCTGCGCTATAAACCCCAAACCTGAAGGACACCCATCAAGGCGATCCCATGTTACACCTTTAATGTTCTGCATTTTTTCAAGAGGGTTTTCGATACGCTGAACGTTTGTTTTAATTCGCTCATCAGAATAGGTTGCCCAGCCATTTTTTGCCTGTGCTGTTCCATTCGCACCAAACCAATAAATAGTTTGTTCTCCATTTGTTGTCAAAATTCGCGTGTAAACATCAGCGGGATCGGTGTAGGTATCGATGTTGGTATACTGGCTGCTGTTCAGATAGCTGGAACTAAAAATATTCCTTGTATTTCCGTTCTCATTAAATGCATTTGAAATATCACTTATAAAAGCGGGCGTGCTTATTGGCTTTTCAGTTGAAGCGATACTTTGCCCAGAAAATAAAAAAGTCTGGCTGCTTAGAAACTGACTTTGAGCCAGGCCATTCCCCACTTTTACCTGATTTCCCGTTCCGTCGTATCCCAGCATTCCAATCGGCGAACTGGGCGCATTCGCAGTCGCATAGCAATAGAAAGTACCATCCTGAATGATGACGTGGCCCTGTGAATGCACTTTTAAGGGAAGCGACTCTACAGGTGAACCGGAACTGTTATCGATAACGGCAATATCTACAACCTTATCTGACCCTACAGTATACGAGGCGCGCATTCGGGCGGACATGTAGAGTTCAGAATTCACGTCATACGAACTGAGGACTTCACCCCCGAAAACCAGTGCGCCAGAATCAGGAAGGGATTCGTCAGAGGTGATGACGCTGAATGAGGTTTCAGCGGCTTTAAACGCACCGGATACACGGATTAACCAAATGCCTGTTGCTGAGTTAGGTATGAGCCAGCCACCCTGTGCGCCGTAAGTGCTATCAGAACGGCTGGCAGCAAATTCATAGTTATAGGCCCGGAATCCAGTTCCAGCACTCAAATCTCCCGTTTCTGTTGCCTCAAACGTTTGATAGATTAGCCCACCGAAATCCGCACCATTTGAAGCAGGCGCATTGTATAAATGCCCGATAATATCTGGCGCGCTCTGAGTATAAATCATGCCAACATCACGCGCGGGTTTCCCTGTTCCGCCGTCATCTGAGCCTGAGAGAAATAATCCCTGGAGGCTGTTTAACTGATTCCCGTTTAAATCCGGCAAACGAAACTGTGTGTCAGTGGGTCCAGTAGAATATTTTGCGCGATGACGGTAATCATTATTTACCCATGTTGTTTCATCAACGCTGATAAACAAGCCTGCTTCAACCGCTGCCCATAAATCAGGATAGTCCGCGCGATTTAGCACCTGGCCACCAGCCGGAAGATAGCCCGCCGGAACCGCTGCGGCTGTCCCGTTGAACCATTCAATCGCACCCACAAAATCATTCATCACACCCGTCAGCGTGGCACCGCCTGAACTGCCTCCCGCCGTTGCGGAATTAAGCTGGCGAAGCGTCACCGCCTCGTTATCCCGCGCGGCCTCGCGTCCGAGAATTATCCCCGCCTGAAAAGTCGGTTCACCAGCGCTCACAGAGACAATTCCGGTATCTTCTAAACGGATAAGCTTGCCGGAATCATCAGGCATGGTCCAGGTTTTCGTTTCGGTATCCGTGCCGGAATAATCGTTGACGGTAATTTCAGCCGTTGCCCCGTCATTCCCCGAATACGAAGCATGAAAAATCGCATCAGCGATATTTTCCTGGTCGATCTGATACGTTGAGGTGAAATCCCCGCCTTTAACTTGTTGAGTCGGGGCTTGTGCTGCGGGTTCTGAATAAATGGAATTAAACGACGTGTGGCCTTCGCCTTCAACCAGATCATTCGATTCAAAACCGATTGAGATATTCCCTTTAAAGAAAATGTCGTTTGTGTCGGTGTCGATGTGGTCAATCGCATCGAATAAAGCGTTGTTGTCTTCAAGACTTTTCGCCGCTTCTTCAGCACGGTCGGCGCTGTCGCTGGCTGCCTGTGCATTGGCGGCGGATTGGGTGACGTCATCGCCAATGGAATTTACGGAATCAGCGGCTTGTTGCGCGCTGGTGGCGGCTGAATCAGCGCTATCTGATGCATCTGTTACGCTTTGTGCGGCGGCATCTTCTGAGGCTTTGGCGTTCGTCTCGCTGGTGGCCGCCTTGTCAGCATTAGTTTGAATTTGATCAGCAATAGCAGAAACTGTATCGAGATCAGTTAAATTGATTCCCTGAGCGACTTTCAGCCAGCTAGGACCAGTATATTGTGAGCCATCTGGATTTGTAATGGTCACATCGCCATCAACGGTCAGAAGTTTATTCCAGTTGTCCCGATCTGCCTGATCTTGTCGTAACGCATTGGTTGTCTGGTTAATGAGTTGAGTCGGAACGGAAATGAGTTGCGACAGAGGAAAGACTGTAAAGGCAAGACCACTCACAGTCGGACCATCATAATCCTGAGCAAGCGTGAGCTGTGTTTCACTCGCGATGGCATTAACAGCATACGTATAGCTTAATCCGCCTGTTGTAAAACCAATGTAATCCCCAGCGTTTAACTCCTCGGAAAATTGCGTACCCTCACCTGTCACATCGGGACTGGAGTTTGTAACGGTAATTGTTCCCGTTGCCATAATTCGACCTCATTTTTAAGGCAAAAAACCACCGATGCGGTTTTTAGTTTTCCTCATGTCCAAAAATATCTGATGATTTTCTCTCTAAATTTCCAACATCAATGAAAATAGATAAATTAAAAGCCTAAATATGAAATAGTTAATTATTAACTTGTTAATTCTTTGTCAGCTAATTGTCTTAATCCATTCCACTCTAAAATTTATGACAAATTGATGAATTACGATTTTTTATTTGAAAATGAAATCAACAAAGATAAACAATTCATTTAAATTTGAGTTAAGTAAGAAAACAGCACGAATTGCTAAAACAAAAGCGTCATTAAAATTAATATCAATCCTGAAGTACAAAGGACTTATAATTAACGTTGATAGACTTGCCAGCCTCTAAAATGCACCTTTAGAAGCTGGCTATTTTTTTCAATTTAAATTTATTTTCTCCTGATTATTAAATCTTAAATATTTAACCACCTAAAAAAGAACTGTTCGCAAATTGCAATGACATTCTACTTATCAGGGAGATTCACATTGCCAAAACTTAAATGATTTTCCTGAGGATAAAGATAAAAACGATTTACTTCTGAACGCGATGTTACGGATTGCGCCCCTCCTTTCTGAGTCCAACGAATACCAATATATTGAGTTTCATTTTCACTCTTAGCTTTCAATGGATATTCAATAGAAAACTGACCTGAATAGGTCACATCATCACCAACAGTAACTTTACCATAATAAACTTTGTCTAAAACGTCGCCATCCTCATCAACAATTTCGATTACATCATCAACTTTTGTAGATACAATAAAGTCATAATCAAATATGATGAATCGAGCATATCCACAACCTGGAAATTCACAAATCTTATATACCTCCCCTACCTCAACCTCATTTGAAGGATAGACAGGAATATAAAACTCAGACTTATCAGAGAAAAAAACAGATTTATCAACCATATTTTCAACCTCATACAAATATTAAAACTTGATGATTAATAAAACACCAATTCACACTATACTCAACTTCGCCTGAAGAACCTTTTCAATCAGAGATGGAATGAATTAGCTGTGGGTGATGCGAATAACTGGGCTATCCAGTTAGCATATTCGCTTTGACCTTGATTTAATGCGCCTGCAAATAATCCTATAGTCGCAGAACCTGTACCTACATCAACACTAAATTCAAAAAGATCAACATGCGTATTTCCTATGGTATATCCATTATTACCTAAAGCAATTGATGATCCATTAAATTCAACCCTTGAAGAACCTTGAAAATTATTTCTGATCCTTGTGATTGTTCCACTGATTGTCATTGGTACATCGCCATTCCCTGCCGTACCATCCCAGAAAATTGTATTACTTGCATTCGTTGTACTTTGGGCGAACTGAAAGGTTTTGCTTTGCATTAAGGGACCATTAATACGTGAAGCACTTAATGTTCCTAAAATCACACAGTCTTGATTGATCGTAACGTTATCGAGTGAACCAGATGAAGCAAAAACAGTCCCCCTAACAGTTACGTTTGAAAATTCAGCGCCGCCATTTTTGTTAATACTCCAGCCAGTAGAACCAGAAACATAATTATTCGACTGAATGAAGTCGCCGATTTTGGCATTCGTGATTGAGGCATCCTGAATGAATGCTTGATTAATGAATGTTTGACCGTTCACAATTGAAAAGGCGAGTTGATAAGCCCCAGGATCAGAACCGCTGTATATCCCGAACTGATCGGCATTAAAGACAGTTGTTGAGGTATACCCGCCTGATCCGTTCGGTGCAACACTCAGTCCCATACCTGCACCATAAAACACATTCTGACGCGTCACACCCACGCGAAGCGCGAACGTTGCGGTGCCGGTGCCGTCATCATTAATGTTTGCCGTCAGTTTCTGATCCACCAGCGCCGCTGTGTCATCCTGAACGGCCTGAAGCTGGGTCTCAAAATTGGCAATTGAGGTATTCTGATCGGCAACGGTTTGTTCTACGGTCGTTAATGAGGCGTTCAAGTCATCAAACTGAGCGGTTAACTGTGTGTCCAGTTCCGCTAAAGCCTGCGTATTATCGGCAACGGTCGTACTGACTGTGAGGATTGACGCTTTCACCTCGCCATATTGAGCATACTGGCGCTGAACGGTTGCGTTATTCGCGAGAGAGTTTTGTAAAACGGCCTGAGAAAGATCGCTGATATTCCCATCAATCTCCTGAAACGCGGGAGAATCACGAATCGCATCGTCAATCTGTCCAACAATATCGGGAATATTTTCTGATGATTCCCCCATCACCCAATCAGTGAAACCGGACTCGTTTCCTGTTTTGTCCACCAATTGCGCGCGATACCAAAAACGCTGAGCGGCACGTAATCCCAACTGGTTATAGACGTGTGAAGGATACGCCACATCGGCGAGAAGTTGCGCGTCTGTGCCATCCTGATTCGTCGCGATTTGGATAGTGGTTTTCAGCGTATCTTCACTATCAGCCGGGAAACCCCATGTCAGCGTAATCCCCCAGACAACGTCGGTTGTTGCGCTGAATCCCACGGGTAACGGCGGATTACCGACCTTACCGTTTAAATCGGTCAGCGGTGAGGTGTTCCAGCCTGAGGATATTTCAGCGGCATTAATCGCTCTGACTCGCGCCTGATAAGTGCCGGTATAAATCGCCGGAACCTCAAACGAGATGGTCGAGGTGCGAGGAACGTTTATCCAGTTACTTGAATTTCGACGCCACTGCGCCTCATAGGCAATGGCGCTATCAGTCGGATCCCACTGAACACGCATCGTCTGAAGGCTGATCCCCTGATTCACCACCGAATATTCATTGATAACGATATTCTGAGGCGCGCTTTGTGTTCCTGCTGGAATAACTGAAATCGGACGGGATTCCAGAAGCGCGCCATTATCAATAGCATCATATTTAGACGGATCGTAAGTGCTGCCCGTAATGCTGAAATTACCGTCATCATCAATTGAAATCATCGACACGCGGTAGAGCTGCGCGAGCACTTCGGCGGATTCCACCACCCACACCGATTCCGCCTCGGGCGTTTCAGAATAGTCAGCTGATACCGTAATGACATTATCAGCTATGGCCTCAATGGTGCGCGCCTCAGACGTGCCAGAGGGTAAGTTTAACTGAAGGCGATCCCCTTCTACCGCATCAGGTTTGCGGTCAAGGGTAATCACCCGACCGTTCACCGAATGGATACGTCCTCCGGCGACACGGCCAGAAAGGTATTCATCGGCCACCGCGATGATATAACCAGGAAGAGGAATATCGCCATCCAGACCGACCTGAAACGTCACCACCCTGTCCTGAACGTTGGTCAGAATCCCCCAACGTCCTCGCCTGTCTGCCTCACTTTGCCGGGTACAGGCAATCGCGGTCAGTTCAAGTTGGTTAAAGGTTTTATACCGGGTAACAAGATCCTGTTCAAAGACGGGCTGAACCGCGTTCGCATAACCATTATCAGGATCGGAATAGGAAACCAGCGCCGAGGTGTAACGGGTTTTGGTGTTTGAACTGGAATAGGCAAATTGCCCATCGATAACATTGGCGTTGGTGTAGTTGTAATCGACATCGCGCGGCATATCTGCCAGCGCCACAATCTGATCGCCTGCCCAGTACGTCATTCCCCTGAAGATTGCCGCGAAATCCCGAAAGACCGTATAGGCATCAGATCGGTTCTGAACATACACATCACATTTAAACCGTGGCTCTGTTCCTGTTCCACCGAATCCGTCGGGAACCAGCTCGTCGCAATATTGCGCGACGGTATAGAGCGTCCATTTATCGATGTTATCAGCGGTTAGCCTGTCACCCAGACCAAACCGATCAGTCACAACCAAATCATAAAACACCCAGGCCGGATTATCGGTCCAGGCAAATTTAAAAGTGCCGTCCCAGGTGCCGGAATATTCTCGCGTGTCGGGATCATAATTATCCGGGACGCGAATCACCCGCCCTTTCGGTTCACAGGTAATCTGAGGCACATTCCCGGAAAACTGACGGGAATCGAACTCCATATATAACAACGCGGTGTTCGGGTAGCGAAGTTTTGCGTCGATTACCTCCGTGTAACTTTCCAGCGTCATTGTGTCGCCGAAGCGCGCGGAATTCTGAACCGGTGTAGTGCGTGTCAGCCTGACCGTCCACGTCGTTCCGCCCTGAGGTAAATCAACGCGGTGACTTCGTTCATAACCTGTGGTGGTTTTCCCCGTCACAGCGGTATCAATTACCGTCTGAAATGCCCCGCCATCGGTTGAGACCGCGATGTTGTAGGCAATGGAATAACCATTCAGATCGCCGTCATCTTCCTGTTCGAATAATGATGGCCACTGGATACGAAGACGCACCGCTGACAACGTTGAATCCGTAAATGCGCGCGTGAACCCTGTCGTTTCAGTGATGGTGGTCCCAACCGCAATTTCATTTTCTGTTCCCGGCAATCCCTGAATATAAGTCTGGTCCTGTGTGCCTGAACGGAACTCCCAGGCGACGCCGCTGAAGTTGCTTGAACCGTCAGCATTTAATAACGGCGTACCATCGAGAAAAATATTCTGACCAGTCAACTCGCCGGCAAACTCCCCTTCACCTAAAGCAATCAGAATTTTTTCTTTGGCGACTGACTGGAGATCATCAGGTTGTTCGACGGGGGTTCTGGGCGACGCTGAGCCGCCTTTCTGGCCGGTAATTGGTTTTTTTGCCATATCGCGCCCATAAAAAAAGACCGCCTGAGCGGTCTGAATGGATGACGAAACTTATTGCTGGTCTTCGACATAAATCCCAGCGGAGATGATCGCCCCACCGATTCGCCGCTTTCCATACAACAACGGAACGGGATAACCCTGTGACGCGGTGTTAGTGGGCTGGCCGAAGGCATACGACGGCTGATTATCGGCGTCGTCTTTATACGACAACCCTTGCGCCTGCGGTGACAGCATCTGAACCATGCCACCCAGACTCACGGCCACACCTGCCTGAAAGACAAAATTACTTCCGGCGATAGCCGATCCCCAGGGCGCAAAAACTGAAATAGCAATCAGTGCTACCCCGACAATCGTTTGAAGTAACCCAGCGCGCTTACTGCCGATGATGACGGGAACAATGCGAATCACTTCGCCGGAAACCGGTTTTTTCAGATCGTCGAATCCAATGTTTTGCTTGCCTGTAAAAACCGAAAACGTGAGGCCGCGTTTCCGACTTGAAATCATGTACTTTTCAAATCCGTTAAGCGTCGCGGATAAGGCGCGCGCGACATCCTGAATTTTGCGAATTGATCGGTAATGGACCTTCCCGAAGGTTTTCCCCAGCACACCGCCCAGCTCAATTCGCGTCATGCGTTCATTCATCTGGCGTCCTTATTGCTGGTCTTCGATATAAATCCCGGCTGAAATCACCGCGCCGCCTATCCTCCGCTTTCCATAAAGCAGCGGAACCGGATAACCTTGCGCGGCGGTATTCACTGCCGGACCGAAAGCATAAGACGGGGCATTATCCGCATCGTCTTTATGCGCCAGCCCTGGCGGCTGTGGTGATAACATCTGGATGACGCCCCCGATCAGCATCGCCCCGCCGAATTTGGCAATGCCGACGCCGACCGCTGATGCGGTCCCACCTGTGAAATAACTGATGGCCACACCGACCACGACAAGCACCGCACCGATGATGGTTTGAAAAAGCCCGCTGCGCTTACTGCCAATCGTGACGGGCATAATCTTGATCGTTTCCCCCGTAACGGGGTAACTCAGTTCTTCAAATCCGAGATTGGTTTTCCCTCGGAAGACCGAAAATGTGAGGCCGCGCCGCTTGCTGGTGATCATGAAGGATTCAAACCCTTTAATCGTGGCCGCCAGCGCGCGACAGGCTTCCTGAGTCCGGGTGATCGAACGATAATGAACTTTGCCGAACGTGCGGCCCAGAACGCCACCCAGCTCGATTCGTGTCATCACTTCAGCCATATTCCACCCATAAAAAAACCCGCTCATAGGCGG
>Ga0157359_1000003_pt1 | contig 113659 bp, 140 predicted proteins | sample AttcapACBM3_FD_111482 | JGI IMG/M metagenome (GOLD analysis project Ga0157359, IMG submission 111482) | Fungus gardens microbial communities from leaf cutter ant in Botucatu, State of São Paulo, Brazil - Atta capiguara ACBM3 | ecosystem: Host-associated > Fungi > Mycelium > Unclassified ...
TCATTGCTGAGGTGTGAACCCATAGGCCATTAAAATCAACATTCGTTGTATTCAGATAATCGGCATGAACCGATGCCCCGCTAAAAGCCAGTCCAAAAAAGTTAGTATCATTGTTCAGCTGAAATTCTTGTCTTGCTCTTACTATTGGGGCGGTGATGGTATTCGCTGAATCCTCTACGACAAGCTGTCCTTCAGTTGATGGCATGGTCCATGTCTTAGTTACGGGGCTGCCTGAACTGGAATCAATCAAGCGCATTTCGCCTGTAACGCTAGTTCCAACTGTGACGCGAGGTCGCATTGCTAACGCGGCATAGTCCACGCCGCCAACTTGATATAAAGAACGGAGATCGCCACCTGTTACGACTGAGCCTGATGCCGGTAAGTCTGAGCTACTGACAATGACATTAAAGTTAGTATCTGATGCACTGAATTTTCCATTTACCCTTATGATCCACAGACCAGATGCTGAAGGAGGACGAACTTCATTTACATCATCATTATATATGGCATTTGAATCAGCAAGATCTAAAGCAATGCCTGTTGTATGTGTTGCTGTCATTTTATTAATGCCAACTGACACATTAATTGCCGCACCATCACTTGACGTCGCAGCTGCACTAGCAGAAATATCACTCAGTGAATTTGGAACTGTGCTTGATGATGCCAGACTACCGCCTGCCGAAGTTGTAGGAAGGAAAAATTGACCATCAACAACGGTATTCACAGCCCCTCGGGCATTTGGTAACGCACTAGAATTAACAGCGCCCGAACTCAAACCTGTGGCTGCGCCGCGTAAGAAGACGCCCTGAATCGATCCGCTTTGAGCGCCATTATAATCAGGTAATCGGAATGTTGTTGATCCATCCCCTGTCGAATAAGATGCACGAACATTTACATTCGCGACCCAAGTGTCGTCGTCGACTGAAGGCAACATTCCTGTACTGACAGCATTCCATAAATCTGGAAAATCTACACGGTTAATTATCTGCCCACTTCCTAAAGCAAAGCCGACAGGTATCAGCGCTGCCGTGCCGGGGAACCAATGAACAGAACCGAGGAAGCTATTCATTACCCCTGTAAGCGAGGCACCTCCTCCAGCAACTCCAGCTATCGCCGCGTTAAGCTGTTGAAGTGTGACAACATCACTATCTTTAGAGGCAGCAGTTCCTACGGTTATAGATCCTTTTGTTGTGATGTTTGTGTCTGAAGCAGACTTAATACCAGTATCATCGAGGATGATCAGTTGCCCTTCATCATCGGGAAAAGTCCATTTTTTAACAACTGCTGCATCAGGATTATCGTCAGTTACCAGCGTTGAATCAGTCAGAACGATTTCACTGATCGCAGGTGTCGAACCGTCTGCCACAGTTTTTAATTCTGTAAATGCAAACTGAGAACCTGCAGCGACTGAACCTTTAAAGAAAACATCATTCGTATCTTCATCGATATGATCGATTGCTGATGCGAGAGCATTATTATTCTCAAGTGCATCCGCTGCAGCTTCTGCCCGATCTGCACTGAGGCTGGCGGCATTAGCATTCGCGGCAGATTGCTGAACATCATCATCTATTGATGCCGCTGAGTCTGCTGATTTCTGTGCGCTATCAGCTGAATCAGTAGCGCTACCTGCTGCATCTGAAGCGCTCTGTGCCGCAGCATCTGCTGAGGCCTGTGCATTAGTTTCACTTGCCGCCGCTGCATCTGCTGAAGCACTTGTTTGATCCGCTATCTGTTGCGCGCGGTCGAGATTGGTTGCATCGATACCTTTCGCAACCGCTGGCCAGCTCGGGCCTGATATCTGTGTTCCATCTGGTGCCGTGATGGTTACATTGCCGTCAACGGTTAAAAGCTGGTTCCAGTTCTCTTTATCGTTATTTAGTAATCGGATGGCTTCCGTCGTCTGGTTTATTAGCTGAGCAGGAACGGAAACGAGTTGCGAGCTCGATATAGATCGGTAACTTACCCCCGATGACGTGGGTCCTTCAAAATCATCAGCCAGGGTTAATGCGGTGTCTGAGGTAATCGCTGTGACGGCGAGCGTATAGTTCGTGCCGCCTACCGTACAAAGAAGAAACTCACCTGCTTCGAGTTCAGTCGTGAACGCTGTCCCTTCGCCGGTAACAGCTTTGCTGGCATTCGTGAGCGTAATTGTTCCTGCTGGCATGATTAATCCTCATGAGGAATTCAGGCACAAAAAAACCCGCCTTAGCGGGTTTGTTTATTTAAACTGACTTACTTGCTTGAATTATCTAAATAAATTGGGTATGGGTTATCTCTGATAATTACATTACCGTCACCGATAAATTGGGCAAAAACAGCTTTTCCCTCAGTAAATCGAAACCCAATTTTTTGGATTTCTATTGAATTACTTCCTGGAATGATTAAGTTAAGATCTTTGGCATAAAACCTAGGAGAATTTATAGGATCAGGGTTATTCATGACGAATGTATCAAGAACATCCTCTCCATTTAATACAGTTTCAATTGTGAATGAATTATCTGCCTCAACTGCTAGGTGAATGTCTAACTGCCGATTAACACGAACAGGTTCATAATAAATCCATGGAAAAAGCTTTCCATAAACTACCTGCTCTCCTTCTTTTTGGCTTCCTATGATCACTTTACTAACATCGAATCCACGTGCAGTAAAATCTTCTCGCATTTCAAACCTCCTTTAACCCCATGTGACAGATTCGGTCGCATCATAGATCAGCACGTTTCCTGAGAAGACAGCCTGAAACGCCCCGCCTTTATCTTTCCACTGAATGCTTAAGGTCTGGGTCGGCAGGTTTGTGGCCGGTACATCTACGGTAACTGAGATCTCCTGAACCTGATTTTCAGCTTTACTGGTATCACCTGTGTTAAAGGTGAACACCACATCACCGGATTCGTTCACGAAATCAACGGTGTTATCCTCCGATTGTGAGAACGTGACCAGATTGGTGAACGTTAAATGGCGACGGAACGTTGCACCGGGAAAATGACATACCTGATACGTTTCATTCTGAACGATGGCTGATGAGTTGTTCACATCGCCGATTTGAAGGGCTTTGTTGTGGTCAGAACAGAGTAAAAATTGGGTCATGATTTTTCCTGATAATTAGCCGTATGGCGTAGTGTCGATATAGGCCGGGGCGTACCCGTTCCCTTGAGATGAGTTGAGACTGATGGCTGGGGAACTACGCCCCATAGGACGAACGCGAATAAAGGAATTCGCCCCATCGAAATAACACCCTGTCGAATAGGTAATGATCTGGACTACGGGACGTCCTCCGATGACCTGACTGTAAATCTCAGCACCGGTTCGTCCTGGAATGATCGCCATTCGCCCTGGAACGACTTCATTTAAATATTGTGAAGTTGCTGGTGGTCCTGATGGTGTAACAACATTTACTCCTCGCAAAGGCTGAGTTTCGTTTGTCATCACGCACTGACCTGATTCATTGAATATCGCAATCCCATAAGCCGGAACAGGTTGAATCTGGAAACCAAAGACATAAATCTGTCCTGAGACGGTGCCGCTACTGAATGCGCCGACAATAATCGTATTTATGCCGTTCGCGGTTTCCTGATATCCCCATCCATCGTCCTGATCGAATCTGATGAAATAAAGAAACGGAGATGCACCTACAGCATCGAGACCAATAGATGAACCGTTCCCTGAATTCTCAGTGGCATTCGCAGAGAAACCCTGAATTCTGATCAAGGTCATTGGTAATGAGCCATCGATATAAAAAGCGGTGCCGTCCTCGCGCACCAGCTCGCCGCCGTAACTCATACGCCATACCCGATGATATAAATCGCATACGTAGGAAACCGGTCAGGACCGGACACATTATTCGGTGCGGCCTGAATCACCACCGAGTTTCCTGAGACGAATATCTGTCTCCGGTTGTTGCCGGTGCCATCTTGATTACTGTTTGGGACGACAATAAATCTGAGTGTGTTTCCTGCAGGCACATTAAACGCAAAACTCGCACTCAGTACCCCATCAGCGACAGAGACATACCCGAGAACGTTTACTGGTTGTAAGCCGGTATTGTTATAAACACCGTTTCCGTCCCATGTTCCGAAACCATAGGCCATTAGCTTAATTTCCCGATCCTGACGCGCAGGACGCCATTGGCGTCAAATACGCTGATTTGGTTGTTGATGATGTTCATTCGTCCGTTTCCGGGTTCATTACCGTTGATCTCAAACGAACCATCAGAGGCCATGCGTGTTCCTGTAGAGCCTGCGACGTAATTCAGAGACTGAAGTTGACCGATACGGGCCAGCGTGATCGTTGCGTAATTGATAAAGGCTTCATTGATGAACACCTGTCCATTCACCACTGAAAACGCCAGTTGAAATGCCCCCGGATTTGAACCGCTGTAGATACCAAACTGATCAGCATTGAATACCGTTGTCGAGACGTAACCTCCCGATCCGTTTGGTGCGACACTGAGTCCCATACCGGCGAGATATTCTGTTCCCCCACGGTTCACCCCTACCCGTAATGAATAGCTGGCTGTGGTGGAACCATCATCAGCTATCATCGCGGTGAGTTTGGTGTCGACGAGCGCCTGTGTTTGTCCCTGAACTGCCTGAAGTTCAGTTTCAAAGTTGGCAATCGTGGAATTCTGATCGGCGACCGTTTGCTGAATTGTGGTAATGGTTGAACTGAAATCATCAAATTCAGCCTGAACCTGTGTATCGAGTTCAGCGAGCGCCTGCGTAGCATCGGCGACAGTGGTACTTACAGTGAGGATTGAGGCTTTCACCTCTCCATATTGCTGAAACTGTCGGGTTACAGTGGCGTTGTTGGCCAGCGAGTTCTGTAGAACAGCCTGAGAGATATCCCCTATAGACTCGTTAATCTCATCAAAAGCCGGTGAATCACGAATCGCATCATCAATCTGACCGATGATATCGGGGATATTTTCTGACGATTCTCCCATCACCCAGTCTGTGAAACCTGACTCATTCCCGGTTTTATCGGTGAGCTGGGCGCGATACCAGAACCGCTGTGCAGCTCTGAGCCCGAGCTGGTTATAGACATGCGAGGGATAAGAAATATCAGCGAGCAGCTGCGCGTCGGTGCCGTCTGAATTAGTAGCATATTGCAGGGTCGTCTTGAGTGTATCCTCAGCGCCCTCAGGGAATCCCCATGACACTGTGATCCCCCACACCACGTCGGTCGTGGCCGACAGCCCTACCGGTAAAGGAGGGTTTCCCACTTTGCCGTTCAGTTCTGTTTCTTCTGAATAGCTCCATCCCGACGAGATTTCAGCAGCGTTGATTGCTCTCACCCGAACGTTATACCGACCTGTGTAGATTGCTGGCACCTCAAAGGAGACGGTTGAGGTACGTGGCACATTCACCCAGTTACTCGAATTCCGTCGCCATTGTGCTTCATAGGCCAGCGCGTTCGGTGTCGGATCCCAGTGAACCCGCATCGTTTGAAGGCTGATACCCTGATTCACCACTGAATATTCATCGATAACAATATTCGTCGGACCGTTCTGGGTGCCTGGCGGGATAACACTTATCGGACGTGAGTCGAGTTGAGCGCCTTTATCGATGGCATCATATTTACTCGGGTCATACGTCATGCCGGTGATACTGAAATTTCCGTCATCATCCATCGAAATCATTGAGACTCGATAGAGCTGCGCCAGAACCTCAGCGGACTCAACCACCCAAACAGATTCAGCTTCAGGCACCTCGGAGAACGCCACACTCACCGTCACGATATTTTCTGATATCGACTGAATGGTGCGCGCCTCTGATATTCCTGAGGGAAGATTCACCTGTAACCGATCACCCTCAACGGCACTGGGCACACGATCAAGCGTTATGGCACGGCTGTTCACAGCACTGATCCGTCCACCAGCCACACGCCCTGAAAGATACTCATCGGCGACAGCGATAACATATCCGGGTAACGGAATGTCACCATCAAGACCGACCGAGAACGTAACCACCCTGTCCTGAACGTTGGTTAAAATCCCCCATCGACCTCGACGGTCGGCCTCACTTTGGCGAGTACAGGCGATCGCAGTGAGTTCGAGCTGATTAAAGGTTTTATAGCGGTTGACCAGATCGGCCTCAAAGACAGGCTGCACCGCATTCGCATAGCCGTTATCTGGGTCTGAATATGACACCAGCGCTGAGGTGTAGCGTGTTTTGGTGTTCGAGCTCGAATATGCAAATTGTCCGTCGATGACGTTTGCGTTTGTATAGTTGTAATCCACATCACGCGGCATATCAGCAAGGGCGACAATCTGATCGCCTGCCCAGTAGGTCATCCCACGGAAAATCGCTGCAAAGTCACGAAACACGGTGTAAGCATCAGATCGGTTCTGAACATAAACATCGCATTTGAACCGAGGCTCGGTCCCGCTACCGCCCCGTCCATCAGGCACGAGCTCATCACAGTATTGAGAGACGGTGTAAAGAGTCCATTTATCGATATTGTCAGCGGTAAGCCTGTCACCCAGCCCAAACCTGTCGGTCACCACCAGATCGTAAAACACCCATGCGGGATTATCTGTCCAGGCGAATTTAAAAGTGCCATCCCATGCACCCAGATACGTTCTGGCCACGGGATCATAATTATCCGGCACCCTCACCATTCTCCCTTTCGGTTCACAGGTAATCTGAGGGACATTTCCGTTGATCTGCCGCGAGTCAAATTCCATATACAGAAGCGCGGTGTTGGGATAACGCAATTTCGCATCAATGACCTCGGTGTAGCTTTCGAGTGTCATTGAATCACCGATGCGCGCACTGTTCTGAACCGGTGTTATACGGGTTAAGCGAACCGTCCACGTTGAACCGGTTTGCGGTAAATCGACCCGATGGCTTCGTTCATAACCTGTGGTGGTTTTTCCGGTAACAGCGGTATCAATTACCGTCTGAAATGCCCCGCCATCGGTTGAAACGGCAATCTGATAGGCAATTGAATAACCGTTAAGGTCGCCGTTCGTTTCCTGTTCGAATAATGATGGCCACTGAATACGAAGTCGGACTGCTGAGAGGGTTGAGTTCGTAAAAGTGCGGGTGAATCCGGTTTCCTCAGTGATCGGTGTACCCACTGAGATTTCATTCTCAGTTCCCGGCAGACCCTGAATATAAGTCTGATCCTGTGTACCTGATCTGAATTCCCAAACCACGCCGCTGAAGTTGCTTGAGCCATCTGAATTGAGTAAGGGTGTTCCGTCGAGAAAAATATTCTGCCCGGTGAGTTCACCAGCGAATTCGCCTTCACCCAGGGCAATCAGGATCTTTTCTTTGGCGACCGACTGGAGGTCGTCCGGTTGTTCAACAGGTGTTCTGGATGAACTGGACCCGCCTTTGTTACCCGAAATTTCCTGAGGTTTTGTCATATTGCGCCCATAAAAAAAGACCGCCTGAGCGGTCTGTTTGAATGATGAAGGTTATTGCTGATCTTCTACGTAGATTCCGGCTGAGATAATCGCACCACCGATCCGACGTTGCCCATAGAGGAGAGGAACGGGATAACCCTGCGCGGCAGTATTTGTGGGCTGGCCGAATGCATATGAAGGCTGGTTATCGGCATCATCTTTATACGATAAGCCCTGCGCCTGAGGTGAAAGCATCTGAACCATGCCACCAAGTGCCACGGCCACCCCGGCCTGAAAGACAAAATTACTGCCAGCGATTGCCGAACCCCACGGGGCAAAGATGGCGATCGCAATCAGAGCTACACCGACAATCGTCTGCAACAGACCAGCGCGCTTGCTGCCGATGATGACAGGGATGATCCGAATAACGTCACCAGAAACGGGCTTTTTCAGGTCGTCGAAACCGATATTCGCTTTGCCTGAGAACACGGAAAAGGTAAGCCCGCGCTTTCGGCTGGATATCATGTATTTTTCAAATCCCTTAAGGGTTGCTGCCAGAGATGGCACGGCTTCTTGTGTGCGCGAGATAGAACGATGATGGACCTTACCGAAGGTTTTACCCAGCACACCGCCCAGCTCGATTCGCGTCATGATTTCTTTCATGTGCGGTCCTTATTGCTGGTCTTCGATATAGATCCCGGCTGAGATTACAGCGCCACCGATCCGACGCTGGCCATACAGCAGCGGCACCGGATAACCCTGAGCAGCGGTATTCACAGCAGGACCGAAAGCATAGGAAGGAGAGTTATCAGCATCATCTTTGTGGGCCAGACCGGGCGGCTGAGGTGAAAGCATTTGAATGATTCCGCCGATAACCATCGCCCCGCCGAATTGAGCGATGCCAGTACCGACTGCAGCTGCTGTACCGCCTGTGAAATACGTGATGGCCACACCAACAACCACCAGCACGGCACCGATGATGGTTTGAAAAAGACCGCTGCGCTTGCTGCCGATCATCACGGGCATGATCTTTATCGTTTCACCCGTAACGGGATAACTGAGCTCCTCGAAACCGAGATTCGTTTTCCCCCTGACCACCGAGAATGTGAGCCCCCGGCGTTTGCTGGTAATCATGAAAGACTCAAACCCCTTGAGCGTTGCCGCAAGGGCGCGACAGGCTTCCTGAGTCCTTGTTATTGAACGATAATGGACCTTGCCGAAGGTCCGACCGAGCACCCCACCGAGCTCGATGCGCGTCATAACTTCAGACATATTTCACCCATAAAAAAACCCGCTTTCACGGGCTTGGTTTTATTTGGCTGTTGTGTATTTCAACTGAGGCTTTTCAAATCTCACATGAAGCACAACGTGTTTCTTGGGATGATGAGGAGTGTATTTCCACTGCTGAACCTCTCTTACCACAGTTAATGCAAAGAACCCGGTCGGCTGTTCACGGATCATGTGAACATCAGATGTGGTGCCGTCATCGTTAATGTCATACATCACGTCAACTTCACCTTCGACGTTCAGTGCCCACGCATGGCGAGGATAATGAATCGTGCCAGGCTTAACCGTATGGTGAGCACATCCTGCAAGTGACATAACCGAAATCAGAAGGCATTTCTTTAACATTTCTTTCTCTCTCAATGCTTTAACATATGATACAAAATATCTACGCGAGAGATACGAAAAGCTTAGCAAAGTGAGTGAAACCTGACGATTTTCATCGTGCGTTCCCGCCAATATCCTCCGTAAGGTGTTCGGTTACTGGGTCGGCCATACAGATGGTGGAGCATCATGTTTCCCTCAAGCATCACCCCGGCATGATTCCATTTCTTTGACTGAACCTGCATCATGATGAGATCGCCGGGTTTCGGATTCCCGCTAAACTCCCTAAACCCACAATCAAACCAGTTATCGCGATACAGATCTTCCGGGTGCCCATCTTCCCACCACGGATAATTCACCCGGTAATCGGTGAGCTCAATGCCATGAACCTGTCTGAAGTAACTCATCACAAGCCCCCAGCAATCTGTATGGCCCAAAACAAACGGTCGCTCGATTAAAGGCAGCTCGCCTCGTGGGTGAATGGTTCGCAAATCACCTTCTGGCCAGCTTACGATAATCCACGGAACCGCATTATCGTCACACATTGCCCGATCGAGCGGACTGGGTTGCGTGGTGGCATCAGGATGACTGTGAACCACGGCTGAGATCACCCCGAGTGATTCAGCCTCAGCAAAATCTTTCGGGTTTAGGATGAACTGGTCGGTCGGGTTCTCTGAGAGGTTCAGGCATGGATAATAGAATTCACGATCAGGGGTAAGGATGACCAGCCCACAGCACTCACGCGGATAATCACGACGGGCATGATCGAAAATGTCGTTGATGATTTGCTGATTCATTGTTTCACCCATAAAAAAACCCGCGCGAGGCGGGTTCTTTAGAAGCTGTGCTTTGCGGCCTACTTACTGAGTGGCGGCGGTTTCCCGCCGCCGTCAGCCTTTATCAGTTAAGTTCGTAGTTCAACATAGCTGAAACCTCGATGCCCTCCGCTTTAAGGTGGAAGTCACAGAGTCTGTCTTTCTCCATTGCAATAACGCAAATAACAGTCAGACAGATCGCAACGATTACTATCGGTAGCTTGTTTCGCATGTAGAGCCTTTTGAACGTTGATCTTATAACGATAAAGGGCTACTCTGATGTTGCTAAGCATAGAGGTCGCCCCAGTTGAGTTTAACGATTCGCTGGGGCTTTCTTTTGTCTGCCGATCACTCATGCTCACAGCAAACAGCCGAAAGCACAGCCAAATCAGTATACCATTCTGAGACTTAAAAATCCTGATGAACATTGAAGGTTGCTTTCAGAATGTCAGTGTTTAAGCACGCATTGCGAAGAGATGAGTCCGCCCCAGTTAATCTGAAGATTACTGGGTTTTTTCTTTTTCAGGCATAAAAAAAGCCCGCTTTCGCAGGCCTGATTTCAGTCAATTCTCAGAACGTTGCACTGAGTCCCACGTTCCAGCCGATATTATCGGAATGACTATCGCCTGTTGTGGTGGATACTGCAGCGAACGCGTTAATCACATTACCTAGCGGGACGTTTGCACCCACCGACAGATCCATCCAGTTTTTATCCTTTTCAGGCACAGCCGTTTCAAACGCCGTCTGTGTGGATTTGATACCGGCGCGAACACGTGAGTCGGTATCTCCCCAGGCATGATTATATTTCACCTCTGCCCACGGGTTGATCAGGAGATCTTTGGTATCCACGCGCCAGCCGATCGAGCCTGTCTGTGTGTGATTTTCCTGCGAACCGAATTTCATGGCCGTACTGGCATCACCATCTTCTGAATACCCACCGACATGAATGTAGTCCATCGAATAACCGAGAACGGGACTCGTTGAGAGGAAATCAGTGATCGGTAAATCCCAACCTGTCTGAACGCGGAAACCTAAATCTTTTCCATTCGCTGAACCGTGTTCGGTCCTGCGACCCTGCCCCAGTTTAAAGGAACGGTTGATGCCGTCGAAATCCAGATCAGCATAATGAACGTCGCCGTTTATCCATCCAAAGTCCAGATAACGGAGCTGGCTGTACGCGCCGAACATATTGCCGCGTAACTTATAGTTAAAATCACCGGTAGGTTTCTGGCGGCTGTTGGTGTTCGCATAGAGCAAACCGACCTGCCAGTCGTCTGTCACGTTATAGCCTGCACCGAATGTGAAATTCGTATTGTTAGCATTTCCATCGCTGGAACGATCATCTTTGAAATTATCGTGCGAACCCGAATAACCGAAGAACGTCGTCATGTCACCCTGAGGACCGTTCTCGCGAAGCTGCTGAAGGTTGCCGTCCAGAGTGCTTTGCGCCCCGCTCAACATCGCCTGAGGTGCAACGGAAAGTGAGCCAACCTGCTGAGGGGCATTGAGGATGGATTGAATATAATCGGCAATTATCTGATGAACTTCTGGAGTCGGGTGGAATCGGTCGGCGAACAGGTAATTCTCATCTTTATTAAAGCCAGCCTGATCACTATGACATTCGTTTGCCGCTGTGCCGGTAGGACATGCGGTGCCGACGGTATTGGTTAAACCGAACTGACCGGGGTTTGCAATAATTTCATCGAACAGACCGGCAATATCAGCCCTAACGATGTTGCCATGAAGCGAAGCTAAACCGGTTTCTTCCTGCTGGTTATAAGCATCAGCCAGCTGATTCACCTCACCACTCGCCTGTTTCCAGCCTTGATAGAGTTGATCAGCGATTGAAGCCTGCTGGTCTTTATCGGATGTTGCCGCCTGTGCCACCTTAATAAACGCTTCTTTCGCCGCAGCATCACGTGACGCAGCATCAGCGGTCTTCGCGCTGTTTAGGGATTGATAGGCAACTTGAACTGCCTGCGGACCGAGCTGACTGGCGACCGTTTCCAGAACAAACGGTGTGAAACCGAGATGGGGAACGTTAGGCACAATGACAGTTCCGGCACCAGCATTGAGCAATTGCCTTACCTGATTCACTGCGGCCTGAGCACTGTTCGATACAGTCTGAACGGCGGTAGAAGGATTGGCGATAGAGTTTGCGACATCGTTTGAACCGATCCAGTGGATATATAGACCGTGTGGATCCGCTTTGCCGCCATTCGCGTTCAGATAGGCATTCACCTGATCTTCAGTATCAATACCCGGATTGAGCTCAGGAACGGCATCAGCATTGCCCTGAGCAAAGTTATTGCCACCCTGAGAAGAAGGTTTGAGGGTTAATCCATAATGCTGAGCGATATGATCATCATAAAGTGCGTTCTTATCACCATCAACGGTAAAACGACCGACATTGCCACTGTCGCTGAGGCTGTCACCGAATACCGTCATTGAAGAGAAATGCTGAGCAAGTGCCGGGGAGGAAAGCACAGCCAGTACACTTCCGGTAACGAGTGAGAGCCTGAAATGTCTTTTCATGAAATCTCCAGAAACGAGGAATGATTTATTATCAGAAACTTATAAAGAACCCAACCGAACAGGCCACGGGTGAACTGATTATCTTCGTTCCATCTCTCAGGGATTCTCAATCTATGCGAAAGATTACCTAAGTAATCCCCTGTTTCTGGACATAAAAAAACCCGCATAAGCGGGTTTGAGTGAAAGGGTTAACTCAGAAATTCTCGTGGATGAATTTAGAGACCAGAGGAATGAACAACTCAGGTTCTTCAATGAACGGCATATGACCACTGTTCATGAACTCAACAAACTGAGCATCTGCGATCTGACTGGCAATATACTCGCCAGACATGGACAGGCAAACCCAGTCGTAATTCCCGGCAATAACCAGCGTCGGAATATCGATCTGTTTAATCTGGTCGGCAACGTTATAGACAGGCAGGATGTTTGCGACAAAGTAATCCATGATGCGCGGCTTAGCGTGGGTGAAAGCCATATTTGCCTTAAACTTCCACATGTTCTGCGGTGCCAGATAGTAAGGCCCAACATTTTCAAAGAAATCGCTGTGTGCCCTTGCACGGGCCTCATCAAAGATATCTGTGATGGATTGCGGCATAAACAATTTCGCAGCTATGGCCGTGACTTCTTGAGGGGCGCGATCATTCAGTGACGGCTCAACACGTCCGGCCTTTTCTTCTTCGGTAAGGTGATGGCCTGATGAGGTACTGACAAGGATCATGCCTCGTGCATAGTTTGGATAACGTAAAGCGAAAATCTGTGCAACGAACCCACCAGCGGAATGGCCCAAAATAAACGGCCTGTCCAGCCCCAGATAATCACACAGCGCTTTTACATCATCAGCACACTGTTCGAGCGTGATGGTGTTCATTGGCACGTCTGCAGAACGACCATGGCCACGATAATCGAGATAGATCAGGTTGAACTCGATACTCAGGAAATCCAGACCGGGGCGAAGATAGCCGTGGTCGAGCCCGAGCCCACCGTGAAGGACCACAATCGTCGGCTTCATCTTCATGGCTGGCGTGCTTGATGCGAGGCTTTCACCCATCACATCAAAGAAAATTTCCGTATCATTGATCATTGCAAACATAATCTATCCCTTAATCGTTTTGTGAAAGAATTGCTGAAGCAGGCTGGTGAAAGCACGAGGAGATTCAGCAAATGACAGATGGCAGGAATTATCAAACTCATAATATTCGGCATCAGAAATCTCGGAGGCGATGAGCCGCGCGCCGCTCGGTGGGGTAAGCCAGTCAAGCTTACCGGCGACAACCAGAGTCGGTGCAGTAATCTGATGAAGTTTCTTGCGAACGTCATAGGTCGGATAAATTTCAGTCACAAAATGATCAAGCATTGCGACATTCATGCCGCTGTAACCAAACACAGATTCATACTTATTCATGAAATCGGGCGCGAAGAAATACGGCCCTACTTCATGAAGCATTTTGTGAACCAGTTCTTCGGTTAATGTTTCCTCAGAGATCACTCCGGGTGCATAAACGCGAAGACAGGTGTTCACTATCTCTTGAGGCGCGCGTTCACTCAGCATCGGGTTCGGCGTTTCATCATGCGTTTTTTCGTAGGATGGTGCGGTGTTCACCAGAACCAGACCACGTAATTTGCCTGGATGACGAATCGCATAATGTTGAGCAACGAACCCTCCTGCACAGTGACCGATAATAAAGGGACGTGTGATACCGAGATAATCCATCATCGCTGCCACATCATCAGCCATGCTTTCGAATGTGATGGTGTTAATCACCACATCTTTTGAACGACCCGAACCAGGAAGATCGATATACACGACCTGTCCGTTTAGGCTGAGCATATCGAACCCACCACGCAAATAGCCGTGATCGAAACCAGATGCACAATGCAGGATGACATAGGTCGGGCGACGAACAAGATCGGTTGTGGATGTATCCAGTCCCTCCCCTACGACCTCAAAAAAAATTTTCTTACCGTTAACATTTGCAAACATAAACACCTCTTTGAAGTTTGGATGCCAGAGGTTGCGCGTCCCTGCGCCTGAAGTACTTCAAACACAACATACACTCAGAGAGACGCGTTCTTTTCCATGTAGGAATTGAACAGCCTCTTAAATAAGTCTGGTTCTTCTATGAATGGGAAATGGCCAGAATTAGCGAAGGAAACAAATTCGCTATTTGTTATCTGCTTTGAAAGCATGCTGCTATAAACTGCACCGACTGCCCAATCGTAAGCGCCAGCAATTAAAAGAGTCGGAACTTTAACGTTATTGATTTTTCCTTTTGAACTAAAGAATGGGGTAATTTTGCGATACTGGTTCACAAGATTAATTTTATAATTGAAGGTATCTGAAACCGCTTTGAACATATCCATGTTCTCCGGTGCCATGTAATACGGGCCCACTCGGGTGTTGTAATCCTCAAATTCCGAAAGCTTGAGATCAAACGCGCCATAAAAGAATAAATGCCCCAGATGCATCAGTTCAGGCGAGACGTCTCTGTCTTTGAGAAAAGTTTGTGGATAAGCCGATTCATCATCACCGGGAAGATTTGATGGACCCATTGAACTCGATACCAGAATGAGTCCATTCACCCGAGCGGGATATTTTATCGCCAGATTCTGTGCGATAAAGCCGCCCTGCTCATGGCCAAAAATGAACGCGGAATCGATCCCGAGAACGGTCATCAGTTCATTAATGTCATGGGCCATCTTGTCGAACGTAATCGTCGAGAGTTTAACGTCCGGTGAACGACCGTGACCGCGCATATCGACATAAACAATCTGATAATCAGCCTCAAGGTCGCTGAGGCCTAAGCGAAGGTAGGTATGATCGAAGCCATAACCGCCATTAATCGCGATGATGATCGGTTTTCCTGATGTATCAGGCGAATCAGATTCGCCATCAGGACCGCAAATATCATAAAACAATGTTGTGTCGGAGAGTTTCGCGAACATACGCACCTCTTTTAAGCCCAAGGTATGATAGGAACGGAAAGGAAATATTACGGATCGAACTGAGCGAAAAGTTATGTGCGAAGAAGGGATGTGCCGGGGAACCCGCCAAACGATAAGGGGTTGTCCTGACCGAACCTGAGCTTGCAGCCGGTTACTGAACCGGAACAGGTGTCGAGACTCGGGTCATCTACAGGATTGTTGAACTTGTCGAAATAGTTAGTGCCAGCGTAATCACACCCGTCGCCTGAACGGTACTTGCCACGCATACACCAGGTGCAAAGTGAATGCAGCTGCCGGGTGGGTATCTGCAAACCTTGCAAATCCATTGGGCTTGATAAGGCAAACTCGACCTGAATTTTGGTTTCGCTGGTTTTACTATCGATATAGAAAACGCGCAGTTTTTCCTGCGTTGGATCGGCGGTGAGATTACCGTCCGGGAAGTTTTGTTCATCAAGGTATTGGGACAGCGTGTCATGAATCGACACCTTAGCCTGAAGCATGTCCTCAAACTGTAAACAGAGCGCTGTGATTGAACCGTTGAGATTAGCAACGGTAAGACGGGGACTCGGTGCGCTACCCGTTGTAGAGATTTCCAGTCCCTCAATCTTACAAGGCCATGCGGCATACTCCTCGCCCTGCCAGAAAATTGATTTTGCCGGAAGGTTTGACTCATCACCATTCGCGGCAAGAATCTCAGCCTCGGTATGGGGGATGTTATGGGAATGGAAACGTAAAACTTCATCAACACCGAACGCAGAACCATCCACCTCATAAAGGCGAATTTCACTGCCCGGTTCAAGCTTCTGATAATCACTGGTCAGACTCATGGGGCAAAGGCCTGTGTGAATGTCGCGGTGAGTTCGAAAAGACCGGCACCAAGTGCCGTTGGGTTATAAGAGGAACAGCGGTATAAACCCAGAGGTTCTGAGGGAGGTTCCCATGCAAACGCATGATAGCCAGCGTGGTCGTCAAGAAAGGTTTTAATTTCGTCAATGAATTCTTCAGTGCCTGTGAACGTGAGATTCCAGTTCTGGCTGCGGTTATTAATGCCGTTTCCAGCGACCTGCGTATATCCATCACCGAACTGAATAGATCTCACGTTGAAGGTCATATCACCTGATGCATTGATCCGCGCACACCAGGTGAATGTTTCAATCGCCATAGAGCATCCTTAATCGGAGGACGACAAGAATTTTTCCTGAACATGTTTAGGCAAAAGCTTGATAAGGTTTTCGAGGCTATCGCGATGCATGAAACGAATGTCATGTTCAATCAACATGTCCATCACATCATCTTTAAGACGAGCTCGTGCTTTCTGTTCGACCTCAAGCGGGGTCGGTCGGTTTTTCATCGTTTCTGGATCCCACATTTTTTACCTCATGAGTTTATCGTCGCCCCTTAACCACGCGCCCGATATCACCGTCATCACGGAGATCACGAGTAAGGTTTCGTTTATACCGCTCATCAACAAATCGACCGATTTCATTACCGAACTGTCGCCAGTCGGCACTATTGGTGGTTGAAGATGATCCTGAGTCTGAAATGGTTATATTGACGGTGACACCACCGCTGGCTGAGGACGAACCGGAATTAAGTCCGCTGGCTTTAACGCCCAGCGAACCATCAGCTGCGCGCTGAAGAGGAATAATGGCCTCAGGGCCATCTTCGCCCATGAGACCTGCACCACTGGCGAAGCGAAACATCGTTGGCGAACTGACAATGGAATTACTGAATGCGCTTAACCCGCGACCATAAATACCACCCTTCGCATTCGCCGTTGTACCTCCACCGAAAAGGCTGGATAAACCGGATACCGCTGAACTGAATAATCCACCGGCACCACTAAACAAATTTGAGGCTGCAGCCTGCAACGCAACTTTCTCAATCATCTGAAGAACGGACACACTCCACTGTTTCCAGCTGACCGTATTTCCCTCAAGGGCAGAATTAACATTATCTAGCGCGCTACTCATTGCAGTGGATACGTCGCTTGAGACGGTTCCGGCGATATCGTTGGTAGACTCAACCCAATTGGCGAAACCATTCTTCGCACCATCGAGCCAGTCAGACTGAAGGGCATCAAGATTTTTATAATAATCCTGCTGATTACTGATCCGGGTATCCAGTGCTTTACTGAGGGCGGCAGTTTCCTGATCGTACACACTCTGATCGATATCGCCTGTCTGGCGTTGCCGGTCAAGGTCCTGCTGCTGCTGAAGATAATCTTGCCGAATGCTGATGATATCCTGCAGGCGCTGCTTCTCGGTATCGCTCAGACCGAACCCTTGTGTCTGCACATTATTGGATGCCTGGGCATTCTGATTCTGATTCTGTAGGTTTGTGATGTACTGCTGAACGGCCAGATTATCCTGATTCGCCTTTTTCACAGCATTCAGGCGGTCAACTTCGCTGGCCAGATCGCGAAGTCGGGTTTTCTGAGCATCATTAAGCGATTTAAGATTGCCAGACTGAAGGTTAAAGTTCAGCTTCTGAAGTTCAGTAACCTGATTCCCACGTTGCGCACTGGTATTAATGGTGGCGATCATGCGCTGATACTGAAGAGTCGCTGAGCTATATGCGCTCGCTAACTGCTTAGCAGCCTGATTCGCCTGATTGGTTTCTCCAGGATCGAGGTTGAAATTCTTTGGGGCAACGGAAGCACTCTGTGTCGGTAACTGAATATTCCCGAGACCGAGTGAGTTAGTGCCGGAATTCTGCTGAGCGTTATACGCAGCGAATCCACCCGCTTTAAAACGATCACCCACTGTGGAGAGTAATGACACGAATTGAGCCGCACGACTGGCAACGACACCAAAGTCCGCAACGAGCGAGGCAACGCCGCCGACCAGTTTAGTGAGTCCCTGAAGCACGGTAGGATCGGTAAAAACCTCACGAATCCGGTCAAGCCCTCGTTGAAGCGGTGACAAATCAACCTGAGCCAGTCCACCAGCAATCTGTGTTTTCAAGCCATCAACCTGACCGCTCAAATCCTGAAAGAAATTACTGACTCGAACGAGTCCTTCAATCTGGCTTTCTGACGGAGCGATGCCGTAATCACGGGCATTCTGTTTAAATTCGTTGAGTTGCTTGTTGTTGTTCTCAAGCAATGGCAGCAGACGTGATCCATCATTCACGAGACTTTCGAGAATATTGGTTTTACCCGCCTGAGAAATGTTAGAACGATTAAGCGCGTCACCAATCTGGGTCAGAATTTTATCAGGGGAAAGTTTCTGAAGCTTAATGGCGGACAGGCCAAGCGTATCAAGTGCCTGCGCTGCTTCACCACCCTGATTAAGAACGGCATCACCGATTTTGTCGTTCACATCCTTGAAGATATCGGAAATCTGATCCCCGGCTATCCCGGCACGCTGTGCGGCATATTGCCAGGCTAACAGGTTCTGAGTGGATATCCCAAGGGACTTAGCCCACCTGTCGGTCTCTGTTACTTGATCGGCGGTATTCTTCACCAGAGAGAGTGTGGCCGAACCAATACCGGCTGCGGCTCCTGCTGCACTCACTGCAACAGCGGCAAGAGCGGCACCCACCTCAAGAGCAGCGGCTTTGGTATTCCTACGCCATTTATCAGACGCGCGTTCGGCCTGATTCAACCCTGCGACAAAGCCACCCACTTTAGCGATCAGGTCTATCGTCAGTGTTCCAAGAGAACGAGCAGCCATATTAGCCCCATAAAAAAACCCGCCGAAGCGGGTTACTTTTCAGACGTAAGAGCGAAGACATCGTTTGAGCTCGCGAATGTACTCCGTTCCTAAATTTTCAGGAATGCTTTCAGCGAGAAGAATCACATCAGCAAAATGCTGATTAAATAAGGCGTTTGCACTTTTATTCGGGTTCATGTGAATGAATTTCAGTGCCTGAAGCTGGATGCCTTCATAACATAACTCAGGGAAATTATTCACATACACAATCGGTTCAGGACCACCCTCACGAATAACCTTCGCTCGCTGGATATGATCATACCGTTGTTCATGGCGATAGTTATAAATACCCGCACCAAAGCAGGCGATACACAGTCCGATGAGCATCATAACCACATGACCATTAAACTGATCATGAAGATCAAATTTTCTTAAAAGATGGTGAAACATGAGCAGTGCGACGAATAATCCAAGTAAAAATAAAAGAGAGCCTAATTTAGTATACTTCTTCATAAATCCTCCGATATCAAACAACTACAGAGGAATCATAAAACCTGGACAAAAAAAAACGGATCGAATCAAGCGGTCAATGCCAACTTGTCATCGCATCGCTAAGCGTGATTGGCCCCTCCTCTTTCGGTTCGGGATGGTTAAAATGCTCAGTGAAATCTGAAGGTATGTAGGCTGGCGATTTACTGTCGCGATTCACATTCGCAATCACTGATGAGATCACCCCTCCCGCCCACTCTGTTCGAAGTCCGGGGTTAAGAGAACCGTATTTGTTTCGGTAAAGCGCCCAGAGTTTGAATTCAGGGTAAGTGAGTGTTTCTTTTGCATGTGCGATGGTTTGGCCACCGATACCATTCAGGACAAGCTCACACCAGAATTCGTCTTCTTCGGTGAGTTCGTATCCTTTCCCAGATCATTGACCTCCTGAATAGCGAGTAATAACGAAATGGTAAGCGCACCGTCCAGCGGTCCACGGTCAGGATCGGCCTCTCCTGTAATATCCTGCGGAGTGAAAACGGGCTTGCCTGACTCATCACAAATGCTGGCGGCGATACGACCGGCAATACCATCAATTTTCCCACCGATTGCCATAATATCTGAGGTTGCAGTCTGATAACCCATCGGCCTGATAAACACGGTTGCAGTGAATGTGTCTTCACCCTGTACCCACTCAATCTCCTTTTCGACGGGACGCCCTGTGAAGGCACCGATTGTTTTCAGGTTATCGATCGTAAGCTGCATATTACCCCCATAAAAAAACCCGCCGGAGCGGGTTTTGATTAATTTGTTGAGTATGTTTTGTGAACTGTGCTTTTTAGCTGATAGATGAATTGCTGCCGTCCATCGCGCCAGATTGGCAATTCGATTGTCACATGCTGATGACTTTTTACTTCTTTAATGAATCGAGCTGAGTTATCTAAAAATAAAAAATCATTACGCCCACCAGTGGAACGTGAAAGCGAAAATGTTTCTATTTTACCGTCATCAAATTTCACTGAAGCAACACAGCCATCAAATCCACAATCAAACTGGCCATCAGTCAGATGAAAGTAAACCTGATTAGGTTTGATAGACTCACGTTTTAAACCTTTATGTTCTTTGACATTCCCTGAAACCAACACCAAATCAACCCATGAGCCCTTTTCATAGGGAAAATCTAAAGTGACATGGTTCTGAGAACGATTAGCTTCATATCTGCGGATCGTATTTCGCATATCATCGTGATCATACTGAATTGACCACGGGTCGATCCCTTCAACTTTTTCAATTACTGGTTTCACAGGCAAAGTCGATGCCACGGCACTCGACATAACACTGACATGAGATTCGGTGTTTCCGTTGTAAGGATGAAAGTAATCAAATGATGCGATTGCTGAAAAAACAAAACCACCAACTAAAACTGCTGCACCTAATTTTTTAATAAAGTTCATGTATCATCCCCTTCAACTTGATGAAGCGGATGATACATTGTATATCCTACTTAACTTTGATGATTTATGCTATGACCCAGCCTCATCACCTTTCGGCACCCAGATCCCTGCCCCAGAACGCTGAATGGTTCCTGTCGACTGAACCACTGTGTTCGCCTGGAAGTCGAACGGAAAATCAGAAACGTAACCTTTGAAAACATACCATGTGCGATCGGTGGGCAGAATGAGCCCATCGACTGCAATATCGGAGGTGCCGGTATCATCAACCATCGGCTCTCCCTCGCCATCACTCCAGCCTATCGCAAACACCAAATCGCTCTGATCCGCGTTTTCAGCCAGATTACTTAACATCAGGTGACTCGCGTTTGAGGGATCAGCATTCAGTGTGAGTGACGCCTGTGCCGGTGTTCGGAGCCCCTTCTTATAGGTACGAGTGCTTTTCTCACTCAGACAGGTATCTTCAATCTGATCCGCTGGTGATGAGCCGGGGTTAAATGCGGTAATACACTCGATTTCGCCCACGCTAACGTTATTGTAAACATAAAGCTGAGTGCCCTGAGTTAAAACAGACATAGGATCTCCAGACGAAAAAAAACCGCCTTTCAGCGGTTGGTTTCAGATGTTTAACGTAAAGTCATCCAGTCAACATCGAACGAATAGCGAAAGTATTTTTTGTCATCGTCGATGACCTGAACACCCCACCGAGTGATATAACAATGCGGTTCAATAGCGTCACGGATAGCAGTTGCAATAGTCCTTACCTCCGCTGCTGTTTTGGCATAAATATCGACCTGAAATGACCAGGTATCGACATCAGGCAAAGTTCCCAGATATTGCTCAGGAGCCCCACCGTAATTCTGAAAGGTGCCATAAGGAGGAACAACTTCTTCAGGCTTATTATCGAAAGAATAAAAACGCAAAATCTTCGGCCCTAACAATTTAAGAACCGTTGGGTCCTGAAACAGAACTTCGAAAATCGGTGCGTTAATCATGAAGGTGCCGCCCTCCGTCTTGCGCGCTTAATCGCTCTATCCAGAGACTTTTCATATTCAGACGTAAACGTATGAAGAACATCATTCATGCTCTGGTCCATTGCTGGGCGCATGATTGGCCGTGCAGACATTTTAGATGTGCCGAACTCAAGTAAGCGCCAGTGAGGAGTCGGCGCGTTCTGACTCAGATCAGGGTGATCGGCAAGAACAGCGCCCCCGAGAACGCCGATGCGAAAAGCAATATTCCCGTTTTGCCTAAACTCTCTTCCGTTAAAACGCAGAGCAATGTTATCGCGAATACTGCGTCCAGTTTCAGGGTCGTCAAGCCTTGCGGCGTTCTGCTGCGCGCGTTGAACGATAATATTACCCGCTTTACGTAGCGCAGCACGTCCACCCCGCCTGCGAACATCATCAGAGACCTCAAAAAGTTTTCCCAACAGTGATTCAACACCGATGATGGAGAAATCGATACCATCAGCCATCGTTCAGCCCCTGTGAGCAAGGAAGCGTAAGGTAATCCAGACCGGATAAGAGATCAGGCAAAACGGCTTCAACGTTATAAATTTTGCCACGATGAACAATGCGCCAATCAGCGTTTATATCCTCGCGATAACGTATTGTTAAACGAGCTACAACCTCAGACGCAAGCGCATTTGCAGTGACAAATTCCCGGCCCGATAACGGAGCCACCTCAGCCCAGACTTTTTGAACACTTACCCATGACTTCGTGATATCACCGGTAGTTGGATCCTGCGTTTCACTGAAAAACTGGAGATCAACTTTATGTTTCAGAATCCCGGCGTCCATCACTCATCTCCGTGGTTTCCCGCTCAGATAAGTTTGAGCAGGCAAATCGTCGTCAACTAACATTGTTTCGTAAATAAGCCCGATAAGTCCTTCATTTGACTCAGCTAATCGAGTTATCGCCGCTGTCTGATCCTTTAGGGCTTTTACTAGTTCGTTTACCGATTGTTCGTTCATAAGCTAGTCGGGCCATCTTCTTGATCCATTCGCGGCGCGCGGCGCATCCACTACAGGCCATGAGCCCCTCCTTCAGATAATGGTGGGTTTTCGAAGTGAATAGATGATGGTTGTCACGGTAAAGGGAAGATAGCCTTGATGATAAACCGTCTCCTCTTCACCGTTTCGCACACGGTCCCACACGCCCACCAGCAAGAGCGTGGCCATCTTCACCCGGTCGAGTTCGTTGGTGCCGGTGATGACCTCACCATCATCATCGACCAGCACATCACGAGAACTTTGAACGTAATCGAGGATCGCCGCTGAGGCAGAATAGATTTTCTGCTGCAGGTCATCATCCGCTTCACTATCATCAACGCGGAGATGGGCTTTCACCTCTTCGAGTGTAACGAAGGCAATCATTCACGGCTCCTCCCATCACGACCGCGTTTCACTGCCAGCCGCCACCCATTTGAACCAGCCTCATTTGGACGGTCTGTGGTGTCCTGGTAGCAATGCCACACTGAACCACCAAAGGTTACGCAATCCCCGGCGAAATATTTGCGGCCTGGCTGATAAATATCACGGTAAATCATCACAGGCAGAGTAAAGCGTTTCTCTTCAGTCTTGCCATTAGAGGTGCTGAGAGTGAAGGTGAAATGTCGATCATCAGATTGTTCAATGTTGATATCATTGAGTCCGTTAACTACACATTCAAACCCGCTGAGTCCTGCTGTTTTCTGGTATGCGCGCCATAATCCACCGTTATGAAGGGCATAGGTGCCACGAGGATAACTTTTCGCGGTATCAATCTCTGGCATCACCTCGATTTGAAGTCCGTCTTTACCATCTTCACCTTTTCCGGGTTCAGGAAGCTCGATAGCCTGAACGGCTTTGGTCACGGCATCAGACACCAGCGCCTCAAAGTCAGGGAATTCAGGAAGGACGACAGGTTCTGGTTCCGGGATCGGGAATTCAGACACGGCACGTTCAACCAGCGCGTAAATATCGGGGAGTGGTTCAGGTTCGCGAGGCTGAGGGATCTCAATCGCCTCAACAGCCTCACTCACCATCTGTTTGATATCCGGCAGAGGTTGTGGTTTCGGCAATTCTACCATCTTAAACGCCGCATCAACCATCGCTTTCACCTCATCATGGTCAATCCCTACGGGTAAAACGAGGTTGTTGAAAGCCTCAGATATCATCTTATCTATATCCGGCAGCGGTTCAGGTTTCGGGAGCTCGATGGCGGAGACGGCTTCTGCAACAATATCGGAAATTAACTGTCCGATATCCGGCAGAGGCTCAGGTTCAGGAATATGAATCTCAGCAACAGCCGCTCTGATCATTCCCTCGATATCCGGTAAAGGTTCTGGCTCGGGTATCTGAATCTGGCTCACTGCCTCGCGAACCAGCTGCACAATATCAGGCAGCGGTTCAGGAGCAGGAACTTCAATCTCTGCGATAGCAGCACGAACCATGCTGTCGATATCCGGGAGAGGTTCAGGCTCTGGGATCTGAATCTGATTTACGGCATCGCGAACGATTTGTGCTACATCCGGTAACGGTGCCGGTTCAGGTAACTCAATCGCTGACACGGCTGAACGTACCATCTCTTCAATATCAGGCAGTGATTCTGGCTGTGGAATCTCAATATCGTTCACAGCAGCCTGAACCATGCGAACTACGTCCGGCAGCGGTTCAGGCTGTGGAATTTCGATAAGACTCACCGCATCGGCGATCATTTGCTGAATATCGGGTAACGGTTCTGGTTCCGGCAGTGAAATCGACGCGACAGCTTTTTTTACCATTGAGTCGATATCAGACAGCTGAGGCGGGACTGGTATCTGAATTTCACTGATCGCCTCTTTAATCATCCAATGAATATCAGGTAAAGGTTCAGGTTCAGGGAATTTCAGTGAGGAAATCGCATCAGCGATCATTTTGGCCACATTCGGCAACGGTTCAGGTTCAGGGAACTGAATTGCACCGATCGCCGTCTCAATCATGCCTTTTACGTCGGGTAACGGTTCAGGTTCGGGAAACGAGATCTTTGCGACTGCCTCTTCCACCATTTTCGAAAAATCGGGTAATTTCACCGGTTCAGGTTGGGGAATGATGATCGCATTCGCTGCATCACTGATAAGCGTCTTAATTTCATCAGCACTCAGTGTTTCAACATGCTGAGCCTCAAAAGCGCGTGAAACCATGTCCTGAACATCCGGTAATGGCTCAGGCTGAGGAATTTTGATTTCAGAAACTGCTTTGGCCACCAGTGACGACACATCCGGGATCACGACCTCAGGTTGCTCTATTTGGGCATAAACCATCGCGGCGATCGCCGACTCATCGACCTCACGCTTTTCGAGCTCAGCAATCTGGTTCTGAAGCGTGGCCAGAAGAGCATTCTGATCCTCCATCGCTTCTTCAAGATATTTTTCCTTCTCCTCATCGATTTTGATGATTTCTAACTGACCCTGAATCAGCGCATCCTTTTCCATGACAATCGCGTCGAGCTCGGTGCGCATTTCTTTTCGGGCCTCCTCAATCTTTTCAGAAAGTGACTTTCTGATGATTTCGGCAAAACCTCTTTCACGTTCTGTAATCATTCGGAAACCCGTAAATTGATCTGGCTCATCAAGCAAAGATGCAAACTCGCGAGACTCATCATCTGAAGGGGGCTGATTCGGGTCGTTCGGATCTGAGGGGGTATCATCATCGTCAGTATTTGCCGCAGGTGCAGCTGGCGCAGCCGACCCGAACGGATTGTCCTGAGCATCGCGTTTCGCAAGTGCGGAAAGAGAATAGTTCTGCTGCTGAAGGTAAGGTGTGTCGCCACCCTCAACCGGTTTCATGTTCTCTTTAATGCGCGCCTCATTCGGTGCCAGGAACCCTGAACCAATGCCGTCACCGTAGGTTTTATAGCGCGTGGCCGTATCCATGCGTAACAGGCTCGAATGATCGAACTCAACGCAGGTTTGCTGATCAAGGTCGAACGTATCAGCCAGCAGCGTTTCAATCGCTGTCATGTGGACCTGAAGGCACTGTGAATAATAGGCCTGTTCAAGTGCTTCAATGTTGTTGTAGGACGGAGCCTGCCCGGTATCGATTTTGTAAAGTGGAACCCGAAACGTTGAGGCAACAAGTTGGTTTGAAAGATTGAGCTGCTCCACCAGCTGCGAGTCCGTTGCAGTCTGTGATACCGCGACAAAACTGGCACCATCGGCGAGTAATGCGGTCTTACCGGCATTCTCACCTGAATAACCAGAATTCCAGTTATCTTTAATCTCTTTGGCTTTATCCGCATCGACTGAACCCGGTACGACAATAATCCCGCCCGGTTTCCCGCCGTTCTTAAAGGTATGGGCAGAGTTACGAAGCATGGCCTCGCCACCGATTGCAGCAAGTCCAGAGGCATAGACGGGGGATAACCCGCACAATGGATGGAAAAGCGTGTTAAATCGGTCGTGAATCAGTTCTCTCGCGGGAACAAATAACCCTCCGCTTAACCCGTTAAGTTCATCAGTGAGGACGGAATAGAAGATCTCACCATCATCGGCAATATAAGGAATGACACGGCGGGGATCTAATACTCGCAACTGTCGCACCCTGTCACCTGCATCACGTAATTTCAGGATGTAGGCGTTACCGTGTGCCAGCTTTGAGATCATCCACAGTTCGAGGAACTGCATGGCCGTTTGATAAAAATTAGGTTTAATTAATAACGGGGTAAGCGCTGGATTATTCGTCTCAACCCAGATCCCATTAGACTGTCGACGTTTAACCGCGATAGGCATCTTCGCGATATCACTGGAAATCAGGGAAATACAGGAAAAAATCGCAGGGTAAGCCAGAACGCTATCAAGTCGGATCTCAATGTTTTGTTGCCATGCACCGCTAAAAGGCTCAAGAACGCGACTCCACGCACCTGAATTAATCGAATGAAGCGCTTTTCCCTCTTCCTTCGGTTTACGTCGAAGAAAATTGAACATCGTGTCATTTCCCGTTTTTTCTGGGCTTTGGCTTAGGCTTGCGTTTACTTTGCTTCGTAACGGTTTCGATTATTTCGACAAATCCAGCCAGTTGCAGGATCAGCGCGTAATCCCCGCGAATGAATTTACGTTCACCGGCAAAGGCATCATGGGTATTTTTTAAATATCGCACTTGAGTCATGGTGATTAAGGCGGGGCATTGCCCCGCCCGGCTCCTTAGCTACCCGCTGAAACGCCGTAATCAACGCCGGTCACAATGGACACTGCGGCATCACGACGACGCTGCCAGTTGATCCAACGTTCTGCACGAACAGCTACGCTGTTTGTCTGGAACATGGAGACCAGCTCAATCGGTGTTGGGGTGATGGAATCGTGAGTCGGTGCGCTCTGCATTTCCAGAGAGGCTTCAGTCGAAACATCGATCGCCACGCCACCGTCATCAGCCAGATAGATGTTTGGTGCATCCACAAGGATCAGCGAATCATCGATGTACTGAGACACGATGACCGGCAGGCCGTTGAAAGTACCGCCGAACATGGTCATGTCAGGGTATTCACGCTGGCCCAGCGCGTTTTTACGCTGTGACAGAGTGAGCGCAGTGGTGCTGGACATTAACCACACAGCGCCGGTCGGTGAAAGGTTGGCATTGATGAACACGCTCAGTGCGGTATTCGCATCCTGATCCGGGACGCCGGTTGAAGGTGAAGATGCGGCACCGTTTGTGACTGACGCCGGTGAAACACCGTCGACGGCGGCTTTAGCTGGATCGATGAAGTCCAGATCCAGACGCTCAACCACAGCATCAGCAAGGGACTGGCGAACCAGTGAATCGGCTGAAGGTGTGGACAGGCGGATCACCTCATCGGTCAGAACAGCAATCGCGGCGACTTTGGTGAAGCCCAGGGTGATTTGAGAGAAATCGAAGCTGGTGAGTGGCTTCGCTTTACCCTCACCGACCCAGTTCGCTGCACCGCCGGATGTTTGTCCTTTGATGCGAACGTTGAACGGAATACGGGTCAGACCTGGAATGCCGTTGTTACCGAAACGACCGATGATGGTTTGTGGACGAAGGAACTCGATGAAATCGGCGGTGTAATCCTGAACAGTGACCAGATTGCCAGCCCAGTTTGGATCAGACGTGGAACCGGCAGAGATCAGATCTTTCATCACACTTTGTAGTTTGATGTCATCTGGATACTGATATTTTGCCAGCATGGCGGCCTCAGATTTCATGCCCTTACTGGCGGCAAGCAATTTGGCCATTCGGGCGAAACCGATGCCTTTTTCAAGCTGTTTCTCAACATGGATCACGGCGGGTGCCTGGTTGGTTTTGGTAGTGGTAACAAGATCGCCACCAGCTGCAGGCTGCACCGGTTTCGCGGTTGCCGCTTTCTGGGTTTCCAGATCGCGCAGGCGCGACAGGTGTGAATCAATGCTTTTCACTTCATCGGAAATACCGTCGTACTTTTCAACCTCTTCAAGATCCAGAGTACGGCCTTCCGAATACGCTTTTTCCATCACTTCGGCACGTTCAGCATCCAGTGACGCGCGTTTCATTTCGAAGGATTTAATTTGCTCTCCGACGTTCATTGTTTTTTCCTTTGGTTTTACAGATTTTTGAATAGGTGCTGAAACGCCAGCCGGTTTTTTGAGGTGAACGACTCGATGAGTCGGTTCAGGTGGAATTGACGAAGGGCCAGACGCGGCGCGCAATTCCAGGTCAATGTTTTTCACAGTGGAAATGGTCCCTTCAGCGTTTGCCGGGACGGTCACAACTGAAAGCTCGTACCATTCCCACGATGAAAAGCGGATCCCGCCGTCATCGATGTAGGCATATTCGATGGGGCGAAAACCGATAGATAAACCCTTAACAAGTCCGAGACGGATGGATTGCCACGCCTCATCGAGACGGGCTGCGAGCTGGCTGGGGGCGTCGGCGCGGGCGAGCTGAGCCTTGATTTCGATCCCCTCGTCAGTTACGCGGGCTGACGTAACCTCACCGATGGGTGAAAGGTGATCGTGTTGCCATAGAAGCGGGATCGGTAATTTGAATTCGGCCCCGTCCGGCATCACAACATCCCCATAACGGTCAGGAGTTGGTGTGGTGGCAATGCCGGTGATTTGTCGCGTGTTCTCGTTTACAGCCTTGAGCTGAAGAAGGCTGACCGCGCGTTGATGGTCCATTTGCTGAACTCCAGGCACAAAAAAAGCCTGCAGAGCAGGCTTAGTTTGTTCATTTTTTTTCGAAATGGGGTGTTATGGTTCTTTCGCCCAAAGAGTCAGGGCTGTGAATAAGATTCAGAGGGTTAACATTTTGATAAACATTACAAAAAAAGGACTTTCAAGGAATATTAAACACCGGTTCCTTAAAACCGATGAGCTCAGACGTTTCTCAATCGCCCTCGCCGTTCTTGCGGTGACGGTTCTGGCGTTATGCCTGTTGAAAACGTAAGGAGTTTGCATGTTCTCAAAAAGTTTCACGGTCGACCCTAAGCATATTGATTTTCAGGGTGTTGTTGATGGCCTCTATTATCCGTTTTATATGGAATGGACCCGTCATGAATTCATGAGAACTGTTCTCGGGATCGACATAGAACAGCTTTTTGAGCAAGGCCAGATGTATATCGTTGTTGAATACTCGCTTCAGTTTCGTAAAAGCCTTAAACGCGGAGATATGATGGAGGTCACTTGCAAGATGGAACGCAATGTAAAACCGACTCGGATCAACTTCGTTCAATCGATAATGGTTGATGGTCAAACATATGCGGAGGCGACATTTGTCTGCACATGTCTTTATCGTGGACGACCAACGATCCCTCAAGCCATCTTTGATGCAATTGATAATCAATAATTAACACGGGGGAAGCCTTTCCCCCTTTATCAACTGTGGAGAACTTCTATAAAAAAATGATATTTCAAAAAATAATTAACAAATTGAAAGAGATACCCAAATCATTCAAATATAAAGAAATAGATGGCATTCGTTATTACACGATAAACAAGCATGTCGCGCGTGTTGAATTCGACAAAGACCTCAATATGTATGTCGGTACTTTCGAAAATATGCGGTCGATGACCTGTTTTTTTGCCTATTACGAAAAAGATATTCAAGGTTACGGTGCTGAAGCACTCAGAAGTTACTTTTCACACTGTAAAACGAACGATCTCAATCCATACAAGTCATAAAAAAAGGGGCCAAATGGCCCCTTCTCTTCATCCCCAGAATCGTTCTGAATCGAATCGAAACGGTTTCACGTATACAGGCAGGTCTTCAAGACGGTAAATACAGTCCAGAAACACATCAGACTGATAGGCGGCCATCGTGATCGATTTACCGTGTTTGATGCCCATGTTCTCAAGGAGCGCTCTGCTGTGAAATTCCCCATGCTCACGCATGGAAACAAGGTCGATGATCAGATCGGATTTGTTCATAATTGACGTCCGTTTTTCTTTAAAAAAGCGATTGTCGGAGATTGTCAGTCTGAAAAACTCATAATTCATGCGGATTACAGATAGGGAAAAGCCCGGAACAGTGACCTTAACTTATTTTCTAAGATTTCCTAACGCACTGATAACGAGCTCAACATTATTTGGTTCATTTTTGTTGAAATCCGAACAGTAAGACAATCGCTCACTTTGTGTGTTTTTTAAACTAAAAAAACTGGATAATTAATTCTCTCTTATGTGTGTCCACCGCCGAAGATTACTGATGAGAATCTTGTGAGGTAATGATGCGAAAGATTGCAATTATTGGAGCCGGTCAGTCAGGTTTACAACTCGGGATAGGATTAGTTTCAGCTGGTTTTAAAGTTACAATTTTCAGTGACAAAACACCGGCTGATCTTCTAACAGGAAAGGTGCTTTCAAGTCAGTGTATGTTCAACAATGCGTTAAACACGGAGCGTAAACTTAAAATCAATTACTGGGAATCCTCTGTTCCTCATCTTTATTCGTCAGAAATCACCATCATTGACCCTGAAAATCTTGAAAAAAAGATTCACTGGACAGCTTCATTCACTAATAGTGCTTATTCTGTAGATCAGCGCTTTAAAAATTCGTTACTCATGTCAGACTTTCAGAACATTGGTGGGAATCTGATTATCGACAAGGTTAACATTTCTGACCTCGAATCCATCGCTGAGGATCATGAACTTGTAATCGTTGCGACAGGTCGAGGCGGACTTTCATCAGCTTTCCGAGTTAATGAATCTGAAAGTCTCTTTGAGATGCCACAACGAGCGCTGGCTTTGACATATGTTAATAATATGAAGCCTCAAAAAAGCTCTGTAAACTTTAATGTTATTCCCAACATTGGTGAATACATTACTTACCCGGCCCTCACCATAAATGGTTCTTGTGACATCATGATTTTCGAAGGTATACCGGGTGGTCCTATGGACTGTTGGAAAAAAGAATTCACGAGTGCCCAACATCTGATGACAAGTTTGAGCATTCTTGAAAACCTGATTCCATGGGAATTTGAACGTTGTAAAAATGTTTCCCTCACTGATGATCGTGCGTTCGCATGCGATAGTCTAACGCCATGCGTTCGTGACCCAATCTTAACCCTGCCTTCAGGAAAGCTTATTTTAGGAATGGGTGACTCAGTAATTGTTAATGACCCTATCACAGGACAGGGAGCAAATTCAGCGGCTAAATGCGCCGATATTTATTTGAGTAGCATACTTGAAAACCCAAAAAGATTTGATCGTGATTGGATGGAAAAGACGTTTAGTGTCTTCTGGGACTATGCCTCTCATGTGGTCGCATGGACGAATTCTTTTTTGTCGCCAATGACACCACACATTTATTCTTTATTAACGAACGCACAAACCGATCCGACACTTGCCAGCAAGATTGTGAATGGTTTTGACGACCCCAGGACGGTCTATCCGTGGTGGTATGGCCCTGACTGATTACTAACATTCCTGAAGAGGTAAAAATTCTGCCTCTTCATATAAAGAACACACCATAATCTTTTCTAACCGGACCGGGGTTCAGGGCCATCAACTGGATGGCATCGAACAGCGCCATCAATGGGTCAATCTTGCCGGTTCCGCTGGCCTGCTTGGTGATGAGCGTAGCGTTACCCGATGGCACGACTTTTGCGTTTGAGACACACCAGTTCATCAGCGGCTGTTTGGCGTGAATGAGTGCGCCCTCAGCAAGCTTACGTTCAGTGGTCTTAATTGCCCCACCCAGCCGCCACCCCTGACTAATCCCGATGATTGAGTCCTGTGGAACCCCTGCCTCAACCATGGCATCGAGCAACATACCCACGCCAGCAGGGTCCATGCCGACTTTATCAAGAAGGCCTGAGGTGTATATTTCCATTACAATCGCAGCAATCTGTTCAAAATCTTCACCAACCTCATCGACAATGGTGAAATCACCGTTCGCGACGAAATCATTTAGCCGACTTTCTTCACTTTTTCTTCGTTCAATCGCTTTACGTGTGGCCCATCCATGTGACCACGAGAGCCAGAGCCGCGTATCTTTCTCACGACCCACAATAGAGACACCTAATAAATCGTCCAGGCCCCCGCCATCGATCCCGACACAGATCACCTCTGAGTGAGCAAGGATATAATCGAACGTGATACGTGAATCTTCCTGCTGTTCCCAGTAATCCACACCCGGCCAGCGGTCGTTTCTAAGATTCAGGCCGATTTCGACGTTCAGATGTTTTGCCAGAAACTGCTGATAGGTGCCGTCAGTCTTGTTCCGGTATTTCCTGAACTCACCCTCCAGCCAGCTCAGGCTAACTGACCGACCGATGTTTGGGTTCGTAATATAGAAATTATCAGTATTCTCGAAAGCTTTACTCTCGATCATCGACTCGGGGAACTCATACAAAATTCCGAGCGTTTTGGGATCGTGGATTACCCCGTCACGCACATCGCGCCAGTAATCGAGCTTTTGTTTGAAAATTCCGGTTGGGGGCTCATCACTCTGGGTGGTGAGAAAGATCACCCAGCCTTCATTGCGTGAAACCTGCCCTCCGAGGGCTTCCATGAACATCGATTCTGCTTTTGCGCGCTTACCGAAAATCCACAATTCATCGACCAGAATACGACCAGATTTTTTACCTGAGACAGTATCGGTATCCGCTGCGACGACTTTCAGTGAATTTCGATTTATACGGTGTGTGATAGTGCGTGTGTGATCCTGAACGTGGAAAATATCAGATAGTTCATCATCGGATCGAATCATCGAGGCTGCAGGCTTGAAACTGTTATCAGCGACCTCTTTTGTTGGTGCAAGAATTAAATGCTCTTCATCCTCCCGCCAGCACAGAATCAATGCGGTAAGCATGATGCCTGCAGCGATAGTCGACTTCGTGTTTTTTTTTGAAATAAGAAGTCCATACTCGCGGATCATCTGATTGCCGGTCTCAGCGTCATAACCACCAAAGATGGCCGACACGAAATCAAATACAAACTGATCAGAGCACTCCCCGAAAGTCGGCTTGCCTGGCAAATCCGAGATCCTGAGCTGTTTAAATATCTGGAGACCGATTTCGGCGTTATCAGGATAGATTGGTGGAGGAATGATTGATTCGCGATTTCTAAGCTTATTCTCCCAGTCAGGGCAATCTGTGCGCCAGCTCACCATAATAACCTCTGTGAAATAAGCTCGCTTTGAGAATATTTAAGTGATAATTCATCCTAAGGTAATTACTTTCAGCGAGGCCAAAATGCGAATAATTAAGGAATTCACATTGCGAACCCAATACAACACACCTGAGGAAATGATTAAGGAGATTGAGCTCCTGAAGCTGGTCGTTGGCCTGATGTTCAGGTTCTATAACAAAGCAGCCAAAATGGATCTCATTGGCACTCTGGAACGCTTAGGAGGTGATTTTCGGGAAATGGCAGATTACTTACGCAATTTCGACGAACAGAAAGATGCAGCGGAAACCGTCTTTAACCGTTAGCGGCATTATTGACCACCAGTTTCGGCGGCGACATTGAGGTAAACGAATTCGCCGCCTTCTTCGCTGCAGTATTTTTCTGCTCTTTCTTGCCTGACTCGCCCATCTTGCTTGAAACGTAAGGTGCCAGTTTCGCTGCAGCATCGAGGGACAGCTTCGGATCGGAATAAAGGTTATCGTTCATGATCCGACGCATCACCACCAGCGGGTCATCAAATCCACCCGCTGTCACCAACTCAGGTGCTGGAGTGGCCTCGATATTGCGCTGTTTCACCACAGCCTTAACCGGTTCAGTCTCAGCTTCAGGGGGTGCGGCTGGTGTCTGGCCTTTCATGCGCTCGATATAAGCGAGTACGTCTTTATCTTTCGACAGTTCGTGTCCCTTATATTTTGCGCTGGCGGCGCTGTAACCGGCCTGAATGGCTGATTGCGTTTTATTCTCGCCTCGCATCCACGCTTCAGCAAAGTTCCTTTTCTTTGTGGTTAACATGCTGTTGATCTCTCTCAGGTGTACATTTTACTTTTCTAACGACAGCCGAATCTGATTGCCGTTCTTCAGTTCATAATCGCAATAGGTTAAGCCGTTGTGATGCGTAGGTTTGCCACCTTCGTTGATCACGCCAGACACCTTGTTCGGTGTATCAGATAACGGATCTAGACCTTTCCATTGGCATTCTTTGGCTGAAGGAGAACAGTAAACAAATCCCGGAACCCCATCAGAGGTATCAAGCTGACCGGTGGTCACGATGGATGCAGGCGCAGGACAGTTAATCTCAGCGGCGACTGAAGAGAATGAAAACGCTGAAAATGCGCTTAAAAGAAGTATTTTTTTGAACATTTGAGCTCCAAATAGCTAAAAAATAGCGTTTTTTGGGGTTATTTGCGCTTTGAAATCTGCTTTTTTGCCAATGATTTAGCTACTGACAAGCATTCATCAAAGAGTTTGCCCTTCATGCTCACACGTGAGGCGCGATGAAAATGCGCCATACCTTCACGTGCAGCCATGTGGCAGGCAGAATCATCGAACCCGAGTTTTTCGAGCTCGCGAATCAGATTCTTTTCAATAAATTCGTCCGGTCTCATCAGAACGCCTCTATGGCCAGATCGAATCCGGGGAGTTCCATCTGCGAGAGTTTCAACACTTCAGCCTGATAATCGCTGATTTGTTTTTTTTCACGCTTCCGAAGTGTCATTAGCTTGCTGCCCTTCTGGCCATGTTCTCTGAAAGATTTCTCCTCCATCTTGACCAGCCGGTGCTGATGTTCCTCATTTGAGTAACGATGAAACTCCAGATCACTTAAAAGAGAGATATTTACCAGACCTTCAAGCTCGTTCATACGGTCAAAAACGCGGGCTTGAGCCTCATAATCGTATGACATCGACATTAAACAGGCTTCCCGGCGCGGGAAATTAAAGCATTTATTCGCACGACCGCTGGCGTCAGTGTACTGAGCGTAAAATTGCGCTGAGTGTTTTTCACCCAGAACCTTCGGGACTTTTCTCAGAAAGTCTTTGTGATGCAGGCGAGGATATTTTTTACAGGGAAATTCTTCTTTGTCGGCCTGAGCTTTCTCAGCACGAACGGCATTCACAAATTCAACCACCTCAAGACTTGTCATGGTGGCGATATGTTGTGCCGGTAAAAAAACAGGTTCAGATGACATGCCGCCTCCTTGAATTGCATCTCGATTGGTTACAAAGCGATCTACCTCAGGAGTCCTCAGGTAGATCCCCTCGGAAACAGAAAAAAATTTTTACGTGATGGGGGGCGCGGTTTAAAAAGTCTTGACAATGTGATCTTTTCGATACCCCCCGGTGGGTGGGGGTCGATCATTTTTTTGCACAAAAAACCCGCAAAAAATGCGGGTTTGATTATCATTTAATCAATATTTATCAATAACTTAAGATGATTTCATTGATTTGGTTGTTGTGTTGCGTCACTTGTAACGGGCTTCATCACAAACCCAAAATTCTCAGCTGTTTCTTGAGCATTTTCATTCTGTTTTGGACCGAATAATGCACGGTTCATGAAATCAATAAAGTCGCTGTATTTGATACAGATCGTGTCACCCTCTGCACTTTGTATAGTGACAGGTTCTGTTTGTGTGGTCACAACCACCAGCTTCAGATCTTCGGACATCTCAGTGGGTTGTAATACTTTCATTGTGCTCACCTCATGACTGGCTGGGAACTAGGATTCACTCCATGTGGTTACTATGACGTCAGCGCCACCTGGTGCGAATGACTTTAGATATATCTGTACTGGTGAACGTATCTCTAAAACACTGCCATTCAGATAATGCCATCCTGGACTATTTGCATCGTCTGCATACAACAGAATCCCACTAACAACAGTGATATGGGCAGAGTTAGATCCATCCGTAATCTGTACCGGTGTTTGAGTGAGTGATGTTGGTGTCGACATGGCTATACCTCGAAGGAAATACGTGTGATGTAACGCGAACCCCATGTCTGATTCATTAAGGGAAGCGTGGCAACGTCATTCACAAAGCTGATACTTGCAGTGTTCCCATCACTATATTGAACAGTAATGCCTGTTGCTGGACCGGGATTAGTAATGGTTACAGAGGAGGCTGCACGTGTATTTTGCGCTGTTGCCTCATTGAAAATTGGAGAGGTGGAGAATGTTCCCGGTTCTATCTGAGAAGCACGACACTGAACGAATCCCTCACTCGTGAGTTCTCGCCAGACGGTCGCAATATAATCGCCAACTGGAAGGTCAGGAACACGTCCATAAACATAGTTTTGAGAATCCAAACGGGCGATATAAAAACGTATGCGCGCCAGAGAAGGATTTGTAAACGTCCGGTTTGCAACCGTCCATGAGTTATCAACGGGTGTGTCTGTGGCAGGGACAATAAATGCACCCGTTCCTTCAGAAAACACGCCGATTAATTCCCATCCGGGTTTATTGGTTTCAATCCCAAAAAAGGTCCCATCATCAGGCTGAGAAACTGTAACACCCGCTGATTGAGAGGTTATCCACGCTGTGTCCTCACCCTGCTGCGTTTCACTGATCGACGAAAACGCAGAATCGAGCTGATAGTTCTTAGATTCTGGTTCAGGCTCACTCCGTCCGACAGCTACACCGTTCACATATTCAAGTGGCCATTCATTCGCTGCGCTGATTGCAAATTGGCCATTTGAATCAAAATACGTATGCGCAGGACCGGTATAGGTAACACGTGGATCTAGCGTTAATGCGGTTAAGTCGATATCAGCAATTTCAGGAGGTTCAGGAGCAATTGAGATATTGCCTCCAAACGAAACCAGTACACCATCAGCGAGAACTCTGGTTTGAACATTTTTCGACCCAATTATTCGATGAGATTTAGGAATGATCATGCTCTTCACCTTGAATTGAGGATTTTGTCAGAAATATCGATATTTTGACATTTTTGAGAGAAACCAAATTGCTCAGCGCAAGTGAGGTGCGTTTTCCAGAATAAATTCATCAAACAGTGATTTGGCAATCATGACGACCGAGTCATGATCGTCAATAGCGATCTCCACCGGTTCCGTCATTGCCTCATCAATAAGTTCATGCTGAGCTTCAAAGAATTCATTTAGTGTGTAAGTTTTCATCGCTTCATGTCCTGTTTAGTTTTTCTCTTATGACAACCGTCATCACCACAACAAAGAATCTGCGTGTTCTCAACCACGTCTTCTCCACCCAGATATAACGGGATTTTGTGGTCGAGCTCGAAGCCGTTCGGATATTCTGTTAAACGACCGCACATGGCGCAACGTGGGTCTTTTTTCCATACCAGAAACCGACGTTTCTGTAACGTTCCACCAGTAATGCGACGATCAGCGACTTTCATCATTTTGATACGATTATCGTTATGATTTTTAAGTCTGGGCTTTAGTGTCGTTAATCGGGCCAACGGTCACCACCTTGATGAAGCCGCCACGCTTTACGGCGTTCTTTACGCTTGAAACCATCAGGATGCACCTCAACGATGTTTTCGTCGGCATGATCAACCAGTGAATAAGCTGGATAAATCACCTTTCCGCGATAACCGTCGCTGATAGCAAAATCAGCACCTTTACGTGAATTCCAGTGTGCAAGAATTCGCGGTAAATGTTGTGGTGGTACTGAATAACAAACACCATGAATCAATCGTGGAAGCGAGATGTAATCACAGCGTTTTTTATCGGAATCAATCAGGCGCATGGCGATATCGATCTGTTTTTGTGGTGGCCTGCCCGTTCCCAGATAGAAACTCACAATATTCTCAGGAAAACGATCGATCCATTCAGGCACGAGATAATCGAACCCTTTTACTGGAACGGCATCGTCCTCAAGAATAATGACTCGCGAATTAAGCTCGTTTGCCCATTCAAGGGCGCGGCGATGATTCCAGTTGCTACCATGATTCTTTTCATCCATGAACAACTGGCCATCAAGCATGTAGCTCAGGCGTTCTGCCTGCTCACGACGGGTATGATGCCCAACAATACAAAACCGCATTATTTATGTTGCCAAAATGCGTACTCTTTGCCGATGCCGTTCGACTTGAATACGGTATGGACCAATGGCCCGAAAATGAGCCTGTCAAAGTGGCGATAGCCAACAATCCCGAAGGCAGCCATGTCACCGACAGAAACCGGTTTTTTGCGTTTGTCCCAAAAATTTATGGACTCAACATTTGAATAAATTCGCAGGATAGAATGCGCAAACATCATCACGTCTTTACGCGAACCACCGAGAAGACCGGCATTCAGCATGACGTCATCCTGATGTGACTTTAAGAAATCCTGATAAATTGGCTCTGGGTGATGACTCAGCGCCCAGCTGTCAGCATAAGTTTTGGGTTCTGAACCAACATAGATTTTTCCGGGGATCATCTTTTCCCATGGCTCATGCAACATCTGAACATCAGTGCCATCTGTACACCAAACCAGATCAACCTCAGGGTGATCGCGTAGATACTGCCAGATGTGAAACCAGCGAAGAAAATAGACGTTCATGCTACTCGGAGTAACCGAATAGAGCTCAGCGTCTTTAGGTGGCGCTTTTAACTCATCAGCAATCACGATCGCTTTGCCGCCCTGAATTGAGGTCGCCCAGTTATTCAGTTCTTGCTGATTTGCCGGAAAACGTTTGTTGCGTTGTGGATCTGGCATCGAGGTCAGGTAATTGGTGATAACCGCATTAAAGGCAGGACGTAACGGAACATAACCCGCAAACTCAGACATACGGCGATGATTATGAATGCTCACATTTCGGCGAACCTGCTGCTCACGATCGAGACGGTTTACCGTGCGTTTCACACTCATGTGTTCATCAAGAGAATAAATCAGCTTGTTCGAGCCGACTACATCAGCGAATGCCCAGCTCGTAAGACCCGAATGATAGATGCGCATCGCTAAATCAGAATGCTCATACATACCACGCTGATAAATTGGGTCAAAACCGCCCACTTTGCGAATCGCGCTGATGTTGTAATAGAGCATGACCCCACGCTGCCCGGTATAGGCAATATGCTTATCGTCATGATAAAGAATGGCCATATCGCGTATTTTGACATTGATGGCAAGGTCAAGGAACTGATAAGAGAGATGCGGCTCAGGCGAACGGATGTAAGGTTTTTCCCAGTCAGGTGAAATCGGCCAGGCGTCATCATCAAACAGAAACAGTTCTTCGCACCCAGCATCCACCAGCGCCAGTAAACTTGCATTTTTACTGGCCACAATACCCAGTGATTCTTCATGCCGGATAATTTCGACACCTTCAGGAACGACTGCAGGAATCTGAGAGCCATCATCTACGACCACAATCTTTGCGCCATCTGGCAAATATTTCAGCTGATAGTCGATGGCTTTACTCAGTGTATCAGGCCGATTGTGTGTGGTGATGGCAATCCCGACATGTGAAGAAGAGCGGGTTTTCGGGGAATACTGAACACCGTTAATGACGACATCCATGCTGAACCGAGTCCTTAGTGATTACCGAACGCGCTTAAGAAAGCGAGAAATGTTGCCAGCTCAATATCGCCGGGCTCCTGCAATTCATCATCAGGAGATTCTTCATCAGGATTGAACTTGAGGTGGAGGGAATAACTGCCAACCTGCGGCGCGTTCTCTTCGAGACATTCTTTAAGTTTTTGAAAGAGGTCTTCATGATCAGTCGAAATCGGGCTATCAGAATCAATAACTTCATGCGTAAAGCGACCAACAATACCTTCACGAAGAACATCTTTGACATTCGCTTTCAAAGGGCGCGGAGCATGGAAAACGGCAATCATTTCAGGCATTGGCACATAGTGATCGTCCTCATCGATAATGCCAGAATCCGTCCGTTCGCCTTTGTAGTTATAGGTCGCCCAACAGTTCGCGTTTGAGAGTTTGGTCGTGCCATCAGAGAGGTGACGGATCACAAGGTCATTCTTTAAGGATTGGATCATTAGATTTTTTCTCTACTTAGGGTTTGGAGTTGTAAGAAATAGCAAACAGAAATGGCCCATTCAAGGCGGCAAGGATTAATTCGCACAGATGGTAACGATATTTTGTGCTGAAATGCGATCCTCACCTCTTCACCTTTACTTAAGGATTTGAAATGGCTCAATTATTAAATACTCACCCTGGAGAAGAGATTAAAAAGCGTTTAAGGAAGCTGCATATTTCTCAGCAACAGCTGGCACACGATATAAAAGAATCACCTGTTACGATCGATCGCATCATCAAGCGAAAATCGGCATTAACAGCAGCCATCGCCATCAAAGTCGCCAAAGCGCTGAGTTTCGACGCAGAATTTTTGATGGAATTGCAGGCCCGACACGATGTATCACGGGCATTACGGCATGAGACCGCTGAACGAATTAATCCGTATCCGGTGCCAGATGAGAAAGATGAAAACCGCTCAAAATGAGGGGAATTTAAAGCCAGTTTGATTAAAGTAACTCTGGCTAAATATTAGGGAGTTACTTTTATGTCTGAAGCTATTCATCCTCATCCAGGTCTGATCCTGAAATGCAGGTTGCGTGAACGTGGCATCGGCTTCTTTAATCTGGGTTCAAAGATTGGCGTAAGCGAGGACGAACTCAAAGACGTCCTTGATTTAAGGTTGCCCATGTCACTTACAATGTGCGCCAAATTATCGAAATTTTTTGATGATGATCTGGATTTCTGGTTAAAGCATCAGATTAATTACGAACTGAGTCTTGTGGCGTTTGAAACCAGTTATCCCAATCGCCACAAAGTTGATCTGATGAACCTTCCATTACCTGACCGATTTGGATGATTTCGGTTCACTGGGCTGAATGGTGTAAATCATATCGATAAACATGATCGCTGATAGAATCTTCATCTTTCCGCGTTCTATCCCAACCTGTTCTAATTCTTCTTTAGCTAATAAAAGCTCGCGGCGCGCTGCAGCGAGCTTGGTTTTTTCATTTTCAGTCATGATTTCACCGCCAAATTATGCCCTTCTTTCGATAATGAAAGTGCATCACTGATCCGCTCAAGAAGCTTCTGAACTTTTCGCGAGATGAAATAGCCGCCCATCGCCACCCGAACGCAATAACTGAAAATCCGCTCACAACGTTCACTATCTTCAATAACGTGAAACATGTTTGCCAGAATCAAACGAGACGTCCGTTCAAAATCATCTTCCAGTTGTTTCATGAGCGCCCGTTCAATAACTTCAGTAATATTCTCTGAATCGCGCATTATCGGGTCTTCATCGCGCACTTTCTGGATAAAATACATCTGTTCCAGTGTCGGCAGTCCTTCGGCATAGGCAATGATGTACATCGTGTCCATCAGGATAATACTGTAGATCAAATCTTCATGATGACGGACAAAGGCATCAGGTGAATCAGTCATCTTTTCTCCTCAGGTATTGGCTTAACTACTTAACGAACCTTAAAGACAATACGGGGAAAACAGAATTTGAATTCCTAACCTGTGCGATCGTTTTGTAAGTAGTAGTCAATATCAAGACCCAGTGCATCAGCGAGTTCAGCTGCAAGCGTCTCTTCTTCAGAGGTGATTGGACTTTCACTTTCCACAATATTGAGATAGATCAACATGAGACGGTGTGAAAGGCTGGCATTATCTGCGACTTCTTCCAGTTCACAGAACACTCTGTCGACCGCAGCATGAAAATCCATTTCGAATTCAAATCGAAGCCGCTGCATCAGTTTACGTGACACATACAGCGAATCTTTCGGAAGACCGAGATCGTTAAGCACCCCGTTCGTCGCTATCTTGAGCCGTTCATTACAATTGCCGCTTGCATGGATCGCAAGCGACATGACTTTGATGATGCCCAGCCATTCAATCACCGTGAGATCAGTTAAGGCCGTCATTACGATTCCTTAGGTTCCACCTACTCTTTATCAAGCAACATGACGAATATCACCCCTAACAGGATGCAATCAGAAACCGCTGAGGCAACGGATCCCATGAGGTGAAAGACACCATAAATGATGACACAAGCGGCGAAATACGGCATACCAGACAGTTTTTTCATAGTCTTTCCTTTATGAGGTGAGTCAGTGCCCAGAAGAACACCCACAGAGAGAGACAAGCGTTCTCCACCTGACTCACCTGTAAAGGCTCTCTGTTTGTTGGCTTGGGCAAAGCCAGGACGAAAAAAAACCCGAAGTGGGGCTTCGGGTTTTGGGTTACACCAATCAGAGGAATGTATCAATCAGCATGAAGTTCCAGGCGTTTTCCTAATACAAGGAGCGCCTTCTGTATTGTGTCGATTTTTGTGGTGTGACTCAAATCTAAAATTCGGGTCACATCCTGCCGGGATAATCCCATGCGTTTTGCGAGCTCAGCATTCGTAATTTCCTGTCTGATAATCTCATTGAGCAGGAGCACTTTAGCGGTCAGGCTGGCAGGCATTTCAACGAATGTTTCTCCGAGGAGTGACGGCATTGGGATTGGGTTTCGGGCTGAAAAATAGGTTTCAAACGCTTTCATTATTTCAGCGGGGCAATCAGTCAGCGCGCTTTCGCGCGTTTTCCCAACAACCTCAACCTCAGGTAAGTCACGGCAATAGATGATAAAGCCGCTGTGGCCATGCACCACATCCACTGGATATCGCATATCATTTTAACGCTCGTTTCCATTAATAATCAGGGGAGTATAAACAATAACCTTCTCTTACGACAGGCCGAACCATGCGAAAAAAGACCCCGGCATCAGCCGGGGCTGCAAATGCAATAGCTACATGTTGAGGTAAGAAAGCTCCCACACTATTCAGGTCACGAAGTTAAACTGATCTGAATACAATTTAAACACATTGCATAAACCTGTTACTGCATCAATCTGATGTGGAGAGACGACTTTATTGCTCTTCATCACATCGACGGCCATGTTAATCACATCTGTTGACTCATCATGTTCAAGTGAAATTGCCATCAGATCGTTAACAATATGGTTTGAACCTTCTTCGAAATCTACTTTTAAACGTTCGTTCACCTCATCCAGCGCTTCAAGCGCAAAATCAGTGACGCAAGATAATCGTTTCGACTGGTGTATTTGAATATAGATCTCTTCAAGTTCAGATTCACTCTGCTCGCCATCGGCATAAGCAACAATGCTCATTGACGCGATAGCGGCAAAGGCAAATTTTTGATCATTGTCTAGTTCCATAGAATTCTTCTCAGCTAGTACGTCTTAAACTCGCTAAACCATAACGGGGACAATTAATTCTATCGCTCACTTATGGGCGTTTCTTTTGCAATTTTGCAATTCACGCTGCTAAAAAAATAACCAGCAGATCGGACAATAAACATCCTAATAACAATGAACCTAAGGGATTCGCACAGATTTGAACGTTTTTGAAGAGAAGATAAATAAACTTTGCCACGCGTTTGTGACCGAACAGCGACAGGCACAACGCGACGAGTTGTTATCCTTTGTTAAATTTTTGCCGCCCTCGGGGAGTGAGGACGGCTTTTTTTTAACCTGAAAGGGTTGTTCACACTCCCCCTCTAAACCCCAGATGAGAAACCACCACCACGCAGAGGCGAACTTTCGTTGTGATGATCACTCCTGTCCTTAATGGAAGTGTGAACAAGAGAGTGAGAGAAACTAAGGAGGCAAAGCAGATAAAGTGCGTAACTCTCACTCTCTGCGTTCAGCTTATGCAGTTTTATTCAATGCTTCAAGATTACCTAAGTAATTTTCGCACGATTTATGAACTATTTTTCTTCGTAACACGCTTTAAAGCGTCGTTTGCGCGATTTTCCTCCGTAAAACACACCTGAATCAACTCCTCAAAGACAGGCTTTATCTGTCGAGAGAATGTTGGTTGAGATATTTCTGGCATCAGCGCTTTTAACGCTTTGAACAGATCGCTCGCCTTAATGGGTTTATACCCCAGCCCCTGACAACGACGGCAAGGTTTCATTACCTTCAAATTCTCATACTTTGCTTTTTTCAGATCATGAACAATTCCACGACCCTGACAATATTTACACCGAGTTTCTTTCGATTCTGCTGATCTGCAGTAACTCTCATAACTGAAGGCACACACCAAAAAAAGCGCATGAGACTGTAACCGCCCTGATAGCTTTTTGAGAGCGTTGCACTTATAGAGACGTGCATGTGCCACTTTCATGAGTCCGTTCACGCTTTCAAGCTTTGCCGACCGGCTCAGACCAACTTTTCCAAAGAACGCGGATAAGCCGAAACCGCATTGCGCCTGCGCAAAACCGATCGCTGTCATCATATCTGTTGCGGTTAAGGTGTCGTCGCTGGTGGAACGCACATCATCGGTGATGCGTGATGATTTAGGATTGTGAAACCGAACCGTTTTTTCAAGATTCATAGACCCTCCGCTTCGCGCCGGTCCTTAAGCCTGTCCGCGCGACGTGTAAATATCCGTGTTAAGCGAACCAGATAATCGGTGTCGAGCTTACGCACGACGTTATGACATTCAAGTCTTACCACCACTGAGAGACCAAACCGTTTAATCAGCCCTTTTCTGAGCTCACGCACGTTGCCAGATAAGTCTCGATTGCAGTGCCTGCAACAGGTCACACAGTTGAAAACATTGAACCGCAGATCGCTTGCTGCACCTCGCGAACGGTAATGGCTGGCATCCACGAACGCACCGGGTTTGTTCTCATCGTTGTCGTTTAGCTGACATCCACACGCATGACAGGGAAACCCCATGTCCCGGAATCGGATATACCGATTAAACGCTGCCTGAGCATCACGGTCGAAATCATGCCAGGTTCGTTCCTTCATTTTGGTGTGCGTTCGATGCCGTCGCCGTTTTGAGCGAACGAGCTGGTTCTTTGCCTGTGTTTCATTCCACTCTAAAACGCACTTATATTTATTGCAGATCGGCTGAGTGGTAAGCCATGGCATGAAACTTTCGCCGCACAAGCGACAGGTTTTTTCTTTTGTTTTTGCGGCCATGATAATTCCTGTGTAAGAGAGTCATGAGCTGCGCTGAGGATAAAAAGGAAAGAGCCAGCAGGTGCTGGCTGCAGGATTATTAGATTAATTTGCCCCAGAGTCGGTTATTCCGAAGTGATTTCTGAGATTTCGGTGGGTACTGGGTATAAGGCAGGAAAGCTGTTACCACATAGAAACGGGGATCGGCAGTGAGGTGTTTCTCTGTTTTTACACCGCGCTGGGAGTACTGGTTAACGAGTAAATTTGCCTCAGTTTCATTCATGGGGAAATGCTGAAACCACGATTTTTTCATTACGCCTCCCTGACAGAACGGAGAAGCAGGTCTATCTGGTAGACTTTAGAACGCTCGCGACATGAATCAAACATGGATACCTCGTTACGCTGTTTGAGCGTGAACGGGTTAAGTCTCGGCTTTCGAGGCTGGTACGCTTTCCCGAAATTCGGGAACCGTGTTGCGAGGCGATACTCAGTAGGAAAGTTGCGGAGTAATTTACGGCGCAATACCCCGCTTTTGAACATCAGAAACACCACTTCCTTCAGCTGGAAATAAGGCATGAAATCATAGGTGTATTTGTACAGCTGTTCGATTGTGGCACTCTGATGTTCGGTGAGGTAATTGATAACGATCGCCTCTACCTCATCACGCGCCATTTCCTGTAACGTCATTTTAACCCCTTCACTTTTACAATTTGGTCACCAGCTTGCAGTAACGCCATGTTGAGATCGTTGAGACGAAACTGAGCGGTTTTGATCCTGCTGCGAGTGTTGAGCTCTTCCCGTTTTAAATTTTCCAGACCAGACCGTCTCTGTTTGATTTCGTTTCTGAGAGCCCGGAGTTCCCAGTCCAGATGCGTTTCTTTCTTAGCAATTGACAGGATATATTCGAACGGATCGAGCACTTTCCTACATAACCGGCACGTGAGCTTTCGTTCAAATTCCGACACCAGGACGCTTGTGTGAAAACAGCGTTTCGCCTCAGTGGGTAGTTCGGCTTCAACAAAGTTCTTCATGCCATCGATATCATGATGAGGTTCGTTTTCACCCCACAAACTAATGACGTTCCCCTGTTCGGGATCCATTATCCCTCCTGCTTTCTCATGTTGTTGAAATATTCTGATTGCTCAGAGACAGTGAGAAAACAACCGATATCAAGACACCATCCCTGAACTTTGGTCATGAAACTAAACATTTCACCGGTCCTGAGCTTAGACGTGTGACGCAAAGATTCCCTCACAATCTGAGCGCCTGTCTCAACATCAACGAAGGTCTTTTCCTCAAATCCGAGGAACGTGAATTTCATCGCATCCTTGCACCATTCAGGGGAACACTGTGAGCGTCCGTGTCGGATCAAAAAACGGCTTAGCTCAGCCATCCAGGCATGAAACATCGCGTTTTGAGACAGTGTTCTTTTTTCAGACCACGGGCTCACCTGAAGCCGGTACATTTCGCCGCGACGAACACCCTCAGAAAGCGCTTCTGTCACGGCGATGAAATTGGTTGATGACAGCCTGATCCCCTCATGCGGAATGTTCATTTGGGCACCTTGAATTTGATTCGCTGTTCGGCAATTTCGAAATATCCTTCATCAGCCTCAATACCCGTGAAATCATAACCGTTCATCACAGCCGCCTTCCCGGTTGATCCACTCCCCATGAACGGGTCTAGGATCAGACCACCCGGAGGGGTAACAAGTTTGCAGAGCCATGCCATCAGGTTTGTCGGCTTCACCGTGGGGTGATAGTTGAGTGCCCCGCTCTTTCGACCGGCACCCGCTCGGGGGCTGTTCAGACCAGCACTGTTCTCTTTGCGGTTCGTCATTTCGGCGGCGGTCATGTGTTCACCCAAAACGCCTTCGTTGCGATCGGTCTTTGTGGCTTTCGGGCAATAGAAGAATCGGGCAACACTGCCAGAATCGTTGTATTCCTGACTCATATGGTTATCCATGAGCCAAAGTGTTGCAGACACAGGAGCCTTTCGGCTGGCATCACTGCGGTTTCCATTGGATTTCGAATGCGGGAAAAGTGCCAGGACCTCATCACTGCCATCGTGAGTGAAATTTGCAGGCCACCGCCCCTGAACGATTGACCCCTGTCCGTCCTCTGGCATACCGTGAACCGACATCATCAGCGCCACACCGCCGGGTTTACTTGCTGAGGGTGGGTTGTAACGCACCTGCTCCCCAACACGGCACACATTGATGTTCAGCGCGCCTGTCCCGTGCTGCAGAACATTCTCAGTAACAGTCCCTTTAAAAGGTTTACGGGCCATGCAGATAGGTTCATGTGCAGGCTTGAGTGCAGTGCCCCAGCCGCCCCACTTTTTAGCATTCTCAGATGTGGGCACTGTGATATCAAAATCAGCTTTATAGCCTGCTGTGTTGGCATTCCCGGCTGTAAACTCACCCGTCCCACCAGCAATACCATTATCACTGTGTCCAATCACCGTCGGCTCAACGCCTTCAGCTTTATCGATGGCTTTTCCGAGGTTGTGAGATTTTGGGAATCCGCTACCGTAGACCCACATAATTTGATCGCGTATTTCGAACCCGGCGATCCTGATAGCGGTGGTCCCGAGGTCATAGGTTCGACTGCCAAAGAAACACAACAAATGACCGCCGGGTTTGAGGACGCGAAAGCATTCGCGCCAGATAGAAGGACCTGGCACAAAGCTATCCCATGATTTGCCCATAAAGCCCGACCCGCGATGATAATAATCATCACCGTTCAGCCATCGGGTAAGCACCTCGGTCATATCCGGTGCGCGGCTCAGCCCATATGGCGGATCGGTCACGATACTATCCACTGAATCCGACTCAATCGTTTTCAGCACGTCTAAACAGTCCGCATTCATCAAGTTCAATTTCATCAGGCGTGGCCCATTATCCTTAGTGAAAAGGCTAGGTGAAACTTCAAGAGAAAAAGGGCGAGGACCGCCCTTCAGTTAGTGACTGGCTTTAATCATTGCTCGAAGACGAGCGATGTGAGATCGCGCCACATCATGTGAGGTGGGAATCACATGTTCTTCGATTTGGGCACGAGGTTCAGGAGGGATAAATCCAGCTGAGAGTTTTTTAACTAAGGCATTAATTTCGGTTTTGCAGGCTTTTTTGGTTTCGGCAACGCTGAGCGATTGTGAGGTCATAGCCGCACTTACACGCGTTACCAACCAGAACTGCGCATTATTCTCCCATGGGTATTCGTCGATCGAGCGATACTGAAAACGGGCACCGCGAAACGTCATCACAGCCTGATACAACGCGTCCGGTTCAGGTAAATCGTAACGGGTAGCATCAGCGGTTTTACACCATGAAATGAACTCACCCGGAGACGGCAGGAACGGTTTTTCGTGTCGTCGCGCCATTCGCATTCCGGCCTCAATCTGATCAGTGCGATAGATTTGATTTTCTGCGATGGCTTTAACCCACTGCCGTTTAAGTTCATTGAGCTGTTCCTGATCTTTAATGGTGGCCATCATCGCCGGGAACGTGGCGCGCAGCTGCCGAAACAGATCATTGAATATCTCGATCGCCTGTTTGGGTATAGGTTCGGGTTTTTTATCAGGATAGGACTGAGCCATCAGAGAGAGCTGGAGGCTATCCTGAGATTGAATCGCTTGGGTGAATTCGTTCATAACTCTACCCCATCAGCCCAGTCAGAATTATCGAAATCTAAATCACGATGATTTGATGGATTTGGCTGCGTCACTTTCATGCTACGTGTGTGTAGCGTTTCCCAGTGACGGCGAAGTGCGGCTGGGCTTAAAACATTGGTTTGCCAGAATCCATCAGCGTTTGCCCACTTGAACGTGGTTGCCATGACACGATGGTCACAGGCTTTGGCTTGCCGTAACAGGCGAATATCGTTCGCCCAGCTGGACCAGTTCGGTTCTGCTGCAGTGGTATCGATGTTCGAAACATACGTGAAAATCCATTGTGCTAACCGTAAATCCTCGGAGGTTCCCCAAAATTTGCCTGATGGTGATTGGACCGCTGCGTCGTGGCGAATACTAGATCGGGATCCTTTCGAAGATCCAGACTTAATTCGCCGCGACGAAGAGATCTTTTTTTGATCAGTATTGAGATCAGTATTGTTCTGTGTACGGAGGGGTGTACCGCCGGGTGTACCATGGGGTGTACCGGGGGGTGTACCGCGTACCACCCTCAAACCCGCGCCATTACTGGGCTTGGGTGTACCGTGGGGTGTACCGTGGGGTGTACCACAGGGTGTACCGAGGGGTGTACCGCGTTCGACCTCCTGATACTCACAATAGTTGGTAATAAAAATGACAGTCGCGTAAGCATCACTGCGCATCTGGATCATTTCATTGCGTTCAAAGAATTTCAGGATCCTGAGTGCAAGGCGTTTATCAATCGGCGAACCCTTAGCATCATTGACGCGACTGGCGATAACGGATGTGGTTGTTACCAACTCACCGGGGTTGAGGTTCCAGCTCTTGCCCCGGAACTCAACAGAACGCGATCGGAATGAGGCATCAGATAACAAGCGGATCCAGATAGCGAGTTTTATCGGATCCTTTGCCCAGTCAGCTGAAAGAAGACTCCGAAACAGCGAGAAATGCCCCTGTTTCTGGTTTTGCAATTTGTTCCCCCGAATTTCGTGTTCGTGGGTGAAATCATGGAGAGTAAAGCGGCGTGTCATGCGCTCTTCTCCCCGATCCCGTCTGATTGATAAACCTTATTAATTTGAATGTTCATTAGTGCGCGTTTTATTATTTTTACGATGATATAATCACCGAGAAGCGTTGCAGGATTCATCACTTCACCTCAGTTCGATTAAAAAGGTTCCTTGCCCTACAAGGAGCCTTTTTTTATTTTGAGTCAGACAGGCGTCAAGAAATGAACAAAGGGAGCGGATTCTGGCGGTCCGCTTTATCAGATATTGACGCAGAGAAGAGAATCTGTTCTGAAGCTTACCCATCGTACTGATTGAGGATAATCATTACTGGTTATCTTCTGACCGATATTCCTTAATGAGAATACTGGCAACTTCTTTGGCGAGAACCCGCATTTCATCATCCTCTAGGCCATACTCGATATACGCCAGGAATCGCGCGATTTTCGGTATGTGTGTTGTTTTCCATTTAGAGATTTGAGTCCGGTTCACGCCAATCGCCCGAGCAATCGCCTCTGTCCCATGAATGTTTATTGCATTCAATAGGATAGACTCGATCCTTAAACTCGTTTGATTGTGTTCTTTTGTCATTGGATAAACTCCTAGGTGTTGTTTTTAGTATGGGGGTGAACGCTCTAAAGATTTTTTTTCGGAACGTAAACAACTTAAGTTTTTACGAAATGTCATAAAATCTTCATGAATACTTCATCTCACTGCAACAGAGCAAGTTCTAATCAATTGGTTAACTCAATCATAGAAAAAGGTGTCGGAGTGAAAGAAGAGCGTTCACAATTTTGCTGCGTAAATGCGCGAATACGAACGTATTCGTTCAAATCAGCGATTGAATTGTTAAAGAGCGTTGAAGGTTTCCGTCAAGGTTTTGGAAACAGTTCGGGTAAATCCGGGCGAATCTCATGGGGCTTATACTGACCGTGTGTAGCGCGTGAGAGCGCAACCACGAACTGCGGTGAAACGGCATTATGTCCGTGTAACCATTTCCAGACAGCGCCCTGAGTCACCCCACATTCGTCAGCCAGTTTCTTCTGACTGCCGTATTGGTCGATTGCAGACCGGACGATTTCGTTCACTGGTTTTTAATTACCTCAGTAGTTAAACGAGGTCCAATCATAACGCTCTGGGTATTAGATTATCAAGGCCCAGACCTGAAGAGGTTTAAGAATTGATGTCCCTTTCCGAACGGCTGAAGGCTATGCTGAAATTACGGAACTTTTCGCAGGGCGAGCTGGCGAGACGAGTAGGTGTTACACAAGGCACAATATACAAACTCGTGTCTGGCCATGCTTTGAGTAGTAAAAAAATTGTTGAGATCGCACAGGCACTTGATGTTCGCGCGGAATGGTTATTGAGTGGTCAGGGCGATCAATTCATTGCCGGAAGAGGCAATTCAGCCAATAATTCGGGACTGGACGAATTCACAGTGGAAGGTCAAGGACTTTCCCTGATTGAACCGTACCTGTCTCCGAACGACGGCGAAGCGTTTATACCCTTATTACCTGATATTGAAAGTGCATTTTCTGTTTCGCCGTTCCCTCTCACCAGTTATGACGGTCCGACAATGAGCATTGCAGAAAAAGATTTACAGAAATTCGATGTAAACAAAAACGTTAATAATCTCGTCGCGTTATCAATTACCGGCGACAGCATGGATCCAGTCCTGCCTGAAGGCACAAACGTCATTATCAACAATTCAGAAAAACGGATTATTGATGGCAAAATCTATGCGGTTGATCAAAGTGGATGGCTAAGGATACGAGTACTGTACCGATCAGGACCGTTTGAACTCACCCTGAAAAGTTACAACAGCGACAACTATCCTGATGAAAAAATCGCGATAACCGATGTGGATATACTCGGGCGAATTGTCTATTCAGAACGTTTCTTCTAAACCTTTCTAATTCAAGTATTTACGTCCGAGTTGTCCTTTAAGCTCGGACGTAACAACGACTTAACGACTGCCTTATCTCTTCCCTCCTGTTTCACCCTCTCAAATCACACGTAATGAAAACCTAAGTAGTTGACGGCTTGAATCCCTTAGTATTTAATTGGGCTCGTTGAACGGCGCAGCATTACCACGTCGGTCGCCTGGCGGGCTCAGGGAGAGCGGCAATAGTGCGAACTTATGTAGTAACTCAGGCATTTTTTTTAAAAGTACCTGACTGACTACTTAGGTTTGAATAAAGCGATGAAATCACACAGATTATGATTTTTTCCGTTCCCATTCGTGTTTTTTTATTGCCTGGGTCCCGAAATGTTCTTCAGGCATAGCCAACTGGCAGCCCGTGTTTTTACACGCCGCTTCATCCAGCCGTTTTCCGTTAATGCTGTTTATGCCTGCGAGATCTTAAGAGCTCAAAAATGATTATAAGCCTTAAAAATTATAAGGTTTTTAAGTCGTGCCCTACACATGACAATCGCTAACTTAAGAAAACAGGAGTACAGATGGCGACGATTACCCTCCCTAATAAGCTCTGGAGGCCGCTGAATGAGGTCAAAAATTTTGTTGAGAAGATGAGCAAAGGGGTGAAACTACCCCAGATGAGCCAGAAGGTGAAAAGCTTTGCGAATCTGAGCCGGAAAGATAAGGATGTGCTGATCAAGTATCTCAATGAAAGAGATTGCATCAACGTTATCCAGGCGAGACCCACCAGCGGCGGCAACCTGACAACATTCTTCTTTCATCAGAAATACCCTTTGCCCTCCTCTATTCCCGGTTATGACTGGGATGGGACCAAACACAAGATAATGATGCCGGTTGAGGAAACACCCTCTGAACCGGCTGAAGAACCTGATTTGCAAGAAACCCATGATGAACCTTTGCCTGTGGCCCAGCTGCATGATGAAGAAGAAGAGGATGATGAGGATGATGAGGATGATGAGGAAACCAAATCATCACCCATGGTCGATCAGAATTCCCAAAGCGCAGATGAATTACGTAAACGCGCGCTTGAAATGCTCATGGAAGCAGAGGATGCCGAACGTTCCAGAGTGAACAGAATGCTCAATGATGATGTGAAGCCGCGTATAAATGAGTTTATTTCCAGACTTAACGCGGCAAATGATAACGTTCAAAGTACCCTAGATATTCTTTATGACCACATGGCAGAAGTTGATAAAATATCGATGGAGTTTAAAAAATTCTGTTCTTCACTCTGATTTTTAAAAAGGCCCGTAATGGGCCTTTCTTTTTCAGGAGAACCCACGATGACCCAGTTAATCCGAACAGCATGCGGTAAGACGAAATGCAATGTCACGCAGCGGATCAAACGGCTGCTTGTGATATTGAAAGAGAAAGGTGATCCGAGTGTGTACTAAGAATGCTGGTGGCCCCGCCAGCCCGATCAACAGAGAGAAGATATCCGAATTCGAGTTCATCGCTACGATGCTCGACTGGCTTAACGCTGGGGGAATTTCATGCGCTTCTCAATCCGAGACAACCGTCGTATCAACGACATTATCACCCACCTCTCAGATACTGACCACGAACGGATCCGGGCAGAGGTCGAACGACTCATTTCGCTGAACCACCAGAACCCCCTCTTTAATGCTGTTGCCGATTACATTCCCTCCGAGTTCACCGATATTTCAGATGAATGGCTCAGCCTGTCTGACCTGGATTATCAGGTTCTGTTATCTGATTGTTTCTTTGAGGCGCTGACCTGCCGGGTAACGCGTGAATATGCGATCTCCCAGTTCGTTAATGATGGGGAGGTCTGCTGATGTCACCAGGCGTTTACTTTTCCCTTTCAAACGAGGCTTATCACGCTGGAGAGGGGATCAGCAAATCCCAGCTTGATGATGTTGCGATCAGTATGGCGGTTTATCAGTGGCGAAAAACTGCCCCTGAGGAGGAGGAAAAGAAGGATCCGCTCACCATGGGGACCGCGCTTCATTGTGCCCTTCTTGAACCCGATGAATTTGAAAAGCGGTTTGTGCAACTCCCTGACGTGAACCGGCGAACGAACATTGGCAAAGAAGAAGAGCGTGCCTTTCTCGGGCGCGCTCAAGAACGTGGCCAGACGGTTCTTACCGCTGAACAGTGGCGAAAGCTCAGTCTGATGAAAGCGTCCGCCCTCGCCCATCCCTCAGCACGTTGGTTACTTGAGGCCGAAGGACACTGTGAATCGTCGATGTATTGGCGTGATAGCGACACAGGTGTTCTGTGCCGGGTACGACCCGATAAATTTCTGACACAAATGCCGGTAATCGTGGATGTAAAAAAGGTTGCTGACATGTCGCGGTTCCAGCGTCACATCCATGAGTTCCGCTATCACGTTCAGGATGCCTTCTATCGTGAGGGGTTCAAACGGAACTACGGTGAATCCCCCATGTTTGTCTTTATTGCGATCAGCGATGCAATTGACTGCGGTCGGTATCCCGTCCGTGTATTCACGCTATCGGGATATGACGTTGAGGTGGGCACATGGCTCTATCGACGTGACCTCACCACATTTGCTACGGCAATGGCCGCAAACGATTTCGGGGGTATTGAAGAAATCTCCCGGTCAGACTGGGACAAAAAAGGTGATTTTCTATGACGGACATGATTCCGATCGATCCTTCAAATACCAAATCGGCAATTTTCAATCCCACCAGCCTGGAAAAGCTTCAGGCTTTTGCTGAACAGATGGCATTAAGCCGCGTCACGGTTCCGGCTCACCTCGCCGGAAAACCTGCTGATTGTCTGGCTGTGGCGTTACAGGCCGTGCAATGGAATATGAACCCGTATGCGGTTGCACAGAAGACAAGTGTGGTAAACGGCGGTCTCTGTTATGAAGCACAACTCGTTAACGCCGTTGTCACCAGCTCCCATGCGGTGAGCTCGCGATTTAAATATGAGTACGGTGGTCCATGGGATAAGTACCGTCCAGGCGATCGCACAGCCGGTTCTGAAAAGGGATTGTGTATCCGCGTTGGTGCGGTCATCACAGGGGATAAAGACATTACGTGGGGTGAGTGGATCTATCTTGAATTTATCAAGGTGCGAAACTCGCCGCTATGGACGACTGCCCCGAAACAGCAATTTGCCTATCTTGCGGTCAAGTACTGGGCGCGCCTGTACACCCCTGATGTGATTCTGGGCGTTTATACCCCCGATGAGATCGGCCCAAAACCTGAGCGTGATGTTACCCCGCCTGAGACACCAAAAAGTGCCATCGAACTCAACCAGATGATCAACGCCTCACAGGTTGAAGTTATCGAGAAAGAAACCCGTTCACCGGTCGAAATGGTTGAGTCGTTCAGCCGTGCTGCAGCGAATGTGAAAACGGTGGCGGACCTGCGCCAGTATTTTGATTACTGCCTGCAGCATATCAATCGAGATGAAGAACTGATTGAGAAATCAACACATGTATACCAGGCAAAACTTGAAGAGTTAACGGGAGTGGTCGTTCCAGGAAAATAAATAAAATTTGAGGCGTTTTTCACTGAAATTCGCCTCGATAGTGAATTTTTTGCGTTCGTTTTGTGGAACATTCCATTCTCCATAATGAACAAATGGAGCTTTCTTGAGGTGAAAGAATGTTAAGGATACTGAACCGCTTCTCATGGGATGATCTCAAAATCCTTCATGCCATTGGCGAACATGGGAATCTGTCTAAAGCGTCACATGCGCTGGATATTAATCACTCAACGCTTTTTCGGCGTTTAGGTGCGCTTGAGGAGTTGCTGGGTTTGGCGCTTTTTTTACGCCACCGCCACCATTATGTACCCACCGCAGCGGGGTCTGAACTGATCCACCTTGCAGGTCGCATGAATGATGACGTGAAATGTGCTCTAAGGAATGTTACTGAGGAAGTACGCGGTCTGTCGGGTGAAATTCGTATCGCGACGAATGATGCGCTTCTTTATGACTACCTCACCCCACTCATCGCTTCGTTTTCTATCCGAAACCCGAATATCAGCTTTGCGGTGACGATCGGGAATGAAGAAGTGAACCTTGGGAACGGCACAGCTGATATCGCTTTCCGGGCGACAACAAATATTCCTGATTTTCTTTCGGGACGAAAAGTGGGTGTCGCAAAGTGGGCGATTTACGGGAATAAAGAGGAATGGCAGGAGTCATCGTATTCGATCGACCAGCTGAAGGATAACCGCTGGTTAGGATTTACTCCGGCACTGGCTAAACTTCGTGCCCATCAATGGATCGAGGCCAACGTCGATAATGATAAAATCGTGTTCAGAGGTGATTCTGTTCTGAGCATTGCAAGCGCGATCCATAATCGAATGGGCATCGGTCTTATGCCGGTAATGCATACGCAGCATTATAACGACCTGGTAAGGCTAAGCCCGATTTTCCACGATATTCAGGAAGAACTCTGGTTTCTGGCTCACCCTGAGGTAAGAAAATCAGCAAAAATCCGCGAGTTTATCAATCACTGTGTTGAATATATCGCCGAACATCAGGCTGAGATATTTTGCGAATAAACCGCATAGATTGATCTGTTTTAGTGGCGAGAAAATTTTAAGGTGTGTTCAGGGCGGGAGCCCTTCTATAGACAAGTATGGAGTTGCCTCATGGTGTGCATATTCCTGTGTCAGCTTGTTTATGGCCTCCCTCAAGTGGGTATCCCGCTCTGCGATGTGAAACGTGTGTCGTTAATTATAACAATCCAGTACTCAATAATTTGCCAGAGTCGGCCATCACGCTCTGGCTTTTTTTTTGCCTGAAATTCCCTCATCAATCTTTCTTATCAAAATCCCCCGTTTTTTCTGTGTGTAATTTCTGACCTTAATCGTTATCGCATGTCGTTTTTCTATATTGAAAAGGCGTGGCGAAATGAGCGAAAGCGATTTTCTTTTTTCTGTTCAGTCCTTTGCAAAAGTGAAAGTACGCCCGTCGTTTAATTCATTTATAGTTCTTTTCGTCAACACGATGACACGCCGTAAAGGCGATTGAAATAAACACTTATAAATTTAGTTAACATTGAAAGGAAAGAGTCATGAGCCAGATTAAAGCTGTAGCTGTTGAACCAAAAAACCTGCTGAACCCACACAATCACGCACTGATTCTGCTGGATCATCAAGGTCAGATGGCGTTCAACGTGAAATCAATCGATATCGGCTCTCTTCGCTCTAACACAGCAATCCTGGCTGAAACCGGTAAAGCGTTTGGTGTACCAACCATCGTGTCTACCATTTCTCGCAGTGACTTTGCAGGCCCGGTTTTCCCGGAAATCGCTAAAGTGTTCCCTGACACTAAAGCGTACATCAACCGCACCACCTCTGATGCGATTGAAGATCAGAACTTTGTTGATGCCATCAACAAAACTGGCAAAAACCGCATTGTTATCGCCGGTCTGTGGACCTCAGTATGCCTGAACGGACCGGTTCAGGGTCTTCTGGAGCAGGGTTTCGAAGTGTATGTTGTGGCTGATGCCTCAGGAGACATGTCTCATGAAGCGCACACTATGGCTATGCATCGCATGATTCAGTCAGGTGCGCGCCCTATCACCTCAACAGCTTACCTGTTAGAGCTGCAGCGTGACTGGGAACGTAAAGAGACTTATCCTGCAACAATGGAAATCTCTCAGGCTCACGCTGGCGCGTTCGGTATTGGCATCCAGTATGCTTATGACATGGTTCACGGTAATCGCGGCCTGTAAGGGTCATGTTCACCTCAAGACCTGACAACAATATTTCCTCACCAGGGAAATAAAAATAAAACAGAGCACCTTGTTCCTCCTCGTATGATCTGTTTTCCCCCGCTCTTATGGCGGGGTTTTTTCTTTCTGTCATCCCCACAATTTTCTATATCCTTTCGCGCCCGTCTTCTGACGTTCTGGCGCGCGCTGTTGTTATCGGAGATATCCAATGCGTTATATTACTTTGCGTGAATGGAACAGCCGTCAACCTCGTCCGCGTTGCATGGAAGTGGTCCGGCGATGGGTGCGATCTGGAAAACTTTACCCACCTCCTTATCTTGATGGCCGTGAATATCTGATTCAGGAGACGGCTGTTAAAATCAACCCGAGAAATCCGAAACAATTTGCCTCAGAAAATAGCAAGATGTTACTTCTCGAACGGATAAACAAACAAAACCGCAAATAACTCTCCCTCACTGATTGCTTTAATCGGTTTAGTCTTAGGCGCATTCGCTCACTTCGTTAAATTCATGGTTAAGCCGGTGTCATTATCACCTGGTGGTTTAAAGATCAGGAGAAGAAATGAAAGAAGGTTATTATCTTGCGGTCATTTTGAACACCAATGGTGCAGCAGCTGCGGCACAGCTTTTAGTCACAGGCAAAAATATCATCGGACAGAATAATGCCATGTCGTTCTATGGCGAAATAAATGATGCCACCATGACCCTGAACGTCGAGGTTCATGGTATCCCGAGAGACGTACGTTTATTGGAAGAGTACGTTGCCTATAGCTTTTCAGGTTATCTGAACACAATGCCTGATGGCTTTTCACTGGTGCTCGATGATCACTGTGATATTCCAGTTGCCATTGAGTTCACCTTCATTCCTGATTTGGAGGATGCATGAAAGATGGGTTATATCGCTTACACATTGCTAACCGCTTCGGCATGGTCGATCGATTCCCTGCTTCACTATCACAGGGAGAACTAACAGCATGGAATGAACACTTTTCGCTGCCAGGTACTGTAAATTATTACACCTCAGAGATTCACATTATCCAGAAAGTGAAAGAACGCGTAAACGATTCAATTTTAGACGAACACACACAGTATTCTTTCAAGGGGAAGTCGTCGTTTCATGAAGATGGATTTACCGTTTTTGATACGGACGGCCCTCTCAACATTGTGATCGTTGCGATTAGAGATTTTCAGATTCTTGATTATTAGATAGGACCAATTATGCATACTTCAACAAACCTCGCGCATGCCACCGCTTATGATGTAACTCAACGATGCAGCGTAAGCCCCCTGTTCACTAAACCTGATATCAGCAAAATCAAATCCATGCTGAACGTCACCTCAGAACAACTCGCCAACTTCATCGGCGTGAGTCCATCACTTGCCCACGGGTGGATTAACGGCACACGCAAACCAATGGGACCTGCCCGTAAACTTCTTTTACTGGTGGAGCGAAATCCGCAAATCGCTGAACAGTTAAAATCACTTTAATGAAAAATTAATCAGGCAGGCGCGTCCCAGTAAGCGTCTGCTTTCCCTTCTCTTTCCCCTCCTGTTCCCATCCGTTCCCATTAACCCCCTCATCACTAACGACATAAAATCACGAGCAGATCACTTTTTTAAGTTAAAAAATCGCATGAATTGCGACTTGTTTGTTACTGGATAGGAATAAAAATGTATAAAAATTAGTCCAAGACTTAACATCAAAAAAGTACATAGATCCTGTCCTAAAAGTGTCAACGACTTTTCCTAAAATGAAGGACATTCGATGAATCTGCGTAGCCTGAAAAATCGGGTTTTTTCCCGGCCAGCCGTTAAGCTTTCTGAAATAAAAACAGAACAAAAAACGAAACCGATTTTTCAGACTACACAGCAGACGACAAAATCGCGTTTCTCACTGAATTTTTTACTCAATAAAAAAGGAACGCTCACAGCCGATGTTCAGAACGGGGGCGAGGTGCTGAGCCCTCTCCTGAATAAAACGCTCTGTAATAAGAGTCTTCATTATCAGGCCGTCGCGAACAGCCAGGACGGGAAGAATCATGTTCTTCTTGATACGCATGGTCGTTTGATTTCACTGGGTGAATACCCACAAGGATTCGTCGGGATTACACACAGCCAGCAGCGTCCAGAGTGGAAAGCGGCGATGATCAAGAAATCTGCCATGTTCGGGAACTCATTACCCATGCCAGCTCCTTCACTGAGCGTTGAGGGTAATGAGTTCGTGAACCTGAGCCGGAAAAAAATTCCGCTGCCTGATAATACGCTGATCGATTTCCTCACCGACAGCCCGACCAGCTCCTCAGGCAGCTATCGGCTTCATATGAAACGTCTTCACAAATTTGATCCGCAGACGGGGGAATGGGTATTACAGGAGGGTGAAAAAAAATCATTGCTGCTGCGTCAACCGACAGACGAGGTTTGGGTTGTTACCAAAGATAAAACACTGGCGAAAGCAGATGAAAATGGTTCTGACTATCAAAGCGATTTGTCAAGTCTGATTTCGGAGTTTCGTGTTGGGAATGATTCGGCTAAACGCTCAGGACAAAAGCCGATTTCGTTTGACCGCAAGATAGAACACTACTCACTCAGCAAAGACAATCAGGCCATCGTCCAGCTCAATAACGATGAGGACAAAATTCAGCGGCTGGTGTGGATTGAAGATGTTCAACGTCCAGATGAACGGGTGAATCTCACATTGCCGACCGGATACAGCTGTCGTAAAACGGCGATGATTGATAAGACCGTCTTTGCCATCGATTATCGGGGGCGGGTTCAGGCCTGTCCTCTGCCATCCGTCAACGACCCGGTATTGCGGTTTAACTCAAGCCTCGCCAATGTACGCGCCCAGAAAATGATGGATGAGATAGAGAAAACGCTGGGACCCGATTTTAAAGTCGAAGATATTGGCAATGTAAAAGACGATAAACTGCATTTAGTGGTTCGCGATGCGAAGGAGCGTAAACATTTCATCGGCGTGAGCATCACCCGTGATGATGCCCGTGTGATGAGTTCATGGAACCTGACGGATTCGATGACGCTGGATAATCAGAAAGGGTTATTACCGTTTATCCCTGAGACAAAAAATGTCATCGATCTGGATCGGCTGGGCAAAGTGACAGTCTATGATAACCGCCCCTATTTCCTGAACGAACAGACTGGTCAGTGGGAACTCACCAGCGAAGAGAAATCAGAACGCCTCAAATTGCAGCGGCTTCGTTGCGGACTGGATGGTAAACCGTGGATGTTAAAAGATGGCAACGTCAAACGGCTTAAGGTCCGGGAAACCACCAACAAACAATCACAGTCGAATGCTGTATTCGTGCTGCCTCAGACAAAAAAAAGCCTTAGCATCGATACCGCAGCAGGCGGCATGGATAACCAGCATAATCTCATCGATTTTGCTGCAGCCGATGTATCCAACATCATCACCCTTAATAAAACGGGCGACCTCAATTTTCATACTACGGGCAGTAACCGCGTCCTCAAATCAGCTGCCCTGGCGAAAGCTGCCAACCTCCCTGATCTCAAAATCAAAGAGATCGCATTCACAAAAGAAAAACAGCTGCTGTTACTCAGTGACCAAGGGTATTTGTTATGCCTCAGCGAATCTCAATGGACCTCAGGGAATGTGATCCCGCTGCGCATCATGACACTTCCCGTTGATGAACGTGGCGATGTGAAACCGATCGCGCATCTTCACACGACCGGGCCCGGAAACCTTCTTTGTGAAATAGAGGGAGGCGAACTGCTTGAGCATACCGGGCGTGAATGGCTGGCTCTCGATCCTGAACTTGAGAAACCCATCACTGAGGAACGTTACTCTGAAATGTTCAACGGTCTGAAGAGAGATGATCACGTCACACGGATCCCCGGCACCGGAACCACGCTGAAAACGCACTGGCAATTCGGCGGAATGGACAAACAGAAAACGTTTCGCACACGGTTTCGCGATCGTATGGACGCATTTATTTTCCGTCCCACAATGGCGTGGCCACGACCGTTAAAAAATGCCGCCTATGGTATTCAGCACAGTTACGCCGGTCGCGAGGGGTTGAAAGAGATTTATCAGATGCAGTCGGAATTATCTCAGCAGATCCGTTTATTACAGACTGAGGAAAGCGGCACTATGCCCCCTCCAGTGATGAACCGAATCAAAGATCTGGTACGGGATAACGCCTCTGACGAAGAAAAAAAACTGATTGATGATATCGGCGATCTGGCGACGTTAATTGAGAACAGCAGCAATCATTACAGCAAAGTGATCGGTAAACATTATGGTTTACTTGATAAGAATCTCAATCAGCGTAATCGTCCGAAAATGAAACGCACTCAGAGTGGCATGATGAATTTCGCCAGCTCTCGCACGACAGATCTAACGCGTCATCTTCAGAACACGTTCAAAAACTGGGCGGTAAGTGAAGCGAATCCGACAGCGGATTTGTTCACGCAGCTGGTGGACAAGAAGGTGGTCTTAAACCAGCAAAAAGAGAATGTGCCGCTCGGGATGAACCGTGATCAGTATGATGATATTGGCCTGGTGAAATCGCGCGTAATTCTGGATGCGCTTACGCTCAAAACGCTTCACGATATCATTTCAGATCTTGAGACTCGTCTCAGTAATGGCGAAGACCGTGATGAAACCGTCCATCAAATCAGTGAACAGGTTAATGCCCTGCGATATGGCGTATGGGAACGGAACCCGATTAAGACAGCCACAGATCAAGGATTCGAAAACCATAATTCGCTGGAGGCCGGTTACGATTCGATCCGCTCAATGGTAAAGGCATTCAGCAAGTCGAACCATGGGGTCAACGTGACCACCCGATCAGTGATGAATGCGAAAGACCAGGATGAGCTTGAAAAGAGCCTGGTACAAACATTGAAAACCATGGAGACAGGCGAAATTCTGACGTTCGCCCGAAACTATGGGGTCAATGCCTCTGTCTCCTCCTATTTTGATCGCGGGCTGTTCTTAGCCGGTAGCGCAAAAGGAAGCGTCGGACGCGGTTATCAAATGTCATTACAACGCATTGATGGTGGATTTAACGTGTCGTTTGGTCGTGCCCTGACCACTGCCGGGAACGTTCAGATGGGATTCGTTGAGAATTTTGCCGGGGAGTGGGATAACGAACATCAAACGTTCATTGATGGTGATGACCACTATCCTGTTTCAAAAACGCTGCTCTTTGGTGGCGGAGTATCACTCAGTGGTCGTGAGGTGAACGGCAAAACACTGAGTCTTGATGTAACCGATCGGGAAATCAGTGCGTTTATCGCGCAACTGGTATCCGGTGAGCTTAATCCGATCGAAATGATGAATCGGGGAAACAACCACCAGCTTTCAACGATGAAATCCCGTGATTTTGATTTGTCGTTATCCGCTCAGGCCAGCGCATACATCACCATGCCGTATATCAGTGATGAGGTTGAGGATGTAACATTCATTGGTCGTGCCCGGTTAGCAGGACAGGCAAGTGTCTCGCTTGCCTCTGGGCGTCGTGAGCGTACAGAAACTGTATCAAGTAACGGTTCCGGGGAAACCAGGACAGATAACCGGGTGTCTATGCTTGACCGTGCCACAGTTGGCGGAGGGCTCACCACACCCATCGGCCCACGGTTCTTCACAACGAACAGTCACGATAACGTGACGGCGTATGTTTCACCTTCAATCGATTTTAATGCCTCGATTGATAACCGGACAAACCATAAACTCAAAGTGGATATGATGGATGCAGAGGAAATCAGCACCTCGCATATCGATGCGATCACTGCGCGTCTTGAAAAACACTTCCCTGATAACACCTCTGCAGAGCTGATTGTCGCGTTACAAAAGAAAGACCCGAATGGGCAGCAAATCACACCACCTGAGAAACTGCATATTCTGGACCGCCATTTCGCGCAATGGTATGAGCCTGACGCCACGAATCCTGAAACGCGTTTTGACGAGCTGGTTGGGCATGGACAGAAATCTGCCCTACTCGCCCTTCAGACACTGGTTCGCCAGCAGCAGGCCTATGAAAACCGTCGACAGATCATTGCCAAAGCAGAATATCAGACGAGCTATAAAAATCTCGGACGGCTTAATCACAACAGCTTCATTCATTACATCTCCAACTTCACAGAGATGGGACCCACGAACAGCAATGCTGATCGCCTTAAGACGATGATGAAAGATGATCATCAACTCGGAGATTTTATTAAATCGATGCAGCAGAACGCGCATGCTGTGGCCTCAGTGACACTGGAATTTAACACAGCCACACGTAATGCCATTGAAAAGGAGTGGGCGAACGGCACCCTCAAGCAGGAACAGATCATGAACATGCTAAAGGATAAGAAAAACGTTCGTCTGAAATCGGTTAGCTTTACACAGACGGTAAAAAAATCGGACGGGTATGCTTCACCGAGTTTTATTCTCGGTGGCTCAAACGGGGCGACCGTTGCCATGACGGAACAATTGGGAACGGTAAACTTCAGTTATGGGGATGATAACGACCACACACCTGTTTCTTATACTCTGCGTGGTCGTATTGCGACCAGTGAAAATCAGATTACAGCGGCAATGGATGCCGCAAGACAATCAGGGCTTGTGTTGAGGCCGACAGCCTAGTCAGTCAGCAAATGGGTCAGTGCTTACATTTTCCTGTCTGGCCATTCGGTAATAGATACGCCGCACATCAGCGGCGTAATCCTGCCTGATTCGCCATACTGCCGGTCGTGGCCCTGCGTTATACATTCCGACTGTATCCCATGAACGGCCATAATGTTTAAAGAAGCCGTTCAGTATCCACGTCCCAGCCGCAATACACGTGCATTCATCCGTCAATAGAAGGTTGCGGGTGATACCAAACCTCCTGAGTTCCTTATAGTGGCTTGAATTTATGCCCATCATGCAAACATCTTCAGTTCTGTTTCGGTTCTTATCGTTGACCGCACCGTTATATAAACGAGATTCTTTGTTGGCGATCGCACGAATCAGCGTTGGTGAAATATGAAAACGGTCTCCGACCTTAGTAAAGCAATCCGCATTCGCCAGTGGCGAAAAAAATAACGAAATAACAAAAACTGCCTTTAAGTATTTTCGAGCGCTCATCAGTTCTCCTTTTGGTCTCAAAATGAGTAGAAAAAACAGCCAATGAGTTCCTGAAAATTCCTGAAAAAATGGAACTGAACACCTCATTTTTCCACACAAAAGAAGCAGGCCGGATTTCCTCCCTGTGCATTCACTCATCAAAAGGAATCATCATGAATATTACCCAGACCACCAGCGGGTCAGCCGATTCACAGGTTTTAGCGGAAACGAATGATCCGTTGAACTTGCCGCTAAACCCGTCTCAGGCTGCACCACAACAGGCTCAGAACGGTTCCCCTCTCAGCTTTGAAAACGGACCGGCACAAACTCCGAACCCAATCAGCATGGGTATGTTACCTAACCCGAATCAGATGGTTCCGCAGGCGGCACAAGCGCAACAACCACTTCAGCAGCAGGGTTTAAGTGGTGGGTTAATTGGTTCGATTGAACAAATGCTTCAGGAATTTCTGGCCAAACTACAGAGCCTCCTGAAAATGGTGTCTGGTACAAACGATGGTGTTCCTCAGGCACAGGCACCGGCAGCAGCGGCACCCGCCTCTTCAGGCTCAGCACCGTCTATTAATCTGGCGGTTCCTGATGCCAGCGGTAGCCAGAGCACATCACAGACACCACAGGTCCGCATGGCCTCAGTACCACAAAACGAGTCGACAGCGAAAACCGGTGATACCTCTTTGAACACCTCAGATCCCAACCTTCAGAAACTGGTCGATAAATACGGACCTGATTATGTTGAGGCATCGAAAGAAACCGGTGTCCCGGCGAAACTGCTGGCCTCGGTTACGATGCAGGAATCTGGCGGCGACGTTAACGCTAAATCCACGAACCCAGGCAACGGCAAAACAGATTCAGGCATGAACCAGATCAACCCAGATACCTATGCAGCTGTGCGCGGTGAACACCCTGATAAACTGGGTGCCAATATGAACGATCCGAAAAATCAGATCATGTGTACAGCCCTCCTTCTGCAGCATGGCAAAGAGAAATTCGGCACGTATGATGCAGCGTTACGCTCTTACAATTCCGGTGATAACCAGGTTGATAAAAACAATCTCTCAAACGTTACCATCGGCGATCCGAACTATGTGAATGAAGTGAACGGCTGGATGTCAAAGTTCAAATAACAATGAAGGCGATCGTAAGGTCGCCTTTTTTTTGTCTCAAATAAAAAACTCTCAATTCGTGCGAATGATTTATAATTATTTAGCACCCACAGGAGCAGTTCTCATTATTTTAGTAATCAAACCCGCACAAATTATTCATTATTATGTGTAGGTGTATATGATCACTAGACTGAAATATTTCACAAAATGTAAAATCAATGAATTCGTGAGGACTAACCGGCAATGAAAATGATGAGAAACACTGTTAAATAATTGATCCATTTAATATTTAACCTTTTGAATTAAGACGATTAATTTCATTACCTTGCATTTGAATATCTGATCTGACCTGTTTCCTGAGCCGACGAGTGAACCACATTTACAAAAATTACAGACATAATCTGATCCGTTAATAATCCAACACGTGTTAGCGTCTAATCCTATAAATTAATCGGCACAAGCTTATCCACTTATCGGTTATATCGTTTAGTGATTTATTGCTGTGGCAGATTAAATAAGGTTAATGCGTTATTGCGGAGCAGTGAGCGTGAATACTGATCATATTGATGAATGCCCGACCGCGCTGAATAGCGGAAAGCTTGAGGTGACCACCCGATTTTCAACAAATCATTATACGGATGGCCTCGAAGAGTGGTTACAACGGCTCGCCGCGCTGGATATTGATTTTGTTATCGAGGGGGAAACTGGCACCGGGAAAGATACGTTTGCCCGAAATTTGTTTGAACTCTCTGGATTATCGGGACCGTTCATCGGCATAAACTGTGCCGCTATCCCTGAACAACTTGCTGAAAATGAGTTGTTTGGTTCCGAAGCCGGTGCCTTTACGGGTTCAGTAAAAGCCCGAATCGGTCACATTGAATCGGCGAACAACGGTCTTCTCTTTCTGGATGAGATCGATTCAATGCCTCTCGCTCTTCAGGCAAAAATGCTGCGCGTTCTGGAAACGCGATCCGTGATGCGATTGGGCAGCACTGAAACGCATCCGGTGAATATTCGCGTCATCGGTGCCGCACAGCGCCCACTGAATCAGCTGGTCGAAGAAGGCGCGTTTCGTTCCGATCTCTATTTTCGTTTGTCCACTGTGAAAATCAGTCTGCCAGCACTCCGCGATCGTGTTGAAAATATCGTTCCACAGTTTCTCCGGTTCAGTATGCAGACGGCAAATGAATATAAACGCCCCTTGCCTCCCATGAATCAGGCGCTTACTGAAAGCCTGTTAATGCACCGCTGGCCGGGCAACATTCGTGAGCTTAAGGCTGCAGCAACGCGTTTTGTTCTGGGCCTTCCCCCGATTGAACAGAATGTGCAGCCACATGGCACATGGACGTTAAAAGAACGTATGTGCCAAATCGAACACTGTCTGATTGAGGACTGCTTATCCCGTCATAACAATCAGGTAAACCATGCGGCGCGCGAGCTCGGGATCCCCATGCGCACGCTTTACAACAAACTTAAGTCACTGAGTATTCTTGATAAGTAAAAATTTTTTGAATCCCGCTGGAACTGAAAGACGGTTCTGGCAACTCAATAAATGAATATCATGATATTCATTTACTTTCTAAGGAGATCCAAAATGGCTGTAAGTTCAACAGGCGTCTCAAGCGGCGCTGCTAATCAGAACGCGGATGCATTCCAGGCACAGATGGACGTCATTGAAGCCAAATCAATGCAGAACACGTTAGATAAATCAGAACGCGATATCAAAGATGCCTATGTTTCAGGCTATCAAAACTCTATCACTACCATGATCAGCTCACAGGCCTCAGACAAGATTAACTTCTAAGTCTCGCGAGGGGGCGCAAGCCCCCTTTTTCTTCAGGAGGATTTATGCGCATTAACGAACACGCTTCTCTGTTTGCAGGCAAAGGCGACCTCTCTGCCACCCCTGCGAGTGAACCGACCTCGGGTGATGCGAACATGTTCAGTAATGAACTGAACAATGTCGAATCCCCGTTTGATAACTACCCAGCTAAAGGAGGCATGATCCACCAGGCCACCGAACTCTTTGCCCAGGTCAACGACCAGAAGAACCGCATCGATACCTCACTTCGTCGTGTCGAAAAATCGACCGATCCACTGGCCATGAATAAGGTTGAGGGACAGCTGTCGAACTACTATCTCGAAAACATGATGAACACCAAAATCGTTTCAAAGGCTGTTCAGAGTCTGGATAAAATCACAAACTTACAGTGAACATCATGAACCGTTCTCCGCGTCGATTACTTGTCGTGCTGGGATTGTGTGCCTGTCTTGCCGGGTGTGATTCCGACATGATCCTGAACTCAGGCCTCACCGAAAGCGATGCAAACGATATTATTTCAGCGCTCGCCCGTTACGACATTTCAGCTGATAAAGTCATTGATAAAACCGGCGTGACACTGATGGTTTCACAGTCTGAAATCGACCGTTCGGTTCGGATCCTGAATGCCGAAGGATTGCCTCACAAAGCACGAACCAATCTCGGTGAGATGTTCCAGAAGAACGGCATCATTTCCAGTCCACTTGAGGAACGTGCGCGGTATATCTACGCCCTGTCGCAGGAACTCGAATCAACCTTATCTCAGATAGATGGCGTAGTCCTTGCGCGGGTGAGCGTGGTCTTACCTGAACGTGTGGCTCCCGGCGAACCCGTTCAACCAGCATCAGCGTCGGTATTCATTAAATATACTCACGAGCTCGATCCAGACAGTATCAGGCCGCGCATCCACCAGCTGATCTCCGCATCAATTCCGGGCCTCTCGGGGAAACCCGATGATGCGATATCCATTGTGTTCTTCCCAGCTGTTACCTATCAGGACCACATCAGAATGGTGCATTTAGGACCATTTAATGTTGCTGAAACCACCTTTGACACGATCAAGATTTTCTCAGAGGTGATCGCCCTGCTGCTGATTCTCGGGGCGGGTGGTCTGTTTGGCTTTAAGAAACTCAAAGCACGTAAAAAAGAACCCGGCACCGGGTTATCTCTTACCCCACAGGATGAGACATGACCGATACCGTTATTCGCTGGCTCAGCTGGTGGAGGGCTGAGTTTGCACGTGATACGCATAAGAGCTGGGAACTTCGATGGTCCCTGATGGAAAACGATGTTCAGGATTTACTGATTGATGACTCACCTGCACTGGTTCGTCTGCTCTGTAATGTTAATGAAAACGTGGTGCCGTTCCCGGACCGACGTGTTCTGACATTACTGAACATGTCGAACGCAGAACATTATGCATGTTGGCAACTGGTGTCCGCTTTACTGGGTAACAGGACAGTCCGGCTTACTGTGGATGATCGGGAATGGTGCGAGAGAATAGCGAGAGGATTACGGCCACAGATATTCCTACCTGCGGGGCTGGATTATTCAGATCGCTCAGTATGGTTCTATCTCATTCAGTCGGCGATATCCCCTGCTGTCTGGGAACGGTTACGTCTGCGTTTCCCATCCGATGAGATTGAGGAGGCTGAATCTCTGCATGTCTCAAACCCTGTGATCCATCTTAACCGGCTTCGTGCCCTGCTTGATGCGGCGTTCTGGCGCATTACGGAGGGCGCTTGATTAAGTTACGGGAAATACCTCTGGAATTCGAACCGGAATTAATTGAAGACGTGGTGATAACCGGTCTTTGGTTCGAACAACAACATCAGGCACGAACCCTTATTGAACAAGCTCAGGCTGAGGCCGACAGGCTCGTTCAAGAGGCTCAACAGGAAGCGGAAGATATTATGAATAATGCACGAACTGAAGCACAGCAAAAACTTGCTGAGGTGTTAACTGAATTAGAAACAAACTTTCTCGATAAGTCAGAGGGTTTATTTGCTGAATGGTATGCGCGACGGGAACAGGATGATCAAGAGCTGGTGAATCGGGCGCGTAATCTGGTTGAAGCCGTGTTTATGGCCATGCTCGACCAGCTGCCTGATGAAGACAAACTGAGCGCCGTGTTCAGGCAGATCCATCGGGCCGGGGATAAGCAAACGGAGGCCACACTCTACTTTCACACCCGGCACAAAAAAGAGCTGCAGGAGTGGTTATCCCGTTATCACCTCGATATGTGGAAACTCATTACTGATGATGAGCTGCCACCAAACCAGCTGATCCTCGCCACCTCGAAAGGCGAGCTCTCACTCAGCTGGGACGGTTTCAGGAAACACCTCGTGTCACGTTTAATGTAAGGAGAAAACGTATGAGTAACATGTTTGATATTCAGCGACGACTCGATCACCACCTGGCGAAATCGAATCATCAGGTAAACGACATGGTAAAGAGCATGGACGGCACCACTCCAACGATGGAGGATTTGTTCACGTTTAAGAATGCGCTGCGCAACGAATCTGTCGCGAACCTTGCTGATAATCAGGTCCAGACATTAAAACACAATCTCAGTAAATCCATCATCGAGTCCATCAGCTGAATTCCCTCACTGCGAAGCGAGGCTTTGCCGTTTTTAAGGATATCCCGTGTTAAAGAGATCGACACGCTTAATAAGGTCGGCGATATTCGCCCTGACGGCCTCCACGCTGAGCGCGAACGTTCTGGCTCAGACGCCGGATAGTTGGTCTGAGGGCGCATATGCCTACGCCGCACAGAACACCCCACTTCTCAGAGTGCTGAAAGATTTTGCTACCTCACACAGTGTCACACTGAACATCCCTGACGATTTTAATGGCCTCGTTAACGGGCGAATTCATGCCGACAGTCCGTCCGATTTTCTGAACCGGCTGGGGCTTCAGTACCGGTTTCAGTGGTTCGTGTATAACGACACCCTCTACATCAGTCGCCAATCCGATCAGATTTCACGCCGTATCAAAGTCTCATCTGATGCCGCTCCCGATCTTAAACAGGCCTTGACCGATGTGGGCTTGCTTGAGTCGAAATTCGGTTACGGTGAATTGCCTGATGATGGCGTGGTCATCGTTACGGGACCGCCTGAGTATGTAGATTTGATTGAAAATTTCAGCGCCAAAGATAAAGACAAAAAAGAGAATAAGCAGATGATGGTCTTCCCGTTGCGTTATGCCTCGGTTGCAGATCGTCAGATTAAATATCGCGATAAAACCATTCTTGTTCCCGGTGTGGCCACCATGCTCGCGGAACTGCTAGGACAGAAATCCACACGCACGGCACAAGGTATTCAGCAAAGCGAAAGCAGCGACGGCGATGGTCTGAAGGGCCGGATGGAACAACAGATCCGCGACCAGTCAGATTCTATCCTGAACAGTCTGGTGAGCTCACAAACGGGTGGTCCTAAAAACGATGATGCAAAAGACGATGACGATGAACTTCATCCTTACGTGTCAGCAGATGTGAGGAATAACTCGCTGCTTATCCGTGATGATCCGAGTAAGCGAGATCAGTATGACTCTCTCATTTCACAAATCGATGTGCCGTCAAAGCTGGTGGAAATTGATGCGATGATTGTGGATGTTGATCGCAAGTCTATGAGCGAGCTGGGCGCGAACCTGCGTGGCACGTTTGGGAATATCACCGCCGGTTCAACAGTCATGAGGGGGGCAAGCTCATTATTCGTCACCGATTACAGCCGGTTCTTCTCTCAGATTCAGGCGCTGGAGGGCACCGGTAACGCCTCTGTCGTGGCAAATCCGTCCGTTCTCACCCTTGAGAATCAGCCAGCGGTGATCGATATGAGCGACACGGCATTCATCACCGCCACCGGAGAACGCGTGGTAAACATCGAGCCTGTGACTGCTGGCACCAGCCTTCAGGTCGTACCGCGCGCCATCGGAAAACCGAATCATGAAACTGTTCAGCTCATGGTGGATATCGAGGACGGCAAAGTGGACAGGGACGATGAGAATCAGGCGACCGGCGATCAAAAAATCACGATATCAACACAGGCACTGGTTCAGGAAAACGGTTCGCTTGTGATGGGCGGTATTCATTCGCGTGAAACCGGCGATATCAGCCATCGTATCCCTGTCTTAGGCGATATCCCCTATCTGGGCAAATTGTTTTCTTATACCCGGCATGAAACCAATCAACGAGAACGCTTATTCATTATCACCCCACATCTGATCGGCGATCAGGTGGATCCTACTCGTTATATCTCATCGCAGGATCGTGACCAGCTCGCGGCGCAGCTCGACGACGTGAGAAACCGCCAGCAATATTCTGCTATGCATGGCGTGATTCAGAACGCGTTCCGTGATCTGGCTGAGAACAAAATTCCACAAGGGTTTGAGTCGGGTGGCGAGGGGGTGAACCTCAATCATCTGTGTACACTGCCACCCGGCCTCCTCCTGGATACCATGAAATCCCAATGGTTCAACAATCAGACGATCCAGTTAACGGTCAGTCTCATCAGAAACACCACATCGAAACCGATTCAGTTTGATGAGGCAAGCTGCAGTGATGACGATGTTTTGGGTGTCGCCACATGGCCCGGTTCTCTGCTTCAGCCAGGACAACAGGCTGAGGTCTATGTTGCTTTTCGTTCACGTGGTGAATCGCGCCGGTCACGTCAGTCTCTTCTGACCTCTCCGGGGGTTCTGGTATATCGGGAGAAATGATGATCAGGATGAGTTTCTTTGGCTTTATGGCCATGTTGTTAACCAGCTGTGCCAGCCATGACGACGGATGTGATGGCACCAGTTGCCGTCCTCAATCCGATCCGCATCACCTTGTGATCTGGTGGCCGCAGTCGATGCGCGAAGGTGTGCAAACATATTCAAAAATGCCGGTGAGATAGGGAACTAAAACCCGAGTATTTCTACTTATTAGAAGAATGACCCTTCATTCGTTTAACTCACACATAAAGGATAATGGTATGCGTTTAAGCCTCAACCATTTTGCAAAAAATCGTGGCACGGATAAAGATCCCTATGTTCAGATGGGTTCTCACCGGGCAAACATGAGCCGTCAATTGATGGCGGCTCGTCAGGACGGTTCCATGCCTACAAACAGCAGCAATCCATTTGAACCCTCCGGCATTGTTGAAAGCCTGTTCAGTGGACATCTGCGAAATAACCTGTTTGATGGTTCTCAGACTCGCAATAACATGTTTGATAGTTCTCAGACTCGCAATAACCTGTTTGATGGTTCTCAGTCTGATGCCTTCAGCACAGGACAGGACATGGGAAATCTGGGTTTATCTATGTGGAATAACTCAAGCTCTAATCCGGTGTTTCAGGGCCAGCAGCCTGGCGGCGCGTCAATGGGTGCCACTGTCCCTGAAAGCCATCTTTATTCCGTGATGGAAGAAGTGTTGCGTAAGATGGGGATCAACATGCATGGCTCTATCTTTAACCCAAACGCCAACCCAGCTATTACCAATGCCATGAGCGACGGTCTCACAAGCGGTCTTCAGAACCGCGAGGTCGTTCAGCAGCCAACCCCACAAATCTCAGCGGATCCGCATAGCATGAACCAGACCGGTCAGGCGCTGGGTCAGAACTTTAACGTTCGTCTTGCGGGTGGCGCGATCAATAACTGCCAGCCTGCCAGCCCTACTGATAACACGATCGGCGGTGACAAAGAGACGCGCGAAATGATTGGTCAATACATGGACCAGCATCAGGGTGTCTACAGCAAACCGGAAACGGATGATAACAAGGACACCAGCTGGAAATCAGCCCTGTCCAATCAGGATAAACTTTCCCAGAATTCCATCGCGCTTGTGAACATCGCGCGTCAGGATCTGATTACGTCGCTTGAAGGTGGCAATGTGGGCGCGAACCATCCGGGGGCGGATTGTTCTCATGCCATGATGAACGCGGATGCCGGAGCAACCAACCAGCAGATCGCCTCACAGCAACGTCAGCAGCTCATGACCGTATAATTCAGTGCGGGGAATGTCAAAGGGAAGGCTTATGCCTTCCCTTTTTTTATTTTTTGCGACGGTGATGTTTCTTTTTCATCATCCGTTTTCGGACTTGCTGCAGGCTTTTAGGATCAAGATAGTCATCCCGTAAAACCGGGATGGATTCTGGCGCGGGGGTTTCTGATACGTTCACACAGTTACCTCTTAGTTATGCGAAGGGCGCTGAAAAACTGTATCAAATGTGTGGGTTTGGAATGACAAATCTGTGCGAAAAAAAGAGGGCAAAGCCCTCAGGTTCCGTAATGATAACGGCAATTAAGAATGGTCACTTCACCATCTTTATAGCGATATACAAGCCTGTGCTCTTCAGTAATCCTTCGAGACCAGAAACCGCTATAATCGTGCTTCAACGGTTCAGGATGTCCAATACCTTCAAAAGGAGAACGAAATATATCTTTGATTAAATCGTTGATTTTCTTGAGAGTCTTTTTGTCTTGAGTCTGCCAGAAAAGGTAATGCTCCCAGCCCCGACTCGTAAAAGTCAGCATCCTTGTTAATCCTCAACATCAATCAATTTACGTTCCTTTTGATCACCTCGATGAATTTCAGCGATAGATTCAAGGAGTTCAGCATGAACAATCGGGTTTTTCATAAGATGAAATGTCTCCATCATAGAATTGTATTCATCAAGGCTCATCATCACGACAGGCCTACCGTTTTGACGAGTGATAAATACGGTTTCTGCGTCATCATAAGTTTTGTCCATTGTTGCTGCTAAATTCTGTCTTACAGTTGAATAATTAATGATTTGCATGGCCATCTCCTGTACTTATTTTTGTACAAGTATAGTTTCTCAGTGACAAAAAGCAACAAAGATGAACGTCTGAGCGCCAAAAAAACTGTTTAAACGACAAAGAGAAACGTCGTTTAATTGTACTTTTCAAGTTGGGTTCGAATGGATTTTAACGGTGCAATTTTTTCATGTTCGACTATGGCATCCTCGCATAACTGATCGAGAACCCTGAAGGAGGTTTCAAACTGGGCTTCTTTGACTTTGTTCAAGCGGGCTCTTAGCTTGTCACATTGCAACAAATCAATTTCGTCTGACATGATTTTCCCTTACCAAAAAAGAAAACCATCTTCCAGATTTACACATCTGCAACATTCCGAACTGTGCGAAAACCACCTTGCTAGTAACTTTTCTCGTCGATAGAATGTATATACACAGAGAGGAAAATACGATGCCTGAACTTATTGAAGATGCCGATTTCAATGTCAAACTCAATGAGATTGGCAGAAACGTCGACCACACTTCTAAATTCTTAGAAAAGGGTGTGGAAGATATCACACTTACTGGTTACACCGTTCCGTTCGGGTACAGACTGGTCAAAGCTAAGACCGAAAACCAGTATCGTCTCATTACCGACAATGCTCATCCTGTCACAGCATATGCTGTTAAGCTGAACTTTTATGATCATATTGTAATGAATCATAAAACCTGTACTCAGGTAATGGTCTGGCGAACTATACGTGCTGAACATCGCCATGCGATTCGGGATCTCGCGATTTTATTCTTCGAGCATTTAATTCAGCAATATACTGTGGTTGTGTCGGATTCACAGCAAACAGAACTAGGACGTCGGTTTTGGGAATCTCGCATCATGGAATCTCTGAGTGCTGAAGACAGGCATGTCTATGTTTCTGATGGTACTGAAGGAAACCGGGACGGGATCATACCGCTTTTCGAGGTGACCACTGATAGCGAATTTTATTCTGTATGGCGAGAATTCTGCTGGGGAAAAGAAAAAGATGTGCATTCCCATCGTCTTTTGTGATCAGCAAAGCCCCATTGATCAATCCTCATTAAACTCAATGGCCATACCGGGTTGAAGCTCTTCAATTGACCGGATCAGGCGGTAGATAGCCGCCACAGATTTGATGGTTTCACGCGGTATGAAATCCCCCTCCTCAGTGGTTCGGTACAGATTGCGTGTAAGCCAGATATAGCGCACCACCGGCTTCTTCGCCTCGTGCGCCATCCTGATTATATCCTGCGCCTCCTCATCAGCTGCTTTGAATAATACCTTGGGCAACATGGTTTCATCAGGGCGATAGAACAGGCCCACGGCAAAATGGGTCGGGTTCACCATCAGCACATCAGCCTCCTCAACCCGTTTAATCGAGATACGTTTCACCGGACCGTTCAGGATTTCATGGGCCACTTGTTTACGGTGCCCTTTGGCATGCGGATCGCCTTCAAGCTGTTTATGTTCCTGCTTGATATCCTCATGACTCATTCGGTTCTGTTTGAGATAGAAATATTTCTGGATGGCAAAGTCGCTCACCGCGAACACCAGCATCACCCCGATCGACGCATGTGCCATAGTTTTCAGGAGCATGACACCTGCCTGAATAAAACCGGTGAGTGAACCGGCACCGAGCCCAGCCAGATCCTGAAGATGATTTCTCAGGATAAGAACAAATACAACGGAAAGAACCACCGCTTTAAGCACGTTTACCAGCATCTGAACCCATTGCTTCACACTGAACATCTGTTTGATTTTGGGTATCGGATTAAGCGCATCGAATTTAGGCGCTGCAGCCTCGGGGGCAAAGAGCATGCCGATCTGTATCCAGCCTGCAATAGGCCGCATGATGATGACGACTCCCGCTGTAAGCAGAGAGAATACCGAGACCAGCAAAATAGCCTCACCGGCAACATCATTCAACGCCTGTTCGAACGGAACATTCAAACGGACGAGCGGGAGAAGTAACAGCGATTTGAGTTTATCCAGTGAGCTGTCCAGCATCGCAAACACGAGCTCAAGCACGGCCAGCATCACCACCAGCTTTGATACATCCTGACTCTGGCTTACCTGCCCTTTTCGACGGTTCTCCTGGAGCTTATGGTCTGATGCCTGTTCCGTTTTTTCACCGCTCACCTCAGCCTCCTTTTAATACCTCTGCCAGATGTGGGATCAGATCATTTAAGCCTGCAAACCGGCCTGATGCGAAATGTTCCAGGAATGGCAGGTAAAGAATAAAGAATCCCACCCCGACAAGACATTTCAGCGGGATAGCCAGAACGTTAGCCTGTAGCTGGGGGCTGTAGATACTCAGAACCCCGACCGCAAAGTCGATGAGCAACAACAGCAGAACCAGTGGTCCGGCAAATCGAACCATGTCGACAAAGAGATTATGAACCTGAGATAAAAACTGTTTGAACCCGGTTTCGGTAAAGCCCGGTAACAGATGGTTTACCGGCCATAAGCGATAGCTGTCCCAGATAACCTGTGTGACGGCACTGAGGCCGAACGTCATCACGAGAAACACCATTGACCAGCGAAGCAGGATATCCCCGAGGGGTGTGGCATCAGGTCCGAGAGCCGGGTTTAACTGACCGGCATTGAGTGCGCCACGTTGTTCGTCGAACAATGCCCCAACAGCCTCAAACAACCAGAACGGCATCGCCAGCAGATAGCCCAGCAGCAGACCTAACACCGCCTCTTTCAAGGCTATGCCAGTAATCGTCCACGGGTTCAGTAAAAGGTTTGCGACCTCGGGTTTGATCGCGGGTGCCACGAACAGAGACAGCGAAATGGCGATCGCATTTCGGATCATGCCTCGGAGCGTTGAAAAGGAAAAAATAGGAGTGATGATAAGACAAGGTAAAATCCGCGCCATACCGAGCGCGATGGCGATCATCCCCTGAAAGATGAATGCCATATCATTTTGAAGCATCAGACTCTTCCTGCGGTTGCCATCATGGCAAAGGCGCTTTCGGTAAGCTGCATCAGCTCTACCCCCACCCAGCGACCACTCAGCGCGATGGTGCCACCAACGGCCAGCAGCTTGATCGCAAATGGCAGCGTCTGGTCCTGTAGCTGCATCACCGACTGAATCAGTGAAATGATCATGCCCACCACGACGGCCACAATCAGCGGCGGCGCGGAAAGCATCACGACCAGAATCATCGACTCTTTAAACAGGTAAATCACGTCCATGGGTGTCCCTCACAGATAACTGTAAAACAGACCGTCCAGTAACCGCGTCCAGCCGCTTACCATCACGAACAAGAGAATTTTCAGGGGAAGTGAAATCGTCATCGGCGATACCATCTGCATTCCGAGAGCAAGCAAAACGTTTGAGACCACGAGATCAACAACAAGGAACGGGATGAATATCAGAAACGCGATCTTAAATCCGCTCTGCAGCTCACTGAGCACAAATGCCGGGATGAGTAATAACAGGTTATCGTGATGAGACATAACGCTTGCGGCCAGCGGCTTTGGCCACATCTTTTCGGCGTTCCCGAGTAAGTGGGTTTGCACATCCGGGTCGGTGTTTCGTTCCATAAAGGCTGTTAGCGGCTGGATACCGTAGTTAATCGAGTCCTCAAGCTTATCTGTGCTGGTGGTGTCGACCGGCTTTTCTCTAAAACGGGTCTGCATGTTATCCAGGACGGGTGCCATGACAAACAGGGTCGCAGCAAGCGCGATGCCATAAAGCGCCATGTTTGCCGGAACCTGTTGAACGCCGATGGCGTTTCGCGTGAGCATCAACACCATCGAAATTTTAAGAAAGCAGGTTGTGATCATTAAGAGCAGCGGGATCAGCGAAATCGCGCCCAGCAGGATGGCCAGCGCGAGAGGATTGAATGAACTGATGTTTTCTGGCATTACAACTGTCCTGGCATGGCTCTCAACATGCTTTTGATTTGGAGCCCGAGCGCGCCGTTTACGTTAACGAGCTCGCCCTTTGCGAGAAGATAGTTCCCGTGACACAACAGCGCCTCGCCGGGTGTTACATGCTCAACCATAAGCGTCGAACCCGCATCGAGATTCTGAAGCTCGCCCAGCGTGAGCGAGAGGTTCCCGCATCGGATCGTAAGTTCGATGGGCAGGTCGTTAAACCCGTTTCCCTGCACGGTCTTCAATAGTTCACCTTCAACGCCATCGGCGTCAGTTTCAAAATCAGTCTGTTCACCATCAATCTGATTCATCGTGTCTGATCCATTTTTTGCCGTGATATGTAATTTATATTTGTGGGAATTTTCGGGATCTGGTTCCAGCTCAAAATCAAAAACCCAATCACCCAGCACCAAAAATCCCTGACCGTCCGTGTTCAGCAATGGATTCGTCGGTAACAGAACGTCACCGATGTTCAGCTGCTGGCATCGCTCTGATGAAAGCGTGAACCGTCCCACGATTAACGGGATGAACAACGGGAAGCCTTCTGAATACGGCATCGGCATTGATTCAAGCTTATTTTCATTCATCCAGCGTTCGATCATGGCCATCGGGATATGCCCCAGATAAGCGCATTTCGAATCTGAAGAGGCCAGGGTGATTTCAACCGGCAAGCTGGCCATTTCTTTGCCCTCATCAGGAGCAAAGAAACCAAACAGATCTTTGATGGTTTCGTTGATACGGGCATTAATCAGTTCCCAGAACCAGCTCTCCTGCGTTTTAATCGCCTCAGAGAACACCGGGATATCACATATCGATTGAATGAAGGGACACAGCGGGTGAAGGGTTACGGGGCCAAACGAGGTCTGAACGGTTTCGGATCCAAAAACACTCCGCTGGTCTTTTAGCCTCAGGATAAACGTCCATTCAACATCGTTAATACTGAACCGGCATCGACGACCACCGCTTACCCAACTTCGAACAATAGCCTCATTCACTGAGACCGGCTTTAATTCCAGTTTCATAACGCCTCAACACGTTTAAAATGAAGCCGAACGGGTTTACCCAGACGACGCGACAATACGCGTTCACCCTGTTTCTCATAACCCACCAGCTTCTCTAAAATATCCTGACGAAATCCCAGCGCCACGTGGGTCACCCCCTCATCACCGGCTGTCATACGCGCGCTTACTGCGCCGGTTTCAGGCAACAGCAATTCAAACTCAGCGGGAAGGGATTCATGCCCTTCTATTTCTTCAATAAGGTCCGGTGTCAGTGCGTGGAAAGTACGCTCCTGCGTGGGTGGTTCACCCAGGTCGATCGGTGGGGGTTCACGGAAACAGAAAAGCAAACCGCCTGAGCTCTCACAGACCGGTTCGGATTCATCTTCACTGGCAAGGAAATGCCGGAAATCATTTGCGTCTTTTTTTCCGGGTGGACTGGGTTTTGCTTTACTCTGTGAATGACGATGTTCTGTGCGAGGTGGTGTTCTAACCTGTGAAGATTTCTGCGTCTGAACCTGTGGGTGTTGGTGTGGATGATGCATGACGGGTTTCACAAATCCTCCTTCTGTTCGAGGATATATTCAAGTTTCTCGATCTCAGCCTGACAGGCATCAACCTCACCTTTTGCCAGTGCGAGTGCGTGGGTTTGTTTTTCAATTTCAAGCACGAGCGCCTGATTATCTGCATCCTGTTTCAGGACTTTTTGACGGGCATCTTTTTCGTGCTGAAGCGTCTGGTGAAGTTTTTCATTCAGCATGACGACGCCTGTGTGATAGAGCGTAAACTCTTCGATACAGGCCTGATAGGCTTCACGAAACTGCTTCACACGTTTAAGCCCTTTACGATAACGACGGTGAAGGGCTTTAAGCTCAGCGTCTTCCTGGTTTACCTGTTTCTTAAGGGCAATAAGTTTTCGCTGTCGTAGTGGTAACAAAAACTCGACCGTTTTAACCAGTTCACTTTCTTTACGATCAAATTCTTCCTGCTCGTTAAACATGGGCTTCGCTTATCGTCTCTTCCAGTAAGTTGAGCATGTGAATGTAAGGTTCAGGCGCGTGATTGGCTTGCTGAAGGAAGCGGTTTATTTTTTCATGAGAATGAACCGCACAGTCTGTGAATGGATCATTCCCTTCTTCGTATTCACCCAGTCTTATGAGCATTTCGACCTGAACATATGCGGCCATGAGTTGCCTGAGCGTTCTGGCCATCTTCATCTGCTCGGGTTCAACGACGTTTGGCATGGTACGCGACAGACTGGCGAGGACATCAATCGCAGGAAAATGCGCTTTCTCAGCGAGTTTACGGGCCAGCACGATGTGCCCGTCAATCAACGACCTCACCTCATCGGCCACCGGATCATTCAGGGAATCGGCCTCCATCAGAACAGAATAAAGTGCGGTGATCGCCCCACTGCTGGTCTTGCCAGCACGTTCGAGCAGGCCCGGTAAAAGGGTATAAACGGAAGGTGGCAGGCCACCTCGTCCAGGTGGTTCACCGAGTGCCAGACCAATCTCTCGTTGTGCGCGAGCGAATCGGGTCAGAGAATCAATGATGAGAAGGACACTCTTACCCTTATCCCGGAACGATTCGGCAATGGCCGTTGCTGTGAATGCGGCGCGCGCACGTTCCATGCTCGATCGGTCTGAGGTGGCACAAACCATGACTGTTTTTCCCCGAAGAGTTTCGTCGAGCTCGTGCTGCAGAAACTCACCCAGCTCGCGACCACGCTCACCAATGAGCCCGAATACAATTACATCACAGGGTGTGTTACGTGCAATTTCAGCGAGTAACGTGGTCTTCCCACAACCGGCTCCGGCGAACAATCCCATGCGTTGCCCGATACCGAGTGTAATCATCCCGTCAATGGCGCGAACACCCGTGGCAAGCGGTTCATTGATTCGTGGCCTGTCAGTTGCTGAGGGTGCATTTCGAATGACAGGGCTTGCCTCGGTTGTATCGATATCGAGAGCAAACGCATCAGTCGATTCCTCATCCATCGCCCAGCCAAAACCATCAAGCACACTCCCTAAAAGCCTGTCGCTTACAGCGATTTTGTGCGGCTGATAAAGTGGGGTTACTCGGGCACCCTGCTCGATGCCATTCAGCTGACCGAGTGCTGACAGGAGCGTGCTTTGCGGGTTGAATCCGACAACTTCAGCCATGACCTCTGCGCCATCGTTTGCGATAATGGTACAGAGATCGCCGATCCGTGATTTCGGTAAATCAGCCTCAAGGAGTATGCCGCTGATACCGGTGATGCGACCGTGAACGCTTACCGCATTCATGTTCACCATCAGACTTTCTCGTTCATCAAACCACTCTTTTAAACGTGTCATTTCACCAGTTCACTGTGATGTTTTGTTTGCCTGTAAATTCGACGGTTTTATTGGTGATCTTTGAAAGGGTAAAGTCGCCAATCTGATCGCCGATGAAATAGCGTTTCCCGGTGTTAATGACCACATTGGCATGCTTACCGGCGGTTATCTGAACCAGCCGGAACGGCAGCATCAGTTTCTTCAGCGTTGTGGCATCCTGCATACCCACCCGAATGTCATAATCATTTTTCATGGATACAAGGAGACGGCGAATGATCCCTTTTTCAGTTTCTGTCACCTCTCCCGCCAGCGTTACACCATACTGATTCGAGAGGATCCGAACGGCTTTCTGTAATCCCCTTTCCTCAAGCTTGTCGGCGAACACGGACCGCAATCCCTCTGAGTCGTAAATCACCGGCTTTGATAGGGTGGTTTCCTCTGTTGCTGGCGCTGAGAACAGCCAGCTGAACAGCACTACCACACCGAGTATGATCAGCATCACCACCGAGGGCTTAAACCATGACGGCAAACCTTTTGATTTACGTGTCAGTTTGAGCTTCGGTTTTGCAATTACTCCCTCAGGTGTAACAGGAATGAGCGAGGTCGATTCCCAGGGTTCACCCGCCTCACTCACCACCAGCCAGACCCCTGAGAGCTGGAACGGCTGATTCACCTCAAGCGATAAGGATTCAGTAATGGGCTGGCCATAGGTAAGAAAGACCTCCCCCTCATTGGGTGTGAGCTGCCAGTTATCCTGAACGCGCGCCAGACTGGCGTGAAGAGATTGAATTGAGGTATCACAGAGCTGAAGGTCGCGCTGCTCATCATTTCCCAGTTCCCACGCCTCACCGCTCAGCGGCAGCGTGGCACCCTCATGAAGACCGTTTAACACGCGTAACTCAAACATCCTCTTCCTCCTCAATCAGGTCTTCATCTTGCTGAGGGATCAGTTCGTGATTGATATCAATTCGTCCCTCAACGTTCACCGGCAAATTAAATTCCAGCTCTGCAAAAGAGAGGACCGGGACGTGGTTGAACTCGTTCTGAATCAGGGTGCGAAGCGGTGCGCGTAAATCCTGTGCCACCAGCATCACACCCTGATTGATTGACCGGTAAGGGGGGAATACCCCTCTGATCTGGTCCATGAACAATTTCATCTGATCCTGATCGAGAGTGAAGAAGGTATCGGTGTTGGTGTGCCGGAGCGCCTCGCGCAAGATTTCTTCGGTTTCAGGGGTAAGCAACCATGCCAGCAGTCCTTCACCATCCTTGCTGTGCTGGTGGCAGATATGCTCTTTGATATCGATTCGCACCTGATCGATGAGCATGCCGGTGTCGCGTTCTGAGCCGTGCATTAACAGCGATTCAGTGATCGTTCGAATTGCACGCAGTGAAATTCTTTCGGCAACAAGACGCTGAAGGACAGATGATAAACGGGCAACAGGAAACACCCGTTCGAATTCCTGTGCGACCTCAGGTAAATCGGACTGAAGCCAGGACACAATCGCGCGTGTTTCCTGCATACCGATAAACCGTGGCGCACTCTGGAACAACGCTTCTTCCATCTTAGCGAGTAAGAGGTCATTGCCGCTCCATGAGATTTCGCCGCTGGTGAGATAAGGATCTGACGCATCAAGCCACACAAAATCCTCTTCCTGTGGCATTGAAACGGCAGGCAGGTTTTCTTTGTTTTCAAGCTGGCGGGTGTAGCCGATTTTCTCGACTGCACGTCGGGAACTGGTAATGGTCGCGACCACTTTGGGGATCTCATACACCAGAAAACGGAACTCATCTTCTTTCTGAAGGGTGGTGAACTGGATATCGAACACGGGTAACGTAAATCCGAACTGATTCACAATGCGGTTTCGGATACGTCTGATCTCCTCGATAATCTGAATCACATGGGGATCACGTTCCCGACCAGCCGGGAAACTCAGCAGGAACAGGCGAGCCGGGTTGAAGGTACGAAGATCGTTCTCGCCGTTCTCCTCAGGGACCAGCATGTGTTCTGAACCTGATGCAGCCGCCTGACGTTTATCACGCCAGATCTGATAAACGCCGCTGCCAATCGCCCCGGTCCCAAGACACAGAAACACAATCGTCGGCATACCCGGCAACAGACTGAAGCAGAACATCCCGACACCCGCCATGATCCACGCTTTCGGCTGCTGAGTGAGCTGTTCAGTGATCTCTTTCCCGATGTTATGGTCGAACGATTCTTCATTGGCAGAAACGCGAGTGATCATCATCCCGCTGGTCAGTGAAATCAGCAGTGCCGGAATCTGGTCTATCAGGCCATCACCGATGGTGAGAATCGAAAAGGTATGCATCGCATCACCGGCACTCATACCCAGCTGAAGAACGCCGATACAGAACCCACCTATCAGGTTGATGGACAGGATCACAATCCCCGCCATCGAGTCCCCTTTCACGAATTTCATTGCCCCGTCCATCGCCCCGAAAAGCTGACTTTCTTTAGTCAGATCTTCCCGTCGACGACGGGCCTGAGCGACATTAATCAACCCCGCTCTGAGGTCTGAGTCGATCGACATTTGTTTGCCTGGCATCGCATCCAGTGTGAAACGCGCCGCAACCTCTGCCACACGCTCAGAGCCTTTGGTGATCACCAGAAAATTCACCACCGTTAAGATGAGAAAAACCACCAGCCCGACCGCAAGATTACCGCCGACGACAAAGTTACCAAACGCGGTAACGATGTGACCGGCGTTCTGCTGAAGCAGGATCTGACGTGTGGTTGATATCGATAATCCCAGCCTGAACATTGTCGTGAGCAACAACACGCTCGGGAAAGTTGAGAACGCCAGCGGCTTCGGGAGGAACATCGCATTCATGATGAGTAAACAAGACATACTGATATTGGTGGCAATCAACACGTCGATGAGCGGAAGCGGTAAAGGAATGATGAGCATGAACACAACGGCCAGCGCGATGAACCCTCCCACAATCTCTGATCGCTGCATGGCATGGTATGCGATGCGGTTTAAGAGGTTGAACAGCTGATTCATAGCGCATGACTCATCCGGTTTTTCTCCATCTGGGCGAGCTCGCCGTTAAGAGCGCGGAGTAATTTAATGGCTCCGTCCCGGTGTTTGCCGTTGTCGCCCCAGACATTTTCAGGCAGACGCTGAACCAGCCTTAACAGATGATTGAAGTAAAACGGCTGCTGCTGCGAGGCCTCACCCACGGTTTCAAGACCCATCGTGATCAGATTGTTGGAATAGAACCCATTTCGGCACATCCCGAGCAGACTGCGTGTCATGGTATCGACCGACATTCGCACGTTCCCGAAACTTTGCTGAATGCGATTCAGGAATTCCGTCACCTCATTGATAGTATTGCTGAGTAACGAGGTATCATTCAGTCCTGACATGAGACGGCGTAAAGCCATCGGCGGGATGGATGGAGCGAGTGCAGCGATATCATCTGCCAGAGCGCGCTGAAGCGTTTTAAGCGCCGGAATGAACCCCTCCGCCCCGAACTTTGACAGAAGCATATCTAACACACTGTCTGAGGACTGTTGCCCTACCACCCCGTCGTAATAGAGTTTGCGAAGTGTTTTCTTTTGCTCGCGGTTGGTGGAATGAAGCGCGAACGCCTGTGCTGTGTTTACTCCGGCTGCGACCTCTGCTCCGTGCTTTTCCTGAAGCTCATCCAGCAAGCCCTGAATTTTCGCCAGCTGTGCAGGCTGGTGGCCGTCCTGTAATCGCATGGCCATCATTGACAGGGTGGCATAGGCTGAGGCCGGGTCGCGATCGACCTCTTCCATCACCGAATCAAACAGGGCAGCATCGTGTTTCTTCTCAAGCAGGTCGCGGATCCGATTTTCGCGTTCTGCCTGTTGGTCCCCACCATCACCTTCTAAGAGTTCACTGAGCTGTTCAATGTGGGTGAACCGTAACGAGAAGCCGCCATTCTTTGAACGCCTGATCTGCTGCTGACGTTCCAGCCTTGCGCGGTGCTGATCTATCTGCTGAGAAAGCGAACCCTGAACGGCATGCTCAGCAAGATCAGACTCCATTTTCGCCACTGGAATCGGTCGTGCGAACCGGGCACGAATGCCGGACTGTTTTTCGGGGGTGCTTACCTCATCAAGAAGAATTTCTTTTTCGGGAGGCAGGATGTGACGGGGGCGATGCGTATGGATTTTCATGTTCATCGTGATATTTCCTCTTCCGCTATGGTTGATAAGTGGAAGAAATCGCAACTCAGTTCCCATCAGGACCAAAGATTTTGTATCGCGACGACTTTGCCAGAACTGGCAAAAGCTCAGACCGAGAATTGCCATTACTGGCAAAAATCATCACGGTTAGAAATCACACAAATCATCGATTTCAATGACTTAAATCAAATTTATAGTCTGGCATACCCCTTGCAATAATCCTGAGGTTATTAATCACAAGGGGTCATATATGGTTGCTTTATTGATTGATGAATCGACATGGTGTCCGCTGATCGACTGGGGAATGCTCATGCAAACCACACAAAAGCGTCTTCATAGCTTTATTCGTAAACGCGTCACGAACTTTGCTGATGTGGACGATCTCTTTCAGACGACATGGCTTGAGGTGCTGGTGAATCGCGGTCGTTTCATGGGCCATTCACGACCTGAAACATGGGTATTCGGCATAGCCATGAATCTGATTAAGAATTATTACAAAGACGCCTATGTTAAAAATCTCAGGGCAACACCGGTCGAAACACTGGATCAGGAAGTTGATGAAAAATTTGAACCTGAGAAAATCATGGTCGCGCGTGAAACCCTGCTGAAAACCGTTAACAAATTTTCAGCGATGCCGAAAGAATATCAGCGGCTCTTGAAAGTATTGATTGAGAACGATATCAGTTATCAGGATATCGCTGATCGACTCGGTATGCCGATCGGCACAGTACGTTCACGGCTTTCACGACTGAGAGTGTTCCTGCGAAAAGAAATTCAATGGGAAGCATGAATAAGAAAAGGGAGAATATTCTCCCTTTTCGTTTCTTCTGATGGCGTTAGAGTCACCTAATTACTGGCTGAATTAGCAGCATGATCAACACCCTCTTCTGCTCCGGCTTTACCACCCCGAGCCGCAGTCTGTCCTGCAGCGTAACCCATCCCTTTCTCACCCGCCTGAGCCGCTTCTTTGCTTGCCGCTTTCCCTGCCTCCATACCCGCATCCTTCGCCGCACTTAACCCGGCTTTTACCCCACCCTCAGCACCGGCTTTCACTCCTGCCTGAACACCTGCCTGAACCGCTGCGCGTCCGACACCGGCACCAAGAGCCGCCTCACCCAGACCGGGAATAAGAAGAGATAATCCCGTACCCACCCAACCGATGATATCGATCATTTTGAAGAATCCCCCGCCCATCTCTTTCTTATCGTCGGGTTGAGTTTTCTGGCCATCATACATTTCACGGCGCGCTTTCATTTCATCAGTGGTCTGAAGGCTGGCGAGTGTGGGTGCAGGTGCGATCTGATTTGTGCCATGAGCTATGAAAGCATCAAGATCACCTTTTGATATGTTCTTATCATTGGATTTATTAAAGAAATCTCCCCCGGCATGGTGTTTGCCGTTATCCAGCATCGAGAACAGCATGCTGTGTGGTTGAGCCAACAGTTTTGCAGCATCCCTGACGTCCTGAGGCTGGTTCTTGTCATCAGCGATATCCTGCAGTTTCTTTGGGGTAAGACCACCTTTTTTGAAAAAGATATCTTCATTATCTTTCACTGTCTGAAGAGCATCAGCTTCTGGCAACGTAAGCTTCACGTTATAGGAAGCCTGATCACATAATGCTTCACGCGATTCTTCTGCTTTCGGGTCGGTCATGCCTGTATATTTTGCCCACTCACTCGGATGATCAGTCATATATTTCGCTGCTGCCTGAACCTGTGGAGGGCATTTATCGAGAGGCTGCGTCCCATTCGCGATCGCCTTCATCGTGTCCAGGCTCAGATTTTTCGGCAGGCTCTGGGAATACTGGTAGAGCTCCCGGATCGCATCATTGCCTGTCATTTCCTGTGCCGGTGTGCCGGGAGGCGCATCTGAGGGGACGTAAGCGTGGGTGTAAGTTTCAGCCTGCTGATCTGAGTATGCCTGAAACTCAGGCGTTTTCTTGATCGCCTCGATATCGTTCGCAGCAAGCTTTCCGTCCACTTTCCCCGGTGTGGCGTTATCGATTTTGTTATACATATCAGGATCAGATAACAGAGTTTGAAGGGCTTTTTTCATATCAGGTGGTGTTTTCGGATCGTCTTCCAGCTTTTTCAGTCCGTCCTTATCCATCGCCTTCTTCATCAAACCCTCATTTCGCCCGAGGGTGTTCACGACATCCTCATAAGACATGGGTTTATCAGAACCATCAGGCGGGAGAACATTGAGGCCTTTCGGAGGGTTGGTAATGGTTGAGGCAATCTGAGGAGGGGGTGTTGACTGAGTTTTTGAGGTGGTGTCCTGATACTGAATACTGTCCCCAGAAGGATTAGGTTGAGACGGTTCTGATGATAAGATCTGATCGCTTTGCGATAATCCCATGACCGATAAGGTTGAAATTCTCATGATTCTTCCTCCATCATTTAATGCATCGGGGCGATGTGTTCAGCAAGTAAATAACTCGCTCTTAACGGAACACCGTGATCGGCACGAACGCCATTTTCTGAGAAGGGATTTCCCGCAAATTCCTCCGATCCAGTCGCGCGATTTTCTTCTAATCTCTGGCCTGACCCGTCTATCCAGACATGATCTCGGGTCGTTGATAATGAGGTTCCATTAAGCAAGTGATAAGCGTGAACGAGTTCATGAGCGAGGGTAATGAAGGAGATGCGGGGATCTAAAACGGAATGCCCAATATTTGCGGCATCAGTCCAGACTGCCTCATCGGGATGAAAACGAACAATCGGATTTATCCCTTCGCCCGGTGTATTATCAGGTTTTGGTCCCCGCAAATGAATCATAGCCTGAGTATGTTTGGGATCGTCAGGGTTATCGCTCACTCTTAAACGCCTGACTTGAGAATCTGTTAATCGAGCCTGAACAAAACTCCCTTGTTCGTGATTTGAACAATCAATATAAAGTCGTTTATCCTGATTGTTGTTCAGAATGTTACAAATGGCACTTAATATATTTCTCCCGTTACGACCTGATTTAATTCGTGCAAGTGCCGCTTCTGTCACCTCATGATGATTTTTAGACTGGGATATGATTGTAAATTGAGGAACTACAGAACTATGTTGAATCGATTGAGTCATAACTTACTCCTTTACAGTTCGTTTTGTGTGAAATATTCAGCGCGAAGCGGTAAACCGTGGTCTTCGCGAACGCCATTTTCAGAAAAGGTGTTACCCCAGTACGCACCCGCACCAACAGCACGGTCCTCTTCTTCTAGCTGGCTGCCATGAGCATCATATACGGCTTCATTAGCGGTTGATTTTGATGTGCCTTTTACCAGGTGGTAAGCGTGGATCAGTTCATGAGCTAATGAGGTGAACGCATCACGTGTATCTTTAACCACCCATGAGCGTTCTTCTTTATCAATAATGACCGAGACGTTGGGATTGAAATAAACCAACGGCTTCACACCTTCTCCATTAGATGCGAGCTCAACAACTTTAGATTTGTATTCGCTGAAATCGGTGTGAAAGTCCAGGTTATATTTTTTCTGTTGCGTATAAGTAAGATCACCTCCAGTTTCATTATGGCCTTCATCCGACACCATAATTTCAAGCGCTTTATCCCGGTTCGAAAACCGGGCGATTTCGTTGATGATGCGGGATCCGTTTTTGCCTGATTTAATCTTCTCAAGTGCAGATTCTGCAGCATTGAGCTGTTTTTCTGTGTCAAAATAGAGGGTGAATGAAGGCTCAATTTTACTGGGTCGAGACCAGGTATAAGACATGAGTTCACCGTGAGATGTAATTAGAATTCAAAGTATTGTTTGCGAATATTTAAACCATGCTCTCTCCTGATAGCATTTTCAGAAAGACTCGTGTTTTCATATTCACCATAACCAACTGCACGCCGTTCTTCCCGTAAATGCTCAGGATCGTTAAGGGCTGATGTGGCAGGCTCAGTTCCAAAACCTTGCCCTTTCATCATGTAATAAGCATGAACGAGTTCATGCGCCAGACCAATAAAAGCCGCATCAGGACTGTTTACTGAACGTGGCAAACCTTGAAAATCGACAAGAATCGATTGGTTAGGATTATAATATATGAGAGGGCTTACCCCTTTCCCGTTTGTCGCATACTCATAAATCTTGTGATTATATTCATAACTTTTTACATCCTTACTCCCTTTATAGTTTGCTTTGATTTCTGAGGTCATGGCACCTGACGCGCCTGATATGTCGTCTGGTCCATCGTTTACAATAATTCGAACCTGCTTTTCATCTGTCGATGCCTGTTCTACCGCACGAATTAATTGACGCCCCTTTGGACCAGAGGCGATTTTTTTTAATGCAGACTCAGTAGCAGTGAACTGAGATTCTTTTTCAAATGTTATCGAAAAAGCCGGGACAACCCGGCTTGCTTGCGTGATGGGATTTAGCATCACTTTCCCTCAGGATTTTGGCGGATGATCTTTGCTGAAATAACTCTTTCGAATAGGCATACCCAGTTCACGACGAACACTGTTTTCACTGAAAGGTTCACGTTCATATTCACCAATACCGACGGCGCGTTCTTCCTCATTGCGCTGCCCTGTCCCTTTAAACCAGACGTGATCATGATGCGTTATCATCGATGTACCATTCATCTGATGAAAGGCATGAACCAGTTCATGAGTAAGTGAGGCAGGATTATAGGCTGAGGAAGGAACACGCGTTGGATATCCTTCTGGGTCGATGTAGTTGGACTCGTTAGGATTGAACGTAATGATCGAAGGTGTTCCCTCTCCGGGTTTTCCAGCTGGGTCTATCCGTGACAAAACCCGCATTGCCGTTTGATGTTCCTGTGAATTCAGTTCCGGGTTCACATCATATTTCCTGACTTGTGAATGAGAAAGATAACCCGAAGTGCCCGTTGTATAGTTACTGTGAGCCACAATCATCAATGACTTTTCTTTTGTAGAGACATATTTCAGACTGAACAACAGATTCTGTCCTGAGGGTGTAGAGGCAATTTTGTTTAGTGCAGTTTCAGTAGCATCTAAATCGCGGGCATGTTCATAGTTGATCAGAATGAATGGCATATGAACACTAGGAGTCTGATACGGTAAAAAATCACGAGCCACGAGAAGGTTTTCCTTTTTTGAGTTGCTGGGACATTAAATATTGTTCACGCGTTAAATAACTGGCACGAAGAGGAAGTCCATGATCGTACCGCACACCATTTTCTGAAATGGCGCTGTCGTTAAAAAGTCCCACCCCCACAGCGCGGTCTTCTTCAAGTCGCATTTCTGACCCTTCATACAACAAATCATCAAATGAATATCCTCCGCGATAGGTCCCATTCATCATGTTATAGGCATGCACAAGTTCATGGGCAACCGAGATAAAACCGAGTTCACGACCACCATTCGCAAAAACCGGAAAGCCGTCTTTATCAAGGATTATCCCTTTATTGATGTTGATTTTAACTATCCCGACGATACCTTCATTATTCGAGCCATCAGGTTTGATACGCGCGAGTTCAATCATTTTGTTAAAATGCGCTTCATTTTCTGGATTTCTGTCGACTTTGAAGCGTTGAATTTGAGAGTGGGTGAGTTTTCCAGCCACCGCATTCTCGCGATCGTAAGTCATGATCTGAACATGGCGTCCATGCGTTGAAAGTGTCTGAATACGGGTCAGTAATTCCCGACCACAAAGGCCTGAATAAATCGTGCTCAAGGCTGATTCAATATGAACCAGCTCTTCCATTGAGCGGGTCTGAATTTTAATTTCTGGAATGAGACGACTGTGAACATTACAGGGGAATTGCATTGAAATTTTCCTGACAGGGAATCATTAATTCATGCGACTTTCACGATATAACTCTAAGCCCTCCTGCTTGCGCAACATGTTTTCGCTGATAGGTTTTCGATAAAATTCACCTAAACCCATTGCACGATCTTCTTCACGGCGTTGGTTCGTTCTGAAGGGTGAATAGTTTTGAAAATTTCCACCCTGATAGTTTCCTTTCATCATGCGCATCGCATGAATCAAAACATGTCCTAGCGTGAAATGATTGCCGAAGTGGTTTTCATCACGTCTTGGTGAACCCCATGGATCAGGAGAACGTGACATCATGGGATTAAAATACACCAGAGCACTCGTTCCCTCACCGCGATTGGCTTTACCACGACGAAGACTGCTACACAGGTTATAAGCAAGTGCATTCATCTGATGTGAGTTTTGCGTATCAGTAACATAACGGGAAATTTGAGAAGCGGTCAGAACAGGTTGAGCGAGATTCTGATAACGTGTGCTGGCATAAATTTTTAGCTGCCTTCCTTCTGTTGCCAATTCTCTCAGTTTGCCCAAAAGTGATCGCCCAGCAGGTAAACGATCAAGCTTATAAAGTGCCGTGTCGACCTCCTGCATCACATCCAGACTGTTATGATGAATGCTGATGAAAGGAGCAATTGCTGATTGTATAGATAAATGTGTCATGGTATTTCCTCATTCCAATGGGAAAGCTGCATTAATCAGCCACTGAACTTCATTACGGTCATAACGCGTTGAACGTTCTTTAAAACCATGATCCCGACGAACACCATTCTCAGTCATGTAATAACCATGATAAGGATGAATACCTATAGCACGGTCTTCCTCAATATCAGTGAATGGATCGTCAACATTCTCCTTTATAAATGTGCCGTGGATGTGGTGATAAGCATGAACAAGCTCATGTGCCAGGCTCAAAAAAGAATGAGAAGGATCATCATAAACACGGGTACCAATACCATCTTTATCAATATGCCGACTTTCATACGGATTAAATTTAATTTCACAGCTTATCCCTTCACCACGTTTCCGTCCCTGCCCTGGACTGTCCATCATATCAACAAGGACTTTATAGCGCTTTTGTGTAGGATCATTTTCTATGCTGAAAATCCTTCGCATTTCATAGTTTAGTGAACCTCTGGATGATGTCGATTCATCGTGAACAACGACGATATCGATATCTCGGGTTTCATTTGTGAAACGGTTTATCTCTTCAATAAGTTGTCGACCGTTTGGCCGTGATCGGATTTTCTCAAGCGCACTTTCGACAAACTGAAATTCCTTATTGCTATTAAAATGAATCCGGGTATTTGAAACTTGATTACTTGTGACACAGAAAGAAGGTGCCATTTTTAATTCTCCAAAAAGTAAGGGAGATGTTTCTGGAACAGCGGATCAAATTCATTACGATCGATTCTTGTTGCACGAGGAGGAAGATTAAAATCTTTACGAACGCCGTTTTCGCTGAGATTGTTGTTCCTGAAATCCATGATGCCAATCGCACGGTCCTCTTCAAGGTCGGTATAAGGATCGTCACTGTTGCTCCGAAGGTGAGTTCCATGAATATAGTGGTAAGCATGAACGAGTTCATGAGCAAGACTTACGAACGACAGACCGGATGCCGCTACGCGCGTCCCTATACCTTCTGTATCAACAACACGACTTTCGCTTGGGTTCCATCGAATTTCACAGCTCACACCGTCCCCGCGTTTATGACTTTCATTAGCCCGGATTCGCATATCAAGAAGTAATTTGTATTTTCTTCCGTTTTCATCATTAGCGATTTGATACTGACGCCTCAGCTCATCATTTAGAAATGGTTTAGACGTTGTTGGTTCATCAAAGACGACTTTGATATGCAGATCTTTAGAATTATTCGCATAACGATTTATCTGATGAATCAAATTGAATCCATTATCACCGCCTTCTTTGATTCGTGTAAGCGTTCTTTCGACCTCATCATATTCATGTTTATTATTGCAATAGATATATGTGTTATATAAAACTTCACTCGGACTACGATAGTTATGTCCTATCATGATTAATATTCCTGCCTTTTTGGAAGGCCATGTTCAAGCCTTATTCCATTTTCTGAAATCTTCTCACCATCAAACTTACCGATCCCAATGGCATGTAATTCTTCCTTATAAGCCAGCGTTCCCTCTTCCGGCTCTGAACCGTCATAATAATGGGTGCCCTTCATGAACCCGAGGGCATGCACCATTTCATGTGCAAGAGAGGTAAAGGAGGTTGTCGGATCGTTAACTGATTTGCCATGACCCATGTAATCAATCCGTCTCGCCTCATTAGGGTTCCAGCTGATGAGTGCTTTCACACCTTCACCTTTTCTCAGAAACGATTTTCGATGCGATATATCAATGGCCATGAGATTACTGGCTGATGAATCCAGGGCGATATTGAATCTTTTCAACTGTGGTTCAGTAAGAAGAGGAGTTGCCTCAGAACTGAATTGCTCACTCACTTGAATCTTCAGTTCTTTGCCATCCTTCGACGCGTTCTGAATCTCAGAGATAAGCTTTCTGCCGTTTGGTTTGCTGGCAATTTTTTCGAGTGCGCGTTCACCTTTCTCGATATCTTCGAGAGACATCCCTTCAACCTGAATGGGTGGTGCAATGTTGCTTGTTCGGTTGAAGGGCTCAAAAGTCATCATAATTTCTAGCTCGGTCGATTGAAAAAGTGATTTCGTTTCTGCATACCGTGTTCAGCACGAATTTTATTCTCTGAAAATCGATCGCTTTCATGACCACCTATACCCACCGTTCTTTCTTCTTCCTTGTAAGCCATTGTGCCGGGTCTGATTTTAGTGAAATCATAATAATGCTGCCCGGTCATGAAACCGTGAGCATGCACAAGCTCGTGAGCGAGGCTGATAAAGGATTCCTGAGGATTATTAGCCAGAATGGGAAACCCGTCTTTATCCAGCATACATGCAGTATCAGGATTCCACCTGACGAGGGCTGCGACGGGCTCACCTTTCTGACCGTTCATTTTAAAATGGGAAATTTCAGCTGCTTTACGGTTACTCTCATCAGTTCCGCCGGTTAGACGGAATCGATCACATTGCGGTTTTGTTAAAAATGGACCGGCTTCACATCGTTGTTGGTTACTGACCTGAATTCGTATCATGCGACCGTCCGTCGCCGCAGCCTGAATTTCATTGATGAGTCGTCGCCCAGTTGGCTTGCTCATGATTTTTAGAAGTGCCTGCTCTGTGCGAACAGCGTTCGATTGTTGCGAAGTTTCTATCTGTATTGGCGGTGCGACCTGACTCAATACTGTGACGGAACGTGGATTCATAATATTCGATTCCAGAGGCATAAAATTCGTTAACGAAGGCTCGGACCCGGACGGGTATTCGATGGCGTGTTGCCCTGAACGTTTGAAACAACGGGATAGTAAGCACGTAATTGATAACCTGATTGTTCACGAATTTTGTTTTCAGAGATAAATTCGTTTTCATAGTTCATTGTGCCAATCCCACGCATTTCTTCATCCGTCGAACCCGCAATGCTTTTATCATCCGTATAAGTTCCCTTCAGAATACGCATGGCATGAACCAGTTCATTCGCGAGCTGAAACCGGCTGTCACCCATATGATTCATTGCGCTTACCGTATGACCAAAAGATGAACCAACATAAGATTCTGCAGGATTCCAGTAAACAATCGCACTTGAACCCTCCCCTTTTCTGAAACCTTTTTTGAGTGCGAATTTTCGTGCTGCATCCAGGCTTTCTTCATTCACATCGCTAAGAAACAAGTTCGTTTTGATCGCCTGCTTTTCTGATAAAACAGGGTGAGTGTGAGAATCTTCAACATGCTGAACATAGATTTTTACGTGTTTCGTGTCCTTACTGTGTTTGATGATTTCCTGCATAAGTGAAAAGCCAGAAGGTGTATTATTTAGCTGATTCAAAGCCTGATCTGTGTTCATAAATCCGGCTGCATTTTGTGTGCTGATCATTATTTCAGGGATAATCGTTGATGGAGCTTGTACACGTGGCATAGTTTTTTCTCATTAAAAATTTTAAGTGATGTTATTACCGCTAGGCACTTACCGGATAGGAACCCCGCATGGGTAAGCCCAGCTCCATTCGAATCATATTTTCACTGATAGGTTCATCTGCAAATTCCCTAACACCCATTGCTCTCTCCATTTCTCTTTCACGACCTACAGGAGAGTTATCATCAAGTGATGACCCTCTTACGATATGCATTGCTCGAATTAACTGATGTGCCAGTGATGAGTCATAATTCTCTTCTTGACCAGCAAGCTGTTGAGGACTGACATGATGTAGAGTGTGCCCCCATGGGTTGAGCATAATTGTTGCACTTGCCCCTTCACCTTTCGAAATCCTGCCTTGTCGTGCATATTGAGCGGCACGTGAAATACTCATTTGATGAAACGGTGAGGCCATAAGGTTGTTTTTTTCAGCCTGTTTAGGTGTAAGCGTCGGAACAGTGTGAGTATCGTCAACAATTGTCCGATAAACGACTTCAACCTCTTTGCCATTTTTGCTGTATTTTTCAATCTTGCTTAACAGATTATGACCTGCGTTTGTATGCTTTATGCGATATAAGGCAAGGTTCACTTCGTTAAATGCGAATTCATCAGGTGCGTTGATCTTGATGCAATTTGCAGATGAGGCACGGTCAATAACTCTCATGTTTTTTCCTTTTAAATCATGACGTTTTGATGAGATTGAGAACCTGAAGGTCTGATTGAATCCTGAGAAATGTATGCGCGCATCGGCATACCCATTTGAATTCGGATATTGTTTTCAGTAATTGTCTCTTCCGGGTATTTTTTTGTTCCGAGCGTTCTCAGTTCGTCATTTTTCCTGCCCCATTCGGTCCCATCATCCAGAGACGATCCTCTTACGATATGCATTGCTTTGATCAGCTGGTTAGCCAGTGCGCCATCTAAATTCTGCTCAGTTTCAAAACCCTGTTCATTTAACTGTATTTGTGCTCGGCGAAAATTATTCATGAATGGATTAATCGAAATTTTGGCACTGGTCCCTTCACCTTTCATCAATCGACCTTGCACAGCGATACTTTTGGCACAATCTAGTGCTTCCTGTGAATTGCGAGCTTCTCCGTGGCCTCGTCGATGCGCCTGAATGGTCGTAAGAAAAGCGCTTGTATTCGTTGGGTTCCAGACTGAAGCATTAATTACGACATGTTTGCCTGATTTATACCTGACAAAATTTTCAATCTGTTTGAGAAGCGTTTGCCCAGTTTGGGTATTTTTAATGCGAGTAATAGAATTATTGATCTCATTATATTCATACTGATTATCAGACCAAATCGTAATACTTTTGGAGGCTGTCGCCGGATGAATCATTGTCATGTTGTTTCCTTGTATTATTGAAAGGATTGACGAGGAGGAATTCCATGTTCTTTGCGAATTGAATTTTCAGATAAGTGTCTGAAGTGATGACGTCCGACTCCAACAGCTCTTCGCTCTTCATCAATCCCGTGGCTTTTGGGAAACTGGTTAAACTCATTCGATGTGCTTGTGCCTTTCAGCATTCGAAGGCTGTGAACAAGTTCATGAGCAAGTCCGACAAACGAAGCACTTGCCCACTCCGATTCGGGCAAACGTTCTTTATCCGATTCTCCCTGCTGGTTCGGATTCCATCGTATTGAAGAACCTACCCCCTCGCCTTTACGGAACCAACCTCGTTTATGTGAAATCAGTTCAGCACTTAATACGTCGATGTAAATTGGTGAAAACATATCAACGTCATTTTCACGCCGCTGCTGATCATTTAGTTGTCCAAAAGTTAACGTCGGACGTTCATAATCGATACACATTCGAATTTTTTTATCTTCACCGGCAAGTTGCGTGATTTCATCAATCAGCCGTTTTCCCTTCGGTCGGCTGTAGATTTTCATCAATGCACTTTCCATTCTGTAATGATTAAGTTCACTTCGATAATACAGATGGATAGACGGTGAAACGCGACTTATTGTTACCTCTGACATTTAATTTTTCCCAGGAATTTTTTTATTGTGAGTTGTGAATTTATTTTTTGATTGGAGAAACTGATTTCAGTCACATACTTCCATCTTGAAGGTAATATTTTCTTTCGTTTAATCCATGCTCCTTTCTTATCTTATTTTCGGTGATCCGTGAATTTGCGTACTTCCCGATCCCGACTGTATAGAACTCCTCCTCTAAATCTGCATCTCTGTTTTCACCGGGTTTGGTATTCCCGAGATGTTTGCCTTTCATCAAATGCCAGCCATGAATCAGTTCATGCGCCAGCACGATATGACTTGTCTCGCCTTTTTGCTGAAAGGTATACGTACCATCTTTATGAACATCCAGTGACTGTGTCGGATGAAAGTCGACAATCACATTCACCCCTTCACCTGCTTTGAGACCAAACCATTTTCTTTTAGAAATCTGCTTTGCCAGAAGGTTACTTTTTTTCTCATCTGCGGGATCAACGTTGTATTTTTTGAGCTGTTCTTCTGTGAGGTAAAGAAAGGTGCTTGAATCAAATTTCTCGCTTGCATGTATCTGAAGCGATCGACCATTTTTAGAGAGCGACTTAATCTCATTTAACAATTCCCGACCTTTAGGATAACTGCCAATCTTAGCGAGTGCCGTTTCTGCTTTTTTTTCATCCTCCTTATTTTCACTGATGATTGTAATCGCTGGTGCTGCTGTACTTTCTGTCTTTAGTAAGAGCATTTCAATTTCCTTTACGGATATCGATTAGTTCTAGGTCTCATCATATCGGCCTCCCACATATCCTGCTCGTAATCATGAACAGCGTCATGAGAATGCCGTTCTCTCAGGTTATGTTCTTTTCTAATCTGATTTTCTGTAAATTGTTTTTTTGAAAATTCCCCAAACCCTATCACTCTTCGCTCTTCAATTTCGGAGGAATGCCCCGATCCTTCTTTCGCGACTTTGAAATCACTGATGTGAGTTCCTTTCATCATTCTCATTGCATGAATAAGTTCATGTGCAAGCATGACGAAACCTTCTTTTTCATTTCGGTATGAAACCTGTGTTCCATCCTCTCTGAATCGAATTGCATCAGTGGGCCTGAAATCAATAACCACACTGACCCCTTCACCTTTATGCATGAAGCCTTTCTTTGTAGAAATTTCACATGCTTTGAGGTTACTCTCTAAACCATGAGGATCAGAAATATTATATTTTTTAAGCTGGGATTCAGTCAGGAAAGCTATCGAGTGACAGTCAAAGTTATCAGAAACCTGAATTTCAACATTTCTTCCATTCTTAGAAAGACTTTTGATTTCATTCAGTAATGCTTTACCTGTCGGTTTCGAGTTTATTTTTTCAAGCGCTGATTCTGCTCGCTGTGTATCTTCTTTATATTCAGAAACAATGTTAATAAATGGAGCGACTGAGCTTGGACCTCTGATTAGTTCCATAAATACCCTTATTTTTAATCCCCGATATAGGAATTATTCTCATCTATTGAATACTTAGCTCGTAAGTTCAGGTTGCTTTCAGCTCGAATAGAATTTTCGGAAAATGAGCGATTCGAATGGATGCCTAAACCGACCGCTCGTTGCTCTTCCTTGTAACTACGTGTACCCGGCTCATATCGATCAGAATGATCTGCAGTGTAAGTCCCTTTCATCATTCTGTATCCGTGGATCAATTCATGAGCAAGAGAAATGAACGCTTCCCTTTCATCATTAACCGCTGTGTGAATACCATCATTTGAAACATGAACGGAAAGTGACGGATTCCATCGAACGATAGCGCTTGTCCCTGTTCCTTTAATCCCAAATCGTCGCTTCTGCGCGAACTTATTCGCAAGTGCATTATGCTCAATATTGTATTCATCTTCAGAAACACCACTGCGTTTGAGTTGGGATTTTGTTAGCGTCGGCATTGCTCCCGTTGTAGTGTTTGAGTTGGCGACAATGGTAAGCGTCTTACCATTTTTGGTGAGTTTGCTGAGCTCATACATCAGGCGGTTTCCGCTCGGGCACATGTCGAGCTTTGAAAGTGCAGATTCGGTTTTCTTTAAATCTGCTTTATTTTCATATCTTATAGTTATAAAGGGGGCTGCGTGACTTTTGGCAATTGGCATGGTGAGATTTATCTCCTTCGTTGATTCAACAGCGCTTCGGCCTGTTTACTCTTCTCCAGATTTCGCTGACTTGTTTGCTTGCTGCTTTCCGCTTGTTGTTTGGTTTCCTCAAACCAGCGGGAGATGATTTTGATTGTGATGTTCAGCTGCTCCAGCATTGGATAAATTTCTTCAATATAGATTTTATCTGTACTGATATCGATCCACAGACATAGCCGGTTCTCTTCTTTATCAGCTGCGATAATGATGCGCGATTCCTGATCCGGTGTGAGATTTGCCTGAAGCAGCTCAAGCAGTAAATCAGGTGATGGATTTTCAGGTAAAGGAATGAAGGAGAGCATCACCATCGTGTCGACCTCAGTGAGCTCTAAATAAATCTGACCGGTTTCGAGCATGAATGTGTAATACCCGTGTTCGTTCAACTGCATGTCGGGTATTTGGAGTTGTTTAAAGAGAGGTTGAAGTTTTTGGTAAAACTCTTCGGGCTTCATTTCTTACCTTACGTCATCATGTGAATGTAATAGATGAGTAAGAAAACGGTGGGTTTAGTTCCAGAAAATTTTATCTGAAAAGATCCCCGCCGTGGCGGCGGGGTTGGCAGAATTACGCGAAACCGCCGTTCACGCGGATGATCTGACCGTTCACCCAGCCACCGAAATCACCTGCTAATGCTGAGACCGCGTCCGCGATATCCTCAGGGGTGCCAATTCGGTTTAATGGTGACTGACTTTTGAACCATTCAATCCGCTCAGCAGTTTTCCCCTGGTAGAAAAGATCGGTCCCGGTCGGGCCCGGTGCAACACCATTCACCGTGACATTCTTTCCTTTGAGTTCATTGGCCAGAACACGAATCAACCCCTCAACACCCAGTTTTGATGCGATGTAGGGGCCGTATAACGGAAAGTTTTTCGCGATTACCGATGACGATAGCGCGATGATGCGCCCCCCTTCAGCAACAGAATTTGCAGCATGGGACATAACCAGGAATGCCCCGATCAGGTTCGTATCAATCACACGGCGGAAAGTTTCAGCATTGCCAGGCTGGATGTTTGCCATTGGCATGATACCGGCAGAGTGAACCACAACGTCGATCGAACCCTTGAGTTCATTTACCTCTTCAAACATGACTGAAACGTTAATGGCATCCGTTACATCAGCCTGAACGGCGATGGCTTTACCTCCGTGAGACACGATTTCGCCAACCAGGTCGATCGCTTTCTGTTCATTCCCAGCGTAATGACAGGCCACGATGAAATCCTGTTTTGCCAGGCGTTTAGCGATTGCGCGACCAATGCCCCCAGTTGCCCCGGTAACGAGTGCGACTTTATGTGCTTTCATTTGCTGCTCCTTATCTCTTAAAGAAAAGCGGTTAACCGCTTACGCAACAACAATCTAAACAATCCTTGTCATTCGGCATCTTAAGTTGTGCGGCTCATACTGGCCGCAGCGTTATGAACGTTTTAAGATTTATGTTTTACGGGTGAGAAAATTACATGAGCTCAGAAAATGACGATCGACAAAGCCAGCGGGTCTTTTAAATGGCAAAGTTACGTTGCCTGAAGACTTTGATTCGATGTTCAGTGATGAGATAGAAGCGATGTTTGAGGAAGAAAAAACCCGCTGTTAAGCGGGTTAGTTTTAAGCGGGAAAGAAACCTTCATGAAAGAATTCCTCAAAGGTCCACGGGCATTCTTTCGGGAATGTTGAAACAGGCAAACCGGTTTCATCATGGGCTTTCTTGATCGCTTTCGGATACGCGGTCGCGATGAACTCAGACAGCATGTTTTTGAAGGTATGGTTATCGTCGATTAAGAGGTCGATTTCATCACGAGCGCTGCTGATAGTTCTCACCCAGCTTGAACCTCGCCTTTCTGGCTGACATTGCCATTTCAACAAGTGAGACAGCAATCTCACTAGTTCTGAAATCATTGCTCGCCGGTCACGCTTACCCATCGACTCAATCTCCTCCGCAAGGTTTTCCAGATCTAATGTTGTGATCTCCCCGGCTCTTAGTTTCTGCGCCTGTTCCTGCGTCCAGAGATAAAAATCAGTGTCGTAATTGTTCATGCTCACTCCTCGTTAAAGCCGTGCTTTTCAAAGATTCTCAGAGCAAAATTCTTCTGTCGTGGTGTAACAACGTTGACGTTATGTCTTAACTGGCGCTGATAACCTTCATGCATGCCAGTTAAGAATTTGGTTTCAGACTCAGAGAGTTTATTGCGGTTCTCAACATTCTCAAGAACGCGACCTATTGTCGCGCATAACTGTTTATCTTTCATGATTGACTCATAAATCTACGATTGCGGCAATCCTCTCCAGCACCTCATCCAGAACTTCGTCGGGTGCCTTTTCGATGAATGCCGCATTTCGGGAACGATAATCAATGGTGTTGATCAGATCGGCCAGAGCAGCACCTGTGGTTTCCGTACCAGTCATGGGGACTTCAAAAGGACGGTTTCGAATCGTCTGAGTGACAGGAACAACCGTTGCCGTTGTGCCCCAGTTATTGAACTCAAACGCCGAAAGAACAAGTACCGGCCTCCGCTTAACCTCACCATTCGGATAAGCGTCAATCATAATTACATCACCACGCGCCGGAACGTATTCAATTCCGTGCTCATCCACAAGAACGGTCGTGGGATTTTTACCTGAGATCATAATTCGTTCCCGACCGGTTTCATGTTCAGCCATTCTTTATCTTCATCAGATAAATGCACATCCTCAGGACCGTATCCTTCGAGCAACTCCGCGAGCGTATATTTGCGTTGGTTCACCGGTTTCGGTTTGGCACTGAGAATCAGCTTGCCGTCGATCACCTCACCCTGAATATCGGTCTCTCCATCCAGATTCAATTGCTGGATAACTGAGGCCGGAATGCGTATCGCCTGTGAGTTGCCCCATTGCTTGAGACTAAAAATCATCATGTCACTTCTCCTCTCATGTCTCGACATTATAGAAACGCACACCTGCGTTTTCAATGAACCGCTGAAAGTTAAATCATTCGAAATTCATTCGAAAAAACTTCACCTTCGGATATCCATTGTATATACTTAATTCATAGTGAACGAGGTGGAGATAACCTAAATGAACAAAGCAAAATTTTTCGAAATCATGAAAGAAAGCCGTGTAAACGTAACCGCGATGATCACCTTTCAGGCGCGTCCCAACGGTAAAACCGCACTGATTATGACTCAGCAGCGCGCACCAAATGCTTTTCTATCCATGCACAAAGATGGTTCTGATTCGATGAAGAAAGCGTGGGACAAATATGAAAAATGGCTGAAAGAGTTTTTCATGAACTTTGAACACATCATCGATCAGGATCATGCCGATGCGATTGAAGAAGACCGGATGATCACCGCGTTACTGTTAGAGGAAGATGAGGTGAGTGAGTTAACAGAAAAAGAAAAGCAGGACGTGATCGAAATGAGTCACGAAGCAGCATTGGTGATGAATGAAGAGATCGACAAATTATCTCAGGAACTCGCAGACCGGCGTGTCTACTGGTCAAACTTTGAACGGATTCATGCTGCACAGCAGGCGGTTCTGAATCGATACAAGGTAGAGGCGTTTGAGAATGGACCGAGGATTGTTCAGCACGTGGTGAAGGTGATGGTGGTGTCAGTGGGTAGAGCGCTGAAATTAACCGGTTATGCAGAGCACCCGCCGAAGAGGTATGAGGGGATCAAGCTCGAAGAAAATGATATCCCGTTTTAAGCCCAAAAATTAACAGAGAGAAAAAGTAAGTCATGGCGCGTCATCGTTCATTCAGTAACAGAGATTTACCTCCGAATTTGTATGTTCGTAACAATGGGTATTACAGCTATAAAGACCCGAGAACCGGTAAAGAGTTTGGACTAGGGCGCGATAAGCGCCTTGCAGTTACACAAGCTATCGAAGCGAATCTTGAGCTCTATCAGGATTTAGCACAGCCGGTTAAGCTGATCGACCGAATGAACGAGGTGAAAAAGTACACGCTTAATGACTGGCTTGTTACGTATGAAAAGGACCTGGACCGTCGTAAACTCGCGGCTAAAACAATGGAGAGTTACGAACGCTTCCTGAGAACCATCAAAGATGGACTTGGTCTGTTCCCACTTGAAGATATCGATACAAAAGCGTTAGCAGATTTCCTGGCACCATGGCGCGAGGATGGAAAAGCAACGATGCACAATCGCATCAGGAACTTCATGAAGGATGTTTTTGCGACCGCTATCGCACACGGCATGATCAAGACGAACCCTATCGAATACATCAAAACGGAAAAAGTCACCGTTGTGCGTTCTCGTTTATCACTTGAAGAGTTCAAGCTCATTTGCGCGAATACACCTGATCTCTATCCTTGGGCAAGACCCTGTTTTGAGCTGGCATTACTTACAGGGCAGCGAATCGGGGATATTCAGGCGATGAAATGGAGCGATATTCGGGACGGCAAAATCTTTATTGTTCAGCAGAAAACAGGTTCACGCGTTGCTATCGACACCTCACACGGTCTGGCGGCAATTGGCAAGACGATCAAAGATGCACTCGCAGAACTTAAGCCGTTCAAAGATGAAAGCGATCATGTGATTCCGGTTTCCGGTGGTCGTGACAAGTTATCACGCGCTTTCCTGAAGAGCCGTTCAGCAACGAAACTGAAGTGGGAAGGCACCGCGCCTTCATTCCATGAAATCCGCTCTCTCTCTGCCCGACTCTATAAAGAAGAGAACGACAGTGAATTTTCACAACGGTTGTTAGGTCACAAGAATTCCGCAATGACTGAAAAATATACTGATACACGTGATAACGCATTCATTGAGGTCTAAAAAGCAATAAGCGTACCAATTGGTGCGGATCAGCCGTTAACAAAATATTAACTGTGATATTCCTCTCAGATCATCTGAGTACAGTCTTCGTATTCTTGCCCGATGGGCGAGCGTCCATGACTCAATCAGATGATTTTTCAGGGAGTAATCACATTGAAAGAAAAGGTTTTACTGCACATCGGTGCAGGATCATTTCATCGAGCGCATCAGGCCTGGTATTTTCACAAGCTTCGTGAACAGGGAGAACTGAGCTGGTCGATTGCGATCGGCAATATTCGAAATGATGCCGTTCCATTGCTGCAACATCTGGCTGAACAACACGGCGAATATGTTCTTGAGACCGTGAACCCAGATGGTGAACGCCACTATGAAACCATCACCTCAATAAAGAAGATTCTGCCGTGGGATCCTGAACTTGCTTCGCTGGTGGAACAAGGAAAGAAATTAGAAACACGTATCATCAGTTTTACCGTAACCGAATCTGGTTACTATCTCACCCCGGATCACCAACTTGATTTCACGCATCCTGACATTCAGGCTGATTTGAATGGAGAGGCCAGGACCATTTATGGCACTTTGACGCGAATCCTCATGGCCCGGATGATTGAGGCTGAAGCCCCGGTAACGTTGCTTTCCTGCGATAATTTGCGCCATAACGGGACATATTTCCGTCAAGCATTAGTCTCATTTTTGAACCAGAAAGGCGAAACCGGCCTCATTCAGTGGGTGTGTCTGAACACCACCTGTCCGAATACGATGGTTGATCGCATCACTCCGCGCCCGACCCCTGATGTGTCTGTTCGTGTGAAACAGAAAACCGGTATCGACGATGAGGTGCCGGTCATGGCTGAATCTTTCATTCAGTGGGTCATCGAAGATAATTTCATTGCCGGTCGGCCACCGCTCGAACGTGTCGGTGTTGAAATGGTGAAATCGGTTCTGCCGTGGGAAGAGGCTAAAATTCGCATCCTGAACGCCTCACATGCAGCGATTGCATGGGCTGGCACCCTCGCCGGTTTCCATTTCATTGATGAGAGTATTCATCAGATTCCGATTTATCAGTTCGTCTGGAAATACATCACCCATGATGTGATCCCCTGTCTCTCACCCAGCCCTGTCGACCTCGAATCGTATCGCGATCAGGTCCTGGCTCGTTTTGCGAATCCGTTTATCAAAGATACAAACCAGCGAGTCGGTGCAGATGGCCTCTCAAAGATTCCCGGCATGATCACACCCACAATGGCTGAATGTTTCGAACGCGGACATGAACCGGATTCGTCAGGCATGCTGCCTGCTCTCTTTTTTGTTTTCCTGAAGGACTGGGCGAGCGGCAAGCTTCCTTATCCCTATCAGGATGGCGTTTTAAACGAAGATGTTCTGTCAAAAGTGTTTCAAAGCAAAACACCGTTAGAACTCTATATCAACGACACCACTTTGTTCGGTGACCTCACTGTAAATGATCAGTTTCATGCACTCATGAATCGGAAAGTTATTGAGGTCGAAGAGTGGTTAAAGAAAACCCGCCAATGTGAAAACGGGAGTGTTCATGTCTAGCTCTGAAGAATTCTGGTTTGGTTTACCAGTCAAAATGTTTTGGGGATTTCTTGCCATCGCTATCTTCATGGCCGGTGATGGGTTCGAAATGGCGTTCTTATCGCGTCATATCATCAATATGGGATTCAGCTCAACGCAGACGGCCATTGTATTCACTTTCTATGGTTTGGCGGCAGCGTTGTCTGCATGGGCCTCAGGAGTTATTGCTGAGCTGATTACTCCCATTCGCGCCATGATGATCGGCCTTGTTCTATGGCTTGTGATGCATGCGTTATTCATGTCGATGGGGCTGGGCCTGCGAAATTACCCGTTGATGATCCTGTTCTATGGGATTCGGGGTTTCGCATACCCTCTATTTATCTATTCGTTCATGATGATGCTGGTTCAGGTTTTACCTCCAGCAAAACTCGCAGCGTCGACAGGCTGGTTCTGGGCAATGTACTCGATCGGGATTGGTGTCATCGGAAGTTATCTTCCGAGCCTGATTATCCCTGCTATCGGAGAGACTGGGACATTATGGCTTTCAATGTTGTGGGTTGCCTGTGGTGGCGTTCTTGCTTTTTTCAGCTTGCGGCATATTCATGTAGATCAGTCGAAAATCAGTCTTCCCTTAAAAGAGAAAGCGCGGGAATTGTCGCTGGCCGTCACCATCATTTTCACAAATAAGCATGTGCTTTTCGCCTGCCTTATTCGCATCATCAACACGATTTCACTTTTCGGCTTCGCGATTATCATGCCATCGTTGTTTGTAGATCGACTGGGTTTCTCGTTGTCTGAATGGTTGCAGATATGGGCAATTTTCTTCTTCGTGACAATTTTCACCAATATATTTTGGGGGCTGGTGGGCGAAAAAATTGGCTGGATTCGTCAGGTTAGATGGTTCGGTTGTTTGGGCATGGCGCTATCCACACTCATTTTTTATTATCTGCCTGTCTACGCTGGCCACGACTTCTGGGCAGCAGCCGTCCCCGCTGTTTGCCTGGGTATTTTTGTTGCTGCGTTTGTACCGATGACGGCAGTGTTTCCTGCTCTGGAACCTCATCATAAAGGTGTTGCGGTCTCGGTTTATAATCTGTCTGCCGGACTCAGTAATTTCATTGCACCAGCCATAGCCTCAGCTGTTCTGCCGTTCTTTGATATCATTGGTGTGGTCTGGGTTTATACGATGTTATATCTCTTCGCAGGTGTCTTAACGTTTTTTATCCGGGTCCCTCAACCCGGACATGATTTAGAACGTGAACGTCTGAAAATGAAAACATCAGGCATTCGTCAGCGTATTTAACGCAACAGGGGGATCCGATTCCCCCTTCAATTTCGACACTGTATAACGATGGCCAGCACGACAAAAATCACCGCACACACCCGATTAAATCCCCTTCCCCACTTAACAACAATCTCTCTGATTTGATCACCAGCCAGTAAGAACAGAAATTCAGAGAAAGCTTCCATGAATGACATTGTGAACCCGATCACCAGAAATTGAACAAACAAACTTTTCTCAGAACAAATGAAGTTCGGAAATATGGCAGTGAAGAACATCAGCGCACTGATATTCGTCGTCGCTGAAATAAAACCCTGAATGAAAAGTTCAGTGTTCTTCACTCCCACAGGGAGGGCATCAACTTTGAACTCGATAGGAGGGGCTCGCCACAATTTGATGGCTATCATTAACAGGTAGAAACCACCAGCCGCTTTAACTGAGATAAGAAGGCTGGGTGCCTTCTGGATGATTTCACCAACCCCAAATACACTCACTGCTGTCAGAAAAAAAAACCCTACCCATCCTCCAAAAATCGTCCAGAGAGTTTTCCGAACACCATGAAGAGTAACGTGATTAAAGACCATCAAAGAATTTTGACCGGGAATTAAGCTGATGCCTCCGCAGGTCGCCAGAAGTAGAAGCCATGTTTCAAAGTTCATTTTTTTCCTCTTTTCAGCTGATAGTTTTGCAGCTGTGAGGTTAAGATTCTTTATTCGGTTTCTATGCATAGATCCGAGCTATGTTAGAGTTTGAAAGTCCCTTTCGTCAGCGAGCAACACACTTTCCGCTGTTTGGTTTTGAACTGATTTCGAATGATTTTGAACTGGTGTTTATAATTATATGATTTATAAGGTATTTTTAAACATAGAATTGATGGATCGATACTGGATTGATAGTGGCTCAGTTTATGGCAAAAAGTATTAAATTCAATTAGTTATGTGATTTGTCGTAGAAAAAACACACTACTTTTTGCGACAAATCACAACAATACGCTACATATAAATCAATGACTTACAGGGTCATTTCGAACGATTAATCTCTTTTTTATAGAGCTTATTAGCTCCCTTTGAGAAGCTTTGAGAACGTCCTCAGATAAAATATTCTTTTTGTATCAAAGAAGAGGTTTTACTGTGGGTGTGCGTTTTCGAAAATCATTTAAGTTATTTCCAGGAGTAAGAATCAATCTAAGCAAAAGCGGATTTAGCGCTTCTTTAGGTGCTCCGGGTGCTACCTTTAATGTCAGTAAGCGTGGAGTAAAAGCAACTTATGGGATCCCCGGTTCAGGTCTGTCGTATCATCACACGGTTTATAGCTTTTCAGAAAACCAGCCTGAAAGATCTTCAAAAGAATCTAATCAACGAGGACCAATAGTTTATCCAGAAAAGACAATTAATAGTAAACAAGTTGGGGTTTTAACGAGCCCAAAACTTTTACCATTAAAACAAATGATCATCGATAGCAAAAAACAAATGAAATCTATCGCAAGAGAAATTTTCAAGGCTCGACTAGGAAAACATTTAAATATTTCACTAAGGTTCTTCTGAACTCAATTTTCCTCAAATATTTATTCAAAAATTATGCTGCCAAAATCAAAAACTCTTATGAAGAAGAAAAAGAAAGTATTGCTGAGCTGAAAGATTGGCGAGAAAACACCAAAATAAAGGTTGATTTTGACACAGATGGATTCGCTAAGGAAAAGTATGAACAGTTCCTCACTGCTTTCACCCGCCTATCACAGGTTAGCCGGGTTTGGGACATCACATCTATTTCTCGATTAGATTCCTTCAAGCTTAGAACCTCAGCACAATCAGCAGTTTCGCGCAAGTTAGTTGAGTTTTCTAAAATAAAAACTGATTTTATCGAATTTGATGGCTCTGTGATGAAGCTCCAAAATGCCAATGGAGAGGACATTCTTTTATTCCCAAGCTTTGCCTTAGTGAGATCAAGAAAAGATTTTGCTCTTATCGACATATTCGATCTTAATATCAATTTTTCAACTGTGTCTTTTGTTGAAGATGAAAGTGTTCCTGTTGATGCCAGAGTCATTCTTCACACATGGTTAAAGGCAAATCGTGACGGGTCTCGCGATAAACGATTCAATGATAACAGACAAATCCCTGTTTGCAGTTATGGGAAACTGACCTTCAAATCCTCTGAAGGTTTAAATGAAGAGTATATGTTTTCTAACGGCAGCTTGACCGATGAATTTTCAATTGCTTTTAATAACTACAAAAATTATTTAAAAAAATCAGCCTAACAAAAGGCGCTCAGTGAGCGCCTTTCTTTTATCCAATTATCCAATCTACGTTTTAAGATGGTTCTTTCCCTGCATCACTTAATCAAAATGAAAAATAAGTTCATCTATTGAAAGAAAGAGAGATAGATGATTTCTTTTACTTGTTGATCTGAGGTTTTCCAACAAAGGAATTTAGGGTTAGGAATGCAATAGAAGGACACGCAAATTTAAGCTTCTCGAAGCTTGTATTAAACGTTCTAAGTTTTTATGTGGAATATCCTGTGCTCAATGAGAAAGCGCTCAGAGAGCGCTTAGAATCGATTTACGCGGTCATACGGCTAAGGTCAGGTGTATGAACTCGTTCATTAGTAAACTTCCGTGACTTTTTCGCAGCGGAAGGACACTGACAGATTTTACTCAAAGAATTTGCCTGGAGAATATGTTTCATTTTCACACTCAGATAGTTTGGGTCATGGCTCACACGAGCACGAAACTCTGACGGTGTACAACCGCAATAACGACGGAATAACCGCGCCAAAGATTGCTGGCTTGAGAAGCCGTTGTCGTAACAGATATGTGTGATCTTAAGCGTTGAATTTGCTAGCGCTGTTGCCACATTCAACACTCGTGACATCCGAATATATTCGGAAAGAGTATAACCAGTGACCTCACGGAAAAGGCGCTGAAAATGCCAGTGCGTGTACCCACTTACTTTAGTTACATCTGAGGCCTGAATTTCTGTTTTGATATGCTGATTGATCCAACGTGTCATTTCTATGACAGTTGAGACCCGGACATTATAATTTTCAGTTTCCACTGTTCCACCTCATATATTTTGATCTGACTCTGGCGTAACGAAAAAAAGTTTCTTCAAAATTCTAAGAGCCATGAATATACGAAAAATCAAAATTCGCATTGCTTGTGATTTTGCAATCGATTGAGCGTGTTACAACAAACTTTTAACAAGCAATAATGCATTTATGGAGACTCAGTTTTGATACGAATCTTAGGCCTATTATTATCGTGTGCAGGAGTTCTATTACTCTGCGTTCATTATCTAACCACAGCACAACCTTTCGCCGCTGATGTAAATATCAGCACGATCCACGAAGATATTAATAACTTGATAACCGTTGTTACTGAATGTGTATTTATCGTTAGCGGTGCAATTCTCTATTCAAGTAATGTTCACGAGAAAGACGTTCATGAAACTGTAATAAAACGTTCATATAGCCTGACAGAGCTTGAGGCATCTATGTTTGTCCGTGAAACACATTCAGGACTCTTTGAACTCGACGACGCTGCTATCACTGAATTAGCCTTGCAGTTTCAGACTGAATGTCCGCATCGGTCAGTTGAAGATATTATTAGTTTGAAAAGCTTAGAAATATCATCGATTATTCAGCTATTACCCTCCGAAGTTAGACCTGAATTCGAAACATTCCTGAAGAAAAAGCTGCAAATTTTTGACCAGACCCAAATAAATGATTAAAACTTTGCAATAGATTTCGGTGATGTGTGTGATCTGAGTAGAGTTTTTTGTGTTGATTGAATACATAGGTATTAGAATCGCTCAGATTGATCCGTCCCATCGGATTCGGTAAGTAATAATCCTGTCTCGTAACATCTAAGCGCCATGCGCTACGGAGTTGCGTAAATGTCTGAGGATATTCCTTATTTTTTTTGCTGTGTGACTTTTGCCGGATAAACGTCCGGCTTTTTTTCGCCTGTAATTCATGAAGTGGGCGCATAGAAACGAACTCAACCTGATCAAACAAAGCAACATGATCCGTTACGACTGCTTCTTCGGATGGAGACTCACTCCATTCATCAAACCAGCGAACGAACTTCTCCTCGTTCAGTGTTAGTTTCTGGCTGGCTGGTTTATGGCGAGAAAGAGTGAACACACCATAACCTCTGATCGCCAGGACTATCTCAACGACTGAACCGCGCTGAACGGTACGAATTGTCGTCTTTGATAAAACGATTTCGCTCTGGTTATCGTTCAGTAGTTCAAAAAACTCTGGTTTGTTCATTAGATACCCTTGTATACATTTTTGTTTCGCTTAAGGGAATCTTAGCTCCGTAGATGTGCGGTGTAAACTTTTTTGATTACAAGATTAAGTGAAATTCGGAGGGGGAAGTTAGATAACACAAAATGTGAAACGCTCAGATTGATACATTAGAGGCGGCGATTTAGGTAAAATTCATTCCTGTCGTTCCATACGACGTTTCATCCACCTTATTTACCCCACCCCTTTCTGGTAGTTAGTCCGGCTTCGGTTTTGAAGCCGGATTTTTTTTGCTAAAACTGCTTTAACAGTATCGAAGCCATCGTCGCTAGCCATCCATAGTAAAACCAGATACCAACTACAGCAGCATGATTTATCCATGCCTTAAATCGGTTCACATTGCACCAGGCGATAAATATAGGTACGTGATAGAAAACAACGGTTAATATAACTAGAAGTAACATTTCCATTAGTGATATTTTTTAAGCGATATTACCAGTGCAACAAACCACCCTATCCCAGCCCATCCCGTCATCAGATTTACGTAAAACACGACGTTAAAATTCTTAACCTGACGAATTTCTCCGATGATTGTCGGGGTGAAATAGGCTGTCATAAAAAGAATTACGTTCCAGAGTGTCGACACTCTTAATCCTCAGGTTGTACTCGATAGAGCAAAATTATCCAATCGTGCGAATCAATTAACCGCTAACATTCACTGTAGTGAGAAAGAACGTTTAATTCGTCGACTGGCCTTACTTTTGAGATCACCACAAGGGACGGATCTGGAATGTTTTCACTTGAATTCCAGATGATATCGCGCCAATCCAGCGAAAAATCTAACCATGTATTAACGTTCGAAAGCGTAGACAGGTCTTCAGCATTTCTAAGGTGGAGCACATCGACGTCACGCCGGGTGATAGCCCATAACAACCGCCCTTCCCAGAAATGACCACAGACAAGCGTCATCGAACCTGCTGTGATCGCGATGTTGTACTGGTCCAGGAAGTATTCAAAGAATTTAGTCGCAAGAAAATGAAAGGTGTTCCGATGGTTCGGAACCATTGATGACCAGACAAGACACTGAGTGAGTTTCTGGTTTAGCTGAGGGTGGGATTTGAGACAGGAAGTGTATTGATGAGGGAGATCGAACAATTTGATATAGAATAGAGTTTGTGGGTAGTCCTCATCAGAAACGATCCGATACTCATTACAGTAAACGGATCTGACAAGCCGATAAGGTTTCGGGACAGGGAATCCGGGTAGTTCACACTCCTGACCTGCATATTCAAGAAAGGCGTAAGTTAATTCGCGGTTCAACCCTTCGTCATTGAGTTGCGCTGTGATTTGTGAGTTATGCATTTGTCAAATCCCTGTAAAATGAAATAAAACAAATGCATTTTATGAAGGCTGGCACAACTTCCATCGCAATCTATGCGAATTTTATTCAGCTTCAGATGTCTAAGTGACCGACAAAACGGAGTTATAACTAAAAGTGTCCGTTTCTGAGTTCGTTCATCATCTTTTTGAATAAATCCTCATTGCCATCAGCCAGGTATCCGACCGTGGTCACAAACGATTTAAAGGCATCCTTCTGAACTGAAAGAGTATTTTCAAGTTCTTTGATTCTTTTCTGATGTGTATGAGCCTGTGTAAGCAGAAGCCCCAGAACCTCCATTGTGTCCAGGCTTTTATAACCCATCTCATCTTTATTGGTGATCACAGATTCTGGCAATAATTTCTCCAGTTCCTGTGCAATGATGCCGAAACGGTGGAACTTGCCTTTTACGTTAATAACCTCATCCACAAACTGACCTGTCTCATCCTGGACTTTCTGAGTCGTATCGTAGTCTTTAAACTTAAAACAAACAGGACGGATGTTCTCAATGATCGAATCTGCTAAATCAGGGTCAGCATCAATAATATCTTCTTTCAGACGCTCATCAGATTGGGTGAAAGACAGAGTTTGCGTATTCCCATCCACAATCAGATTAACGCCGCCATTAGCCGAAACATCTGTGAATGCCCTGACTCGACCACCAAACGACTGAGAACCATTAGGACAATCAAGAATCCCATCGGCTGAAAAACTGTAGGCTGTAAGCTGAACAGTGTTATCAACATTTACTACGCGAACATGAAGCCCACCTACACCCCCACCCCGGTTAACAATAATATCGCCCTCGCCCTGTCCACCTGTTTCATTCCAGATGAAGTGCATGCCCTGAGTGCCAACATTACTATTCCCATTGCCATTAACACTCATTGCTGAGGTGTGAACCCATAGGCCATTAAAATCAACATTCGTTGTATTCAGATAATCGGCATGAACCGATGCCCCGCTAAAAGCCAGTCCAAAAAAGTTAGTATCATTGTTCAGCTGAA
>Ga0157359_1000005_pt1 | contig 73667 bp, 71 predicted proteins | sample AttcapACBM3_FD_111482 | JGI IMG/M metagenome (GOLD analysis project Ga0157359, IMG submission 111482) | Fungus gardens microbial communities from leaf cutter ant in Botucatu, State of São Paulo, Brazil - Atta capiguara ACBM3 | ecosystem: Host-associated > Fungi > Mycelium > Unclassified ...
AAACTGTAACCGTGCTAATAGATGATCTGCGTACAACAGTCGCAATTGGCTCCACCTTTCCTCTCACAATTGGCTCTGGCAACTCACCGCGCCTCAGGCATAAATAAACGTGTTTGTCGGGAATTGTAAACACGCATATTAACGAGGTGGAATAAATGAGCGAAAAAAATAACCTGATGCAGCAGCGCAAAGCACAGGCTCTTCCCAAAGGTATCGGTACGCTGTGCGACTGGTACGTTGCCCGGGCAGAGAACGCCACCTTATGGGATCAGGACGGTAACAGCTGGATCGACTTTGCGGGCGGCATCGCAGTGCTGAACACCGGCCACCGCCATCCACGCATTGAACAGGCGATTGCCGAACAGTTAACAAAGTTTACTCATACGGCCTTCCAGATCACGCCTTATGAAAGTTATGTCGCACTGGCCGAGCGCATTAATCAGCGGGTGCCAATCGCTGGGCCGGCGAAAACCGCCTTCTTCACAACCGGCGCGGAAGCCGTAGAAAATGCGGTGAAAGTGGCGCGTGCCTTTACCCGCCGTCACGGCATCATCACCTTTGGTAACGCGTTCCATGGCCGTACCTTTATGACCATGGCGATGACCGGGAAAGTGGCGCCTTATAAACGCGATTTCGGCCCGATGCCGCCGTCGGTGTTTCATGCACGCTATCCCAGCGCGGTTCAGGGAATCAGCATTGAGGCCGCGCTGACCAGCCTCGACGAAATTTTCACTCAGGACATTGCACCGCATGACGTCGCCGCAATCGTGCTGGAGCCGGTACAGGGCGAAGGTGGTTTCCATGCGGCACCGGCAGAGTTTATGGTGCAGCTGCGCGAACTGGCTGACCGTCACGGCATTCTGCTGATTGCAGATGAAGTGCAGAGCGGATTTGCCCGCACGGGCAAGCTATTTGCCATGGAACACTATCCGGTGAAGGCCGATATCATCACGATGGCCAAAAGCCTGGCTGGCGGGATGCCGCTCTCTGCCATCGCAGGTCGTGCAGAAGTCATGGATGCGCCAGCGCCTGGTGGGCTGGGCGGAACCTACGCCGGAAACCCGCTGGCTATCGCTTCAGCGCACGCGGTTCTGGATGTGATTGAAGAGGAGCAGCTCTGTCAGCGTGCCGTTGAACTCGGTGCCCGGCTTGAAGCTGAGCTGCAGGAGCACCAGCGCAAGCATCCGGATATTGCTGACGTGCGTGCGCTGGGTTCGATGGTAGCCATGGAGTTTTATCAGGCCAGCACCGCGCAGGCCGTTCAGAAGATGGCAATGGAACAGGGCCTGCTGCTGCTGACCTGTGGAGCCAAAGGCAATGTCATCCGCTTCCTTTACCCGCTCACCATTCCGGATGCCCAGTTCAGCCAGGCGCTGACCATTCTCTCCACGGTGATCAATCACTGTGTCGCATCTGCCGGACATCCCGTCGTCCCAGCCTGATTTCGCTGGCGCGTTAACGCAAGTTTATCCCCGTTCGTCCGGTCTCACAGGCCGGACGCCGTCTGGAGACGTTTACATGACGATGACTCAGAATGCGAATGAAGATTCGCTCGCCCAAAACCTGAAACCGCGCCACGTGCGTATGCTCTCAATTGCTGGTGTGATTGGCGCAGGACTGTTTGTTGGCTCCGGCCACGCAATTTCTGAAGCGGGCCCGGCGGTCCTGATCTCTTACGCGGCGGCGGGTGCCCTGGTCGTATTGATCATGCGGATGCTGGCTGAGATGGCCGTTGCCTCGCCCGACTCCGGCTCGTTCTCAACCTATGCGGATAAAGCTCTCGGACGCTGGGCCGGTTTTACCATCGGCTGGCTTTACTGGTGGTTCTGGGTGCTGGTAATTCCGCTGGAGGCTAATGCGGCAGGCACCATTCTGCATGCCTGGTTCCCCGATATCGCCATCTGGCAGTTCACTTTCGCCATTACATTACTGCTAACCATCACCAACCTGCTCAGCGTGAAAAATTATGGCGAGTTCGAATTCTGGTTTGCCCTGATCAAGGTCGTTGCCATCATCCTGTTCCTGGGCGTGGCGGGTGCGGCAGTATTTGGTTTGCTGCCGGACAGTAACACCAGTGGCCTGTCGCATCTTTATGACACACATGGTTTTATGCCGAATGGTATCGGCGCCGTTGTCGCGGCCATTCTGACCACCATGTTCTCATTTATGGGCACAGAAATTGTCACGATAGCGGCTGCCGAGTCGAAGAATCCTGGCAAGCAGATCACCCAGGCAACCAATTCGGTTATCTGGCGTATCGCGCTGTTCTACCTGCTCTCCATTTTCTTTGTGGTGGCGCTGGTACCGTGGAACACGCCAGGACTGGTTGAACAGGGTTCATGGCAGACGGCATTACAGGCGATGAACATTCCGCACGCACGATTGATTGTCGATCTGGTGGTGCTGATGGCGGTGTGCAGCTGTCTCAACTCCGCACTCTATACCTCTTCACGTATGCTTTACTCGCTGTCACGCCGTAAAGATGCGCCTGCCGCTGCTTCACGCACCAATCGCAGTGGCACACCCTGGGTTGCCGTACTGCTCTCTACGGCGGCTGCGTTTCTGGCGGTCATCGCGAATTATCTGGCGCCCAGCGCCGTGTTTGAATTTTTGCTGGCGACATCAGGCGCGATTGCACTGCTGGTCTATCTGGTGATTGCTGCGTCACATCTGGTGTTGCGCAAAAAACGTGAGAAAGCGGGAGAAGTCCTGAGCTACCGCATGTGGCTATTCCCGGGCCTGACCTGGGTCACTATTCTCTTTATTGTGACAGTGCTGATTATTATGTTGTGTGATCCGAAACATCAGTCTGAGCTTCTGGCAACCGGCGGGTTAACGCTGGTGATTATCGCCACCAGCCTGGTTCTGCGTCGTAAAAAAGAGGTTCGCCAGCGAACGAAATACTTTACTCAGCGTTCTTCCGACCCCTCATAATCTCTGGTAATTCTTTAACAGTAAATGATGCCCACCTTTCACAGCAAAGGTGGGCATTTCTGCTTTTATATGCAGAATAAAATCTGAAAGCTTATTCCAGATACTGGCTGAAGCGCAGCAGATACCCATCCGGATCCTGTACCAAAAACTCCCTCTGACAGGCAATCGTCTCGCCAGTGTCATAATGGTTATCCCGCATCTCACGAAACAGTGGCACGGCATGCTGCTGCAAACGCGTTAATACAGCGTCAATGTCGTCCACCTCGATCTGGAAATTAATGCCCCGGCCAAGCGGCCAGTGCAGCCCGGCGGTGTTCCAGCCCTGCGGATGGAACTGCTCAATCATCAATTGTGCTTCTCCATAGCAAAGGTATGCGAAGTCAGGCTGCTGACGCTGAATCCTTACCTCAAAGCCCAGCACCACAGTGTAAAAGTGCATCGAAGCGGCGAAGTCAGTGACGGTGAGTTCTGGCACCATGCGATTCCAGTACATATTGTTGTTATCACTCATAAAGGCATCCGTTTTTGTCTGTTACGATCGCTGTTCATTCTCACCGCCAATACTTCTTTGCAGTTCATCCAGCATCAGCCGCAGGGCGGCAGACTGATGCTCGCGCGACAGATACAGTCCCCAGATGCCAATGCGCCGGGGCTCATAATCGGGCAGTAAGCTCACCAGCTTACCCGCTTCCAGTGCGCGCCGGGCTTCCTGCTCAGGTACCATTGCTATCCCACAATGTGCAATGGCTGCATCACACAACAGTAGTGAGATGCCAGCACTGAAGTTTCCCTTAACAGCAGCCGTGATTTTCTCTCCATCCGCCGCCGTGAAATGCCAGCTTTGTCCGGCGAACTGGCTGTAGTAAAGACAGTTGTGCTGTGTCAGATCATCCGGGGTTTGCGGTATGCCATGCTTCTGCAGATATTCCGGTGAGGCGCAGAGCACAGAGCGACATTCCCCGAGGCGGCGCGCGATAGCACCCGGCTCTGGCGCATCCGTAATACGAATCGCGAGATCGATACGCTCACTGATCAGACTCACGGGCTGATTATTAATGTCCAGCTCAATGCGCAGTGCAGGATAGCGTGCCAGAAAGTCAGGGATCACCGGCCCGACAAGATGCAGCGCCGTGAAGTGGGCGCAGGCGATGCGAAGCGTTCCCGCCGGCACGCCCTGCGTGGTCTCCTGCTGGATCGCTTCTGAGAGCAGGGCCAACTGACGGGTCTTTTGCAGGGTCGCCTCACCGGCAGGCGTCAGGGTCAGCCGACGCGAAGAGCGATGCAGCAGACGTGTTCCCGCCCACCTTTCCATCTCCTCCAGATATCGGCTGACCATCGGACGAGAGATCCCCAGCGCACGTGAGGCGGCACTCAGGCTACCCAGTTCACAGATTCGGTTGAAAACAGCGGCTGCCGTCACTCTGTCCATCTCGTTCACCTGTTCGGATTATGAAACTCAGCATCTCTGATTGCGGGAATTCTATCAGATGGCGAGAGGCGTAGAATAGCGCCATCGACACTGAACAACGCCCGATGCAGATGCCTGAAGCGGGCCTTTACTTCTGAGGATTCACAATGAAAACCACACGGTTACCTGTGATGTTAATTCTGGCTTCGGCTTCCGCTAGCGCCGCCACTCTGCAACTGGAAACCTATAATCCGCAGGAGAAAGGCATTTTCCCTGTCTCTTCCACACTGGTTTCCGGGCCAACCGAAGCAATTCTTTTTGATGCACAGTTCAGCACCCAGGACGGTGAGAAACTGGTGGAGATGATTAAAAAGAGCGGTAAAAAGCTGAAGGAAGTGGTGATCACCTCTGGCGATCCTGATTTTTACTTTGGTCTGGAACCGATTGTTAAGGCCTGGCCGGATGTGAAAGTGGTTGCCGCGCCTGCGGTCGTGAAGCATATCCAGCAGACGCATGATGCCAAACTGAAATACTGGGGTCCTCAGATGAAGCAGGGCGCGCCGGATAAAGTGTTTGTTCCTGAAGTGACTCAACAGACACGCTTTAGCGTCGACGGCGAGGTGCTGGAACTGCGTCATCCTGAGCAGTACGCTGCCTACGTATGGATCCCTTCTGTGCGCACCATTCTGGGCGGTACGGGCCTTGCTTCCGGTATTCATGTCTGGACCGCTGACACCCAGACCGTTAAGAGCCGTGCAGAATGGCGTCATATCCTGACAGAAATGAAGACGCTGAACGCAACGAATGTCATTCCTGGTCACTACCTCGGGGCACGTCCTGAGGGTTCCCAGGCTGTGGATTTCACACTGAATTACCTGAAGAGTTTTGAAACGGCATTGTCACAGCACAAAACCTCAGCTGGCGTGATTGCCGCCATGAATACGGCCTGGCCGAAACTGGCTGAGCCGGCATCACTGGAACTCAGCGCCAAAGTAAATACTGGCGAAATGAAGTGGTAAATCTGTAACGGGTCAGTTAACCGCAGCGTGCGCAGCCGTTTAGCGGTTAACGCCCTGGAATAAAGCAGAGAGGTCCAGGCGCTATTTCTTTGTGAGATAGCGCCTGTCATCACGCGCCTGCAACCGCGCTTCCGCCGGAGTCGGGAAGATATAGTGAAACAGATCGCGGTAAAAACTCAGATGCTTCAGTAATCCTTCCTGAATAGCCCGGCTGATGTCCTTGATCAGGAACGCCTGGGTTGTATTGAAGTTAGCGATACTGAAAAAGGTTTTGTCATAGACGTTCACCACCCCTTCCCATTTCATCACCTTCTCATCCGGAGATATCCCTTCTGAGGCAACGAACATGCCTTTATGGGATTTCACGCCCTGTTTACTGATATAGGTAGTTAACGCGTCATAGCCACGCTTATTGCGCCAGCGACAGAATTCATACGGCACATCGTAATGCGGCAGCACAAAGTCAGGCGTGCGAAAATGTTCATCCCCAATCAATCCATCCAGCGTGACGGTGAAATGCAGAAAATCCTGGAGGAAATCGAACTGGCGGGTTTTGGTCAGAGTAACATTGATGGTGAAGTGACCCGCCTGTACAAACCAGTAATTGGTGAAGCCGGTGACCAGAATACAGAATGCCTGCCAGTCACTGAGTTTTCGATCTCCCGCCAGTCCCCTGAAACGGCTGATCATCATCCGCGATTTTGGGTGCTGATACGCTTTCAGCAGCGGATCGTTCATACCCTTCAGTAACATCAGGCACACTCCTTGATAGATTGCGCTTATCCTGCCACGCCCTGATCAGGGTGAAAAGTGTCGTTGTTCTGAAACAGTCTGAACTGATCGTCACTATGATAGGGAGCCCGGTGCTTCTGGTAGCCGGAAGGCTCAACGAATAATGCGTTCATGTCTATCACCATCCCACTCAGGTGACAGGCTATCCTTAGGTTGAGGGCAGAACTTATTCTCTTTTCTTAATGCTGTTAACTGATGCTCTGGCCTGCTGTACGTATCAACTCACTCACTTCCGCCACCAGCTTACGAACCTTATCAGGGATAAAACGGGCGTCCGGGAAAACGGCATAAAGATAGCGGTCGGGAAGCCGCCAGTCCGGTAAAACCCGTACCAGCCTGCCGGAGGCCAGCGCGTCTGCGCCAATCAGCAGCTGTAACCCGCCAATCCCCAGCCCTGCCTCAAGGGCCTGCATTAACGCCTCACTGTTGTTAGAACGAAACACGCTTTTCACGGGAACAGACACACTTGTCATCCCGGACACCAGCTGCAGCGGCGCATCAGGCGAAATACCGCTAAAACGTATGTGAGGATGCCGCTGTAAGTCATCGGGCGTTTCCGGCATACCGTTTTGCGCTATCCACTCAGGGGAAGCCACCAGTACGGTTTCAACCGTGATCAGCGAACGGGCCGCCAGCGTGGCGGGCGGTGACTCGCTAAGGCGGATCGCCACATCAACGCCCTCCGCAATGAGATCTGAAAGACGATCCTCAAGCGCGATATTCAGATGTAGCGCAGGATGCGCCTGCTGGAAAGCGATCAGATGCGGCATCAACCGATGCCCTATGCCGCTCGGCAGCTGAATATGCAGTTTGCCGTGAAGCGGCTGCGTGCCAGGCCGCAATTGCTGTTCAAGTTCCTCCATCGCACTGAGCAGTTGCCTGACCTGCTGCAGATAGTGCTGACCCTGCTCCGTGAGCGCCATTTTTCTCGTTGTTCGATGTAGCAGCACTACGCCCAAGGCCTCCTCAAGTGCAGCGATCTGCTGGCTCACCGCCGACTGCTTCATGCCATTTTGCCGTGCCGCCGCTGAGAAGGATCCCGCTTCCGCTACACGGACGAAGGTCTGAATCGCAGTCAGTTTGTTCTGCATTTATTGATTTTCCTGATAAGTGATATCGGGTTCAGGGGATTTAATCAGAATAACGCGCAGGTGAGAATGCGGTTTCTCTCTTAACAGGGTAATGATCATGAAAATGACGCGGGATAAAAAAGTTGCGCTGGTAGCAGGGGCCAGCGGGATTATCGGCCAGCAACTCAGCCAGGCGCTGGTGGCCGATCAGTGGCAGGTGACCGCGCTGACGCATCGGTCAGAGTTAGCTGTAAGCGGAACCGAGGTTATCGCGGTAGATTTGCGCGACGTGCAGCAGAGCCATGAACGGCTGGCCTCACTGACTGATGTGACCCATATCTTTTACAGCGCATGGCTGAATGCCGCCGACTGGGAGTCGATGGTCGGTCCAAATCTCGCCATGCTGCAAAATCTGGTGCAAACCCTTGAAAATATCGCTCCGCTTGAGCATGTCAGCCTGATGCAGGGATACAAAGTGTATGGCGCCCATCTCGGACGATTTAAGACGCCGGCGCGGGAAAGCGATCCCGGCGTGCCCGGTGCCGAATTCAACGCCGCTCAGTTGAACTGGCTGAGCGCACAACAGCAGGGTAAAGCCTGGCACTGGAGCGCACCACGGCCCGGCGTGGTCGGCAGTGACCGGTCAGGCAACGTCATGAATCTGGCGCTGAGTCTGGCAATTTATGCTTCAATCTGTCGTGCAGCTCAGCTGCCTTTACGCTTCCCGGGTTCGCTGGAAACCTGGAACAGTATGGTGGATTTTACCGATGCGGCATTGCTGGCTGACGCCACGATCTGGGCAGCGCGCAACGCTGACGCACGCAATCAGGCGTTTAATATTAACAACGGCGATCTCTGGCGCTGGAGCGAGCTGTGGCCTGTCATTGCAGAATGGTTTGCGCTGGATATCGCGCCGCCCGTTTCACTCTCTTTCCGCCAGATGTTCAGGGACTATCGTACGCTGTGGCGAGACATCGCTGCAGATAACACACTCGTCGAGGCCGATATTCTGGCGCTGAGTGACGGGACTTTCGCTGATTTTGTCTTTGGCTGGAATTACGACATGTTTGGCGACGGCAGCAAGCTGCGTCGGGCAGGTTTTAACGGTTATCGTGCAACGGATGAGATGTTCTGCGATCTGTTTGCCCACTTCCGGTCATCGCGAATGATTCCGTGATAAAACGGTAAAGCGCAGAGAGCGGGAATATCGCTCTCTGCCTCAGGAAGATTTTAGCGCCCTTTCTTCTTACGTCCCGGCTGCACAAAGCGCTTGCGTGAAGCACCATTCGCATCGGCTTTTTCAGCCGGTTTAGCGGCACGCTTCTGTGGCTTACTCGCGGCGGCAGCTTTCGCCGGGGCTTTGGCTTTCTTCGCCGGTTTGTCTTCTGACGAGGAGTTCTCCAGCAGTTTAAACAGCTCTACGAGTTCGTCGTCGGTGAGATCGCGCCATTCACCCAGCGGTAACCCTTTGAGATTGACGTTCATGATGCGGGTACGCTCAAGCTTCGTCACTTCAAAGCCGAAATGCTTACACATACGACGGATCTGGCGATTCAGCCCCTGAACCAGGGTAATGCGGAAGACAAACGGGGCTTCCTTTTTCACTTTGCATTTTTTGGTCACCGTGCCCAACATCGGCACGCCTGCGCTCATCCCGGCAATAAATTCATCGGTGATCGGCTTGTCGACAGTCACGACATACTCTTTTTCGTGATTGTTACCGGCCCGCAGTATCTTGTTGACCAGATCGCCATGATTGGTGAGGAAAATCAGGCCCTGAGAATCTTTATCGAGTCGGCCAATCGGGAAGACGCGCTTGCTGTGATTGACGAAGTCGCTGATGTTATCGCGCTCGCCTTCTTCCATCGTGGTGATGATCCCGACGGGCTTGTTCAGGGCAATCAGCACCAAATCGTCTTCGTCGCGCGGCTCGATCAGCTGACCATTCACTTTCACCACATCGCCTGCAAATACCTGCGCGCCCACAGAGGCGCGTTTGCCGTTAATGAAAACGTTGCCCTGCTCGATATAACGATCGGCGTCACGACGAGAGCAGATGCCGCTCTCGCTGATGTATTTATTGAGACGAGTTGATGAGTCAGTCAGCATGATTCCTCCAAAAAACGCGGACTATACCTTACCGGCGGGGGCTTGCGAAGCCTTTGTACGGGAAACTTTTGCCACTTTTTGCCCGCCTGGCCGTGGTCCGCATTTACAGGTCAATCGACATCTCCATACAACGCAACGCGCAGCCCGCCAGCTTTGACGGATAAAGACTTTCTCCCAGCGGCCGGAAACCATGCTGCTCATAAAAGCTCACGGCGTTTGGCGTCGACTCAAGCGTTAAGCGGCGATATCCACGCTGCAGCGCCTCCGCTTTGATAGTGTCAATGATCCGGCCCGCCATTCCCTGTCCGGCAAAGCCTGGCAGCGTAAAAATGGCTTCGACACTGGCGGCAGCGAGATCAAGCGATCCTGTCGCCACCGGCACGCCGTCCGGGCCATCAATCACGAAGAAGGGATTCACGCGAATCATCGCAGGAAAGCTGGCGGGCATGCGGTCCGGCGTCCAGGCGGCAAGGACATCGGGAGGATAAACGTGCTGGCAGCCGTGGCGAATAGCCAGATTACGGATATTCCATAACGTGTGCGCCTCTTCGGGCGATGCCTGTCTGACAATCATGATGCCCTCCGGCTCCTGAACAGAGCCGTTACGTTAGCACACCGCGATGCGGGGATCTCCAATCCCTGACAGGTTCAGATGTCGTCAGCCATTACCTCTTTGCGTAATGACAGACGACAGAGTTTAAAGCAGAGCAGTTAAAAGCGGGCGTTAAGTCCGACGTTCCATGTCACCTGATGCGTGTCGCTGTTGCCTGCCACTGCTGAGACGCCCGCAAAGGCATTGACCGATGCGCCAATCGGCACACTCGCCCCGACCGCCATATCGATCCAGTTATCGTCACGCGAGCCGCTGTTGCGGGTAAAGGCGGTGCGTGTCGATTTCAGTCCGGCGGTGACGGCAGAGTCGGTATCACCAAACTGGTGGTTATAGCTGACCTGCGCCCAGGGATTGATTAACAAATCCTTACTGTCGATACGCCAGCCGACGGAGCCGATTTGGGAATGCAGTGTCTGGTCGCCAAAGCGCATAGAAGTACTGCTGTTCCCCTCTTCTTTATACCCATCGACCTGGGTGTAATCCAGCGCATAGCTTGCCATCGGGCCGGTGGAGACATAGCGACCCAGCGGCAAATCCCAGCCGGTCTGTACCCGCATTCCCAGCACTTTGCCATCACTGCTGCCCTTTTCAGTACGTGTCGCGGGTCCCAGCCTGATCTGACGCTCAATATCATCAAAGTTGAGATCGGCATAATGGGCATCCGCATTAATCCATCCGCCATCGAGATAATTGAACTGACTCCAGAGCGCCACCAGATTGCCGCGTAAACGGTAATCAAAGCGCGACGAAGGATCCTGGCGTTGCGAGGTGGCGGAAAGCATCGCGCCGGCCTGCCAGTGATCGGTCAGCTGATAGCCCACACCTACGGTGCCAGTGGCGCTGGTGGCATCGCCATCAGGCAGGCTGTCACCGCGAAAATCTCGCTGTTGCCCGGCATAACCGCCGAACACAGTAAACTCGCCTGCGCTGGCGGGCTGCTGACGCTGCTGCTGCAGATGACCGTCGAGCGTGTTATGCGCATCGCCCACCAGCATCGACGGTGCCTGAGCTAGCGCCGCCACCTGCAGCGGCGCATTCAGCACCGACTCAATATAATCGGCGATCAGCGCATGCACTGCCGGGCTGGGATGCAGCCGGTCGGCGAACAGATATTGCTGTGACTGAGAAAATCCAGGCGTCGAGGAGGTGCAGTCCATTGATGAGACACCTGGCGGGCAAGCCATGCCCGCCGTATTGCTGAGTCCATACAGACGCGGATTATCAATCACCTCATTAAACAGGCCATTGATATCCACCCGCGCGATGTTCCCGCGTGCTGTCAGCAGACCCTGCTCTTCAGCCTGATTGTAACGATCGGTCAGTGTCGCAGCCTCCTGACTCAGTAATTGCCAGGCAGCAATCAGCTGTTGCGCAAGAGCATCCCGGATAAGTGGAATCGAAGAGACCTGTCCTGCCGCCTCGTTTAGCGCGGTTTCAATCGCCTGCTCTCTTGCGGCCCGGTCAGGCGTGGTGGTGGTGCTCAGCGACTGAAACAGCGCCGCCGTCGCGGGTTGCGCAGCCGGGCCAAGTACCTGCAATATCGCCTGCAACAAAGCAGGCGTTGCGCCAACATTCGGCACCGTCGGCACAATCACCGTTCCGGCCCCGGCATTCAGCAACCGGCTGACCTGTGAGGCCGCTGCACTGGCACTGTTATCCACGACCTGCTGTGCAGCCAGCGGTGCCAGGGCTGCCGCCGCCAGATCATTACCACCAATCCAGTGAATGTAGAGACCGTTCGGGTCAGCCCGTCCCCCACGCGCCGCAAGATAGCTATCAAGTTGATCCTGAGTATTAAACAGCGGATTGATCGCCGGCACTGCAACCGCGCCACCCTCGGCATAGTTGTTACCACCCAGGGATGAGGGACGCAGGGTATCGCCCAGCGACTGCGCCAGAATCTCGTCATAAAGCGGATGAGTCGCGCCATCGTAGGTAAAGCGGCCTACGTTGCCGCCATCACTCAGGCTATCGCCAAACACGGTGAGATCGCTCCATGCCGCAGCAGGTAACGGGGACAACAGGCTCAGGGTCGCACAGCAGAAAAGGTATTGCGCGTGAAGGGGTTTCATCAGCAGCTCCGCACAAATCAAAATTTTGAGAAAAAAGCGTCGTAACCGCACCCACTGGCGCAGCAAGCTGTAAGCGTAGTCGTCTCAGAAAATGGGCGGCAGAAAAGACGCGATCGCGGTCGCAAAGCCGAAAAATTTGGCTTAAAGATGAGCCGGAAAATCCGGTTAACCTGAAAGGCATACCGCTTCGGCTCAGTAGTGATGACTACTTTTTGCTGACGGGTTTCAACCCGCGATTGAGATCCTGTAAACGCTTCATAGTTTTCACCGTGCGCTGCGGCAGCGTGGAAGCCACCGACAGGATTAGCATCTCCAGGCAAACCATAATCGTGCCGTGCAGGGGAATGCGTCCCTTCTCACCGCCACGGGGCACATTGATCACCACATCCGCTTCTCTCGCAAAAAAGGAGTCGGTGGCATTAGTCAGCAGAATAACCGGGATGTCGAGCCGCTTTGCTTCTCGCACCACGGCCGTGCCTTCGCGGTGTGCAGACTGCTGGGCCATCATCACCAGCACATCGCCGCGCTGAAGCGCCAGCATTTGTTCTGCCAGTGCAATACCGGCGCGATTCAGGGAGAAGGCGGGGAGACCAATACGGTTTAGCAGCCGCACGCTGTAGTCCGCAAGAATCCCCGAGGCATTAATGCCAAAGATAGCGACTTCCCGCGCTTCGCCCAGCAGCGCGACGGCATCCGCTACCGCCACCCGATTATGCGGTTGCGACAGCACCTCACAGGCATAACGATGACCATCCAGCACAAAGTCGATGGCGCTGTTCACATCGCTGGTCACCTCACTGACGGTGGTGATCATCTTATCTTCTGAAGTCAGCGAGGGACCAAACCAGGCCTTAAGCGTCTGTTTGAGGTCGCGCAGACCGCTAAAACCCAGAGCCTGAATAGCGCGGATCACAGTGGCATCAGAGGTGTGATTCGCTACGGCGATCTCAAGCGCGGTGCTCTCCAGTACCGTTTCCCGCTGTTGATCGATATAGCGCGCTACGGCCAGCAGACGCGGAGAAAGCTGTTTTTCGCGGGCACGAAGGCGTTCAGCGACCACATCCACTCTGTTTTTAACGGGTCTGTTCTGTTTCATGCTGCTCCTGCTGCTGACCTTACAAATCTGTAATGCTCACTCCCGGTCTGATCCAGGCGTGACAATTTCAGGCCTCAAAATGTAGTGGAAGCCTCATTCCGCTTTAGATCTCACCTGAAAAAGCCAGGAATTAAACGCTATTTTTACATCCCATAAGAAATAAATAATCATTATTATCAAAAATATAAAATCATATCTGAACTGTTTTTTTATAAAAAGTGACGCGATAAAAATGTAGTAAAAACTCTTCAAATTTTGTTTACTACTACATTACCTGATGTTTGAATGATTCTCAATTACAGATGAGAAGTATTGTCGTCCGGGCAACGTCATGATGTCTGAACGCTGATGCGCTTCTCCTCTGCTTAAAGCGCTGCATATTGCAGACCACCTCCAGGGAAGCCCTGCATGACTGACAGCCATCAGGGCGTATTAGCTTCAGAAACTGCCAGTAACAGACACGAAAAGAAAAATGAAAAACAAAGACACACGATATCCGGCCCGACACCCTGCTCTGGTCATGGCGATTTTCGGCAGCATTATGCTGCCACAGGTCAGTGCAGCAACCGACAGCGCACCGGATATGACCGTGACCGCGGATGCCAGTCCAGAGGGAAATTACAGCGCCAGCGAGACCAGCGTTGCCAGCAAAATGCCCACCGCGCGACTCGATGAGGTGCAGTCGGTCAGCGTGGTCACGCAGCAGCAACTGGAGGATTTTCAGGCCAGCTCACTGGCAGATGCGATGCGCTTTGTCAGTGGCGTCTCGGAGGCGAACACGCTGGCAGGCACCGAAGATGGCTTTGTACGGCGCGGTTTTGGCAGCAACGCCGATGGGTCGATTTACCGGGATGGTATCCGCAGCAGCCAGGGTCTCAATTTTGATGCGACGACTGAAAGGGTTGAGGTGCTGAAAGGTTCCTCTTCCCTGCTGTATGGCATTCAGAATCCGGGTGGCGTTATCAATGTGGTCAGTAAAAAGCCGCAGTATAACTGGCACTCCAGCGTCACCGGACGGTATGCCAGTGAGGGTGGCGGTGCTGGCACGGTGGATGTCACCGGTCCGTTGGGCAACGGTTTTGCCTTCCGGCTAATCGCCGAAAAGCAGAATCAGGATTACTGGCGCAACTTTGGCAATGAAGAGCACACACTACTTGCGCCATCGCTGCAGTGGTTCGGCGAGCAGGCCAGCTTTCTGATCAGCTATGCGGACTATCGCTATGATATTCCCTACGATCGTGGCACCGCGTTTATCGACGGCAAGCCGATTGATATTGGCTACAAAGATCGTCTGGATGATAAAGCTAACCATGCCTGGGGCCATAACAGAACCCTGAATGCCCATTATGACTGGCAGTTTAATGATGAGTGGCGCACCCGGTTAACGCTTGGCTGGAACCAGCGGCAATATGATAATAATGAAGTGCGCGTAACGGCGGTGAACGCCACCAGCGGCGTGGTCACACGTCGCGCCGATGCCAATCGCGGGTTTAACCACAAAACCAAATATGTAAGCTGGGATCTGATGGGCAACCCGGAATTCCTGGGGATGCAGCACGCGCTGGTGGCGGGCACCGACTATGAGATGAACCAGACTTATCGTGCTCATCAGTATCAGGGCAAGGTCAATCGCCAGTTCAATTACTTCAATCCCGACTATGACATGCTGTCGCCGGTCACAGACGCCAGCACAGAGAACACCGCTGCGGCTAATAACCTGAACCGTATCCATAGCCGGTCGCTCTACGCTAAAGACAGCATTTCACTGACACAGGACTGGATTGTGGTACTGGGTGGTCGTTATCAGCATTATGAGCAGCGTGCCTCTCGTGGCTTCAATCCGCAGATTGAAACCCTGAACGATGAGGGCAATAAGTTTCTGCCGCAGGCGGGAGTCATCTACAAACTTACGCCTGACCTCTCTTTCTACACCAGCGTCAGCAAATCTTTCACGCCTTCAACGGATGTGGATGATGAGGGTAACGTCGGCAAACCTGAGCAGGGAACCAGCTGGGAAGTGGGCAGCAAATGGCAGCTGTCGCCGAAACTCCTCGCCACCGTGGCGCTCTACCGTATCGATGAAAGGTCGATGTCGCTGAATATTAATGGCAGCACGCGAGCCATTGATAAAGCCCGTTCGACCGGTGCTGAGTTTGAGCTGAATGGCGAAATTGCGCCTGGCTGGGATTTGAGTGCGAACTACAGCTATGATCAGGCAGAAATTGTCAGTGACCGGGTTAATCCGGATAACAACGGTAACCGTCTGCAGAATGCCCCGCGTCATGCCGGTGCGCTTTACCTGAGTCATGAAATGCAGGTCAGCGGCCTGCCCGGCTCGCTGCGGCTCGGCGGCGGTGCGCGATATGTCGGCAGTCGTGCAGGCGATCCCGACAACAGCTTCACCCTGCCCGACTACGTGGTGGCTGACAGCTTCGTCGCATGGAAAAACCGCCTGTTCGGCGAAAAAACGGAGCTGCGTCTGAACATTAATAACCTGTTTAACCAGCACTATTACACCTCAAGCGGCGGCAATCTGCGCGTCCGTGAAGGCGAAACCCGCAATCTGATGGTACAGGCCCGTGTTGAATTTTAAATCACTTCGTTCTGCATTGCTGATGCTCGGCGTGATGCTGGTCAGCGCGGGCGTACACGCTCGCACGCTGACCGATATTACCGGTCGCCAGGTCACCATTCCTGACCATCCGCAGCGTATTGTGCTGGGTGAAAGCCGGATGCTCTACAGCGTTGCGCTGCTGACACCCGGCAATCCTCTGCAAAATATCGCTGGCTGGCCGCAGGATCTGAAAAAGTATGATCCTCAGACCTGGCAGATTTTTGCCCGCCAGTTCCCGCAGATGGACGCTATTCCGGTACTGGGCCTGGATGGCGTTAATGACATGAATCCCGAACAGGTTATCGCGCTAAAGCCTGACGTGGTCATCCTGCCACAGCTGGCACGCGGCAGTGAAAGCGGCCTGGTACTGGAGAAAATGCTCGCGGCGGCGAATATCCCGGTGGTGAAGATCGATCTGCGGGTTGATTTGCTAAAAAATACTGAGCGCAGCATCACGCTACTGGGCGAAGTACTGAATCAACCCCAGCGTGCGGCTGACTTTAATCGCTTCTACCGCAGCCACATGCAGCGCATTGCGAGTCGTCTGGCGGGTTATCACGGCCCGAAGCCATCCGTGCTGTTGCAGTTGCACCTGGGACGGCGCAGTGAATGTTGTGTCACCTCGGTAAACGGCAATCTGGGTGAGCTTCTGACGTTTGCGGGTGGCAAAAATATAGCCAGTGAGCAGATCAAAGGTGTGTTCGGGCGGCTGAGTGAGGAAAGTGTGATCACTGCTCAGCCGGATTACTACTTTGCTACCGGCACTGGCAGCGCAGATGAAGTGGGTGCGTTAAAACTTGGCCCCGCTGTCACCGCAGCGCAGACCCGACAGAGCCTGCTGGCACTGACAGGTAAGCAGAATGCCCTGAAGCAGCTCACCGCACTGCGCGACGGTCATGCCGGTGCTATCTGGCACAACTTTTACCTCAGTCCCTGGCACGTAGTAGCAACCGAATTCTTTGCGACCACGCTCTACCCGCAGCTGTTTCATGACGTCGATCCTGAACAGACACTACGGCAGCTGTTCCGTGATTTCCTGCCAATCCCCTATTCGGGCAGCTACCTCTACAGACTGGCACCCGAAGTGAAACCGGAATCAGGCCGCTGACAGTCCGCGATTTTTTACCCGAACGATATCGGCCATCACCGAAAGCGCAATTTCCGCCGGCGTTTTGCTGCCGATGGGCAGACCGATGGGCGCATGGATGCGGTCCAGTTCCGTCCGATCCAGACCGGCGATCTGCTGCAGTCGCGCGCGCCGTTTCTCGCTGTTTTTCACCGAGCCCATGATACCGATATAGAACGCGGGTGTGGCAATCGCTTCCATCATCGTCAGGTCATCAATGCGCGGATCGTGGGTCAGTGCCACAATTGCTACCGCAGCGTGCGCCCCGTTCAGCTCCAGCCAGCGCGCCGGATGCTGTGACACCAGCGTCACGTTGTCCGCGCCGCTGAAGTGGCTCTCCAGCTCTGAGAGCATCTCCGGGCGGTGCTCACAGACCCGCACATGAAAACCCAGGATCTGCCCAAGCCGGATGCACTCATAGGCTACGGTTGAGTAGCCCGCGATCAGCAATTCCGGTATCGCGCCAACAGGCAGCAACATCTGCGCCTCGCTGGCATCCAGCTCAGGCAGCACACGATCGCTGGCGATAACTTCCCATTGTGCGCGTTCACCAGGCCGTATCATTTTCACCATCGGCTGTTGCCCGCTCAATGCGCGTTGCATTGCCGTCAGCAATGCCAGCGTCGCGTCATCAGGCGGCAAATATTCAATGGCGATCTCCAGACTACCGCCGCACGGCAAATTAACGTCAGGCCGAATACCGCCCTCACCATAGCGCACACGCTGACTGCTGGCTCGGTAAGCACCCGCCGCCAGTTGCGCCAGAAAATCCTCTTCTATGCAGCCGCCCGACAGTGAGCCGCAGTACGCTCCGGCTTCATTGACTGCCATCAGCGTGCCCGGCGCGCGCGGCGAAGAGCCATAGGTACGCAGCACCGTACAGAGCCAGACATTCTGACCTGCCTGGCAACTACTCAATGCCGCATTAATCACGCGTTGATCCAGCGTTATCATGAAAATTCCTTTATTAACTGCAGATCAGCGGGGAGATCGATATCGCACAGGCAACCGCGATCCTGAAGTGGCAGCCTGACCGCCTGTGACTTCACCATCGCCTGCGGACCGGCATCGCCCTGCAACACGCTCAGCATGGGATAGCATTGCTGCTGAAAACCGACCGGATGGCCTGGCCTGCCGTCAATCCACGGCCTGACGATAGGCGCATCCGCCAGCGCGGCGCTGACGGCGCGATAGCTTTCCGCCGTGACAAATGGCATGTCGCCCAGCGCAATCAGCCAGCCGTCGTAGTCGCGGCTGGCGTGAACACCGGCAGCGATCGATTCGCCCAGTCCGCCGCTGTTACACAGCACTAAAGTTGCCTGCCTGCAGAGCGTGTGAATTGCCGATGCGACGGGACGTGTGACGACGAACAGGTCAAGCCCGCTGGCAGCGGCCTGCTCCAGTGTATGTTGCAACACCGGTTTGCCTTCCAGATCAGCCAGAAGCTTATGCTCGCCTGCCTGCTGGCGAAAACGGCGACTCAGCCCGGCGGCCAGTACGACCAGCGCTATCCTCACTCTCTTTCTCCGCTCAGCGTGCAAAACGGGCGCAGGCTCCAGCCCACGCCCGTAAACGACAATTCGACCGGCTGTCAGCCGGTCAGGAACAGGCTCAGATAATTTTGTCGAGCGTAATCGGCAGGTCGCGAACACGCTTACCCGTAGCATGGAACACCGCATTGCTGATCGCTGCTGCCACGCCGACGATTCCCAGTTCACCCACGGGTTTACCGCCCATCGTAGTCGCCTCGAAATCGGGCTCGCCCACGTTGATGGTGGTAATGTCAGGAATATCGCCATTGACCGGCACCAGATAATCCGCCAGGTTGTTATTGATTACCCGGCCATTACGCGGATCGATGATGCCCTCTTCCATCAGTGCCTGGCCGACACCCATGATCATGCCGCCAATCCACTGACTGCGCGCCAGTTTAGGGTTGTAGAGACGGCCGCTGTCGAGTGCCGCGACCATCCGTTTTACCCGAATCGTGCCAAAGTCTTCATCAACCCGCACTTCAACAAAATGCGCGCTCCAGCTGTGAGCAGAGAATTTTTCAGGACGGGTACCATCATTGAGGTTGCGGACCATCTTATCGCGCTCACTTTCTGACATATCATCCGGGAAGGTCCCGCCTTTCACCGTGAGACTCTCCGACGGTGCCAGGCTCGCCAGCTGCGCGAATGAGACGGCCAGGTTGCTGTGCTGAGTATGCTGCACGCCGTCGCCTTTCAGGGTGAGCTGAGAAGCCGGTGTCCCTTTCAGCGGCGACTGAGCCAGCTCGCTTGCCAGCTTCAGTAACTGGTCGCGCATGCGTTTAGCGGTGTCGTCCACTGCGGCAGTCACGTTGCCGGCCAGCTGCGAACCGCCCGCTACGCCTGTACGCGGCAACTCGGTATCTCCCAGTTGCACCTCAATGGTGCCGGAGGCCACGCCCAGAATGTCGGCAGCAGTCTGCGCCAGAATGGTATAGGTTCCGGTGCCGATATCCGCACCACCGCACTGCACCACAAATTTGCCCTGCGGCGTCAGGATGATTTTCGCTTCTGCGGGCAGCTTATTGACCGGATAGGTGCCGGAGGCCATACCCCAGCCAATCAGCTCACGCCCCTCACGCATTGAACGCGGCGTCATAATCCGCTGGTCCCAGCCAAAGGCTTCAGCCCCTTTCTGATAGGCTTCTTTCAGTCGGCGTGAACTCCACGGCAGATCGAGCTGATAATCTTTGTCTGCCCAGTTGCGCAGACGCAGTTCCAGCGGATCGATGTTCAGGGCATAAGCCATCTCATCCATCGCCACTTCCAGTCCAAAGGCGCTGGGGTTTTCGCCTGGCGCGCGCATCCATCCCGGTGTAACGGTGTTGATCGGCCTGATCTGATGTTGAGTGGAGACGTTCTCCACCGCATACATACGCGCTGTAACTTTGCTGCAGTTCTCGGCAAATTCGTCGATCAGTGACGTTTCACTGAAGCTGCGCTGGATAATCGCCTGGATTTTGCCGTCACGCGAGGCACCCAGCTCCAGCTGCTGAGAGGTAGCAGCACGTCCGCCGAGACCCGTAAAGGTCTGCGGACGGGTCAGCGACACCTTGATCGGGCGGTTAAGCGCCCGCGATGCCACACTCGCCAGCGCGACGTGGGTATAGGGCACTGGCTTTGAACCAAATCCGCCGCCGACATAAGGCGAGATGATGCGCACGTCTTCAACCTCAATGCCCAGCCACTCGGCGATCTCCACCTGTGCGCCCGCGACCCACTGGCTTGGCTCCCAGACAGTGATGCGTCCATCCTGCCACTGCGCCACACAGGCGTGCGGTTCCATTGGCATATTGTATTCGCGCGGCGTGGTGTAGCGCTGACTCAGACGCACCTCAGCCTGCGCATCGCCCATGTTGATATCCTGCTTCGAGACCGGTTTCGGCTCTACGCCCTCATCAGTTGCAAAAATCAGCGCGGGTGAGGTTTCATACTCAATTTCAACCAGCGAGGCGGCATAGGTCGCCTGCTCGAAGGTCTCTGCCACCACCAGACCGATATTCTGCCCGTTGTGAATAATCACATCGTCCTGAATCGGGGTGTAGGTTGACTGCGCCGCGCCCCCATCTGCAATGGCAGTAGGTTTGTTGATCTTCAGGCTGTTCAGATGGGTATAAACCGCCACCACACCCGACGCCTGCTGCGCCTTGTCGGTTGACATGCGGCTGATACGACCGCTGGCAACGGTAGACTGGATCACCACGCCATAAAGCGGATTTTCCGGCTGATGTTCAACCGCATAACGCGCTTCACCGGTGACTTTCACTTTGCCGTCGCCCCGCGTGCGAGCGGCGCCCAGCCCTTCAATCGGGTTGTCTGCAGCTGAGTTCGCCTTCACTGCATCCTGAGGCGCGTAGTCGTTTACGTCACTCATGCGATTTCTCCTGCTGCCATCAGCGCGCGTGCAATGACACGCGGCGCCAGTTTTGCTTTATAGGCGTTATGTGCCAGCGCCTGCGCTTCCTGGGTAATCAGTTCTGCGGCCCGGAACACTGTCTCTTCATTAAACGGCTGGCCTTCCAGTGCCTGCTCCACGGACCTGACGCGCCAGGGTTTGGTCGCCACGCCGCCCAGTGCGATATGCACCTGACGCATCACGCCGTTCTCCAGCGTAAAGCCTGCGGCGGCACTGGCTGCAGCAAACTCATAGGAGCTGCGGTCGCGGACTTTAAGGTAGTGAGAGTGCCGAAGAGAGTCGGTTTGCGGCACTTCAATCGCCACAATAATTTCGTCATCACGCAGATCGTGCTCACGATCAGGCGTGTCACCTGGCAGCAGGAAGAAATCATCCATTGCGATGCGGCGGGTTTCGCCCTGCTGATTCTGCAGGACCACAATGGCGTCAAATGCCACCAGTGCGACCGCCAGATCGCCGGGATAAACCGCAATGCAGCTGTCGCTGGCACCCAGAATGGCATGATTGCTGTTAACGCCATCCAGTGCGGCACAGCCAGAACCCGGATTGCGTTTGTTACAGGCAGTAAAGGTCGCCGGATCGCGGTAATAGGCGCAACGGGTACGCTGACGTAAATTGCCGCCCAGCGTCGCCATATTACGAATCTGAGGAGACGCAGCCTGCCACAGGCTGCCGTAGATTGCCGGTGCATTCTGCTCGCAGTCGTGATGATCGGCCAACTGACTCATCGTGACCAGCGCACCGGCCGTAATTTTATCGTCGTCAAACTGCAGATTTTTAAGCTCGCTTAATCCGCTGATACCAATTAACTGGGGTGGCGTGAAGACGCCACACTTCATCAGATCGAGCTGCGTGGTGCCGCCCGCCAGCAACTGACTGCCTGACTGCTGTTTAAGGGATGCGGCGTCCTGAGGCGTCTGCGCGATTTTCCAGCTGAATTCATTCATGCGGACTCCTTCGCCATCTCAGCAGCGGCCTGTTTAATCGCATCGACGATGTGCGGATAAGCCCCGCAACGGCAGAGATTGCCGCTCATATATTCACGGATCTCATCATCTGAACCGGCGTGGCCCTCTTTGATACAGGCGACAGCGGACATAATCTGGCCCGGCGTGCAGTAGCCACACTGGAAGGCATCATTTTCCATAAAGCAGCGCTGAACCGGATGCAATTCACCTTCGGTAGAGGCCAGGCCTTCAATGCTGGTGACTTCAGCGCCATTTGCCTGGACCGCCAGCGTCAGGCAACTCAGCACCCGCTGACCATTAATCAGCACCGTGCAGGCACCGCATTGTCCCTGGTCGCACCCTTTTTTAGTGCCGGTCAGGTTCAGATGCTCGCGCAGTGCATCGAGCAGGGTGACTCGCGGATCGACCTGCATCTGCTGCGACTGGCCATTGACCTGCATTGTTAGCGATATTTGTTCCGACATTGTCTGCTTCCCATTGTTGTGGGCTAAAAGATGGTTTTTATTGGTATTTTTATGACGGGAGTGAAATCGGGGAAATGGTGATAACCCTAATCTTTACACGCGTATCTCTGCTTTTAGGTTTAGCAGCTTTTTGGCGATTCGGGGAAGATCCGGGTAAAAGACAGCGTTATCTGAGGTGAAAAGAAGATCAAAGCGTTATAAAAGTTAAAACATAACGATTTCATCTCTATGATTTTATGGGCTTTAAAGTCTAACTTGTTGCTATGTGTCGTTCAGAAGACTTCTGGAACTGCCTTGTTAACTTTCCCAAAAAGTTAAACACTCAGGAATTGCCTGAATCGACAATCCTGTTTAAGCCAGAATCCGCTGACGGAATATGCAACGTTGAGTCTGCTACGAGATGGCCATTTTCTCGGTTCAGTGAGGCAATGAGGTGCCTGAACGCCTGGCACACACATCAGGCTCCTCTTCTGGCCCCCTGGTGGCTTAGAGTATTTGTGGTGGGGTAAAATGGGTCCTTACCAGTATGAAAAACGAAATGTACAAGCGTCATTTTAAGGTTATCCATATTATCTGTTAAGCGTGCAGAAATGCTCTACCCTTCCGGATAGTAATATTATGGGCTGATTACTCACCATTTCGTTGACGTGAAAGAATCACAGACTTTTTTCTGATTAACTTCCACCGATGAGATGTTGACAACGATTTCTGGCGTCCCAGTTATATTGAGGATTTTTTATAAAATCAGAAGCAATTTTGGCACGATCTGAATTAACCGTGATGACATAATCAGACGAAATTTCCCTGACCCCATATTCAGTATCAATAAAGTAGTGTTTTCCTGGCTGCGGGATAAATGGCACCCATTGAGAGAGTAAATACGTTTCCTGATGCTTAGTTTTTTTTCCTTTTTCGTCATAATCGCTTTTAATCGTGTTGAGCTGCTGAAGAGCCATGAGCCTGCCCGGTTTTACCTTGCCAGTCATAACGTGACCTGCAGAGGGTATTAAATTTGACTCAAGTTGATAGCGCTCAGTTCTGTCATAACAACTGCCTTTCTTCTCATAGACAGAAAGATAAAATGTGCCCACAAATCCTTTTGGATTTATGGCCACTACGGTCGCTGCATCTTTACCTTCGTAATTTTTATAATCGAGGGGAAGAAGCGTAGAACAACCCACCAGGATTATAGCAGGGCATATTAACACTATTCTCTTAAATTTCGTGATGGCATGCATTTATTTTATCTTCCTGACATTCGGGTTCTGGACGCCTTGCCGCGAACAGGAATTAAAGGTATTTATAAAAAATTCTATTTATCGCGCAATTAAACGTAATCGCAGACCAAGTGAGTTTAAATTTCACTCAGCCAGCTATTTTTAGCCATAAAAGCCATGCAGGCACTCTCTATCTGATGGCCTTATTATCAGGACGATTAAAAAGCCCGAAAGAGCTTTTTAATCGTTTTATGGCGTGCAGAGCCGAATCAGAATCGGTATTGCAGACCCGCGGTGATAGTGTAGTTTTTATTCGAGATACCCGCGGCATCTCCACCAATTGATGCTGAATCACCGGAGAATCGGTCAATGATCTCTGTGCTGCCTTTGCCTTCTTCATATTTGCTGTAAGTAAATTCGGCAAAAATTTTGGCGTCAGGTGTCACATAATATCCTGCGTCGACTGATGCGCCGTAGTACCGGGAATCAGTCGCTTTCTCGCGAAAGGTGAGATCGCGCATGTAGTGCTCGTCGTTATCGTGTGCACGGACCCAGTCACTGAATTTAAACAATGCGTTAAATTCGAAGTCGTTAATACGATACTGTCCCGCAAGACCAACGTAAGGCATTGAAAAACGCTGGCTATACCCAATGCCACGTTCACCTCTCGGGAAATCACCCGTCGATGCGCCATTATCGTAATTGTATGAGCCACCAAAGGCGGTCCAGCTGAAGCGGGTTTGCTGATAACCAGCCGTCAGCCCGGCCTTGTAGTTATCGCCTTGCAACACCCAGCCCTTAACATTGAGATCGTATTCGTTGGCGTAATTAACATCCGTGCGGGGATGAGATGAATGGTCTGTCCAGGCTGACTGATTGTCATCAAGCCAGTCATAGTCATCCATATGACCGGAACCGGACGCCAGGGAAGTCCAGCCTCGCGCATTCAGCGTCAGAAATGAGTATGCATCCCAGGATAGTTCGCCTTTCAGAATAGCCACATTCTTTATTTTCCAGTCCAGTTTGCTGACTTTGCGGCCTGTTTCTGTGTCGTAAACCAACTCATGAGATTTGCCACTCAGCATCCCGGCTGACGTCGAGACAGTAAAACTTTCCGGAGAAAAATTCGGTGAAAACCGATCTGAATCTGCGCAGGCTCCCCCTGACAGCGTCGCCATCATCATCACTGCAACGGTACTTTTTTTCATTTTAATCCCATCTCCTTGAAGGTAATCCTTGTACAGCAGCGCCATTCTTCTCATTCAATGGCAGCTGCACTTCTATACTCACCTGTGGGGCTGAAGCCCCGAAAAAACGAAATCCTGCGCGATGGTGCATGTGAAGTCGGAGATTTGTTAACAACTCACATTGTCCATCGCAGGTTTGAACAGTTAAGGCAAATTCCTTAATCGGCATGTTATCAGGAAACATTAATTATTTTTGCCATTCCCACTTTTATGGCGGCCTGGGTTATGGCCAAGCTGCGGAAGCCAGGTTCCTCAGGCGTTCATGCCGAAAGATGTCATTCACAATGCTGTCTCCTGACCTCCCGCCAAAAGAGTGATTAATGATCGGCCAGGCGGCTTGATTCTCAGCGTGACCGTTCAGGTTGGGACACTGCTGAAGAGCGAATCTTGATATAAAGCGCAATCAGGATTCCCTGTTTCCATGCTTCTCTTACGGCAGACTATTAAATTGCAGTAGCCTCTGAAAGCCACGTATTCCCGGCGCCCTGCTCGCCTTCTATCAGGCATCCTTAAGGCGCGCGAGCATGCGGTTTCTGTAAGCGTAGATGATTGCGCAGAGTAAAAGGCTGAGCAACGCAGTACAGATAAAAACGCCCGCCCCGGTCATCGCCAGCATTATCCCACCGATCAAGGGTCCGACAGCGATCCCTAGCGTCGACAACATTGAGGCGCCAAGATATGCACCGCGATGCTCTGGTGGTGCCAGCTGATCAAGTAAAATGTTCAGATTTGGCATCAGAATCGCTTCGCCCACACTAAAGACACTGGTCACAGTAAGCCAAAGCCATATCTCCGTTGAGCGTGTACTAAAAAAGCAGATCTGAGATAGCGCGAAAATAAACCCACCGAGAAGAATGCGCTTCGGCAGGGAAACGGTAGCCAGAAACCGCATGATGAACGTCTGGAAGACCAGAACGGTGCAGGCATTTGTCACCAGTATCAGGGTAATCAGCTTAATGGCGGCGTCGCCATTCAGTAACAGGAGATACTGCGGCAGAATAGCTTCGTAATGGATAAAAACAACACTGCATAAAATGCTGCACAGCAGCCCCGCAATATAAATGTTATCCCTCGCGATGATACCGATAACCTGATGCAGTTTAACCGTTACCCCGTCTCCATCCTGCTCCTTCACAAGTTTTCCTGCGGGGATAAACAGCAGCACATAAACGAAAAAAGGAATATAGGTAAGCCCGGTTATTAAAAAGGTGCCCTTTTGCGATGTCAGGCCAAATGCAATTCCGACCAGCGGGCCGAATACCGCTGCGACGTTGATAAGGTAATAGCGCATTTGCAGGGCAAGCGCACGACGACGACGATCCACCAGCAAATCACTCATCAATGCGCGCAGCGGCGGATCAACCCACGCAAAGGAGACGCCGATAATCATCAGGCCAATAATAAACAGCCCCATCCCGGCGGCCTGCGCCAGAAGACTATACCCCAGCGCTGAAAACCCGCAGCCCAGCAGCAGAATAACGCGTCGTCCCAGCCTGTCTGAGATCTGCCCACCGTACATGCCGAGCACCACCGAGAACAGCGCACTGCTGGTCATTGCCACACCAATGGCGATCGGCGACATATGATAATTCTGCGTCATGATGACGGCGATAAACGGCCATGCCATGAAATAGCTAAAGCGTATAACCAGCGTAAAAAAGAGAAGCGCATGAACTGTCGCCGGAAAAGATTTCAGCGTCCGGAATAATCCTGTTTCCGTACATTCCTCAGCCGCAGGTCTGATCGTCATAAAATATCCTTATTTTGTTTCTGTAAGTGCTACGCAACGCAGTGTGCATAAAGCCTTAATATTAATAAGATTATTCTCCAGGACACGCAATCCAAATGTTAACTGATTGTTTATTTCCCCAGCTTATAGGGTAAAGGCTCCTGTTCGGAGAGCAATGTAAGGAAAAAAGTAATGCAGGGAATTAAATGCCGACATTACTGCTGGTCATGAAGGTTACCCGTTACCGAAGCCGTTCCGGTGAGCGCGTTGGCTGGCTTTAAGCGTTTAAATGTGGAGAAGAAATGAAAAACAGGGTGGCCAAAAATAGCCTGGGCGGGATTCAAAACTCATATTGCGTATAGCATTAAACGATTCGCGCAGTAAGCGCAACGCGGCGCTGATATCCACTGAATTGCGTTACTGCGCATCAACATGTTTATTTGTAAATATCAGCGGTGCCAAACAGGACGTTATTGCCTCCCGCCGCCACGATACGGTAGCTGCTGGCTCCCGCCGCCTGCGCTTTTGCTGCCAGATTGTCTTTTAATTCAGAAAGCGTAGTTGAGCCGCTGCTGTCAGAGACGCTACCGATAAGGGGCTTACCTTGTGGCATGGTGGTTTCCATTGCAGCAAAGCTGGATACAGAAACAGAGCCCAGAATTACAGCGGCCAGAATCATTTTTACGTTTTTCATATGTCACCTCAGAAAGTGGAATTCGCCAGGGGAAGCAAACGGTAAACTGTTGCTGCCCGATGTGAGAATTACACCATCGCAATGTATCGGTAACATATCGACCAGGGGTGAAAAGTGTACCGGAACTTCGCTTTTTGCCGTTATTACACACTGCGATACAAATCAGTAAAGGTTATCCGGCAATGTCACCGTCACCCGCAAACCGCCCTGTCGGCGGTTCGTCAGTGTCAGCTCACCGCTTAATGACGCCACCAGCTGCTGGGCAATGGCTAAACCCAGCCCGGTTCCACCGGTGGCCCGGTTACGCGAGTGCTCGATCCGATAAAAAGGCTGCATCACCGCATACATCTCTTCCGGTGGGATGCCGGGGCCGCGATCCAGCACCGCTATAGTGATCTGACCTGCATCCTGTTCCACCACCACTTCCGCGCTGCCCGCGAACTTCAGCGCATTATCGATCAGATTACTGAGCGTTCTGCGCAGCGCGTGCGGTCTGGTACTAATCGAACCGTGGAGTGTTCCCTGCAGCGTTACCTGCTGCCCCGTGTCCTGATAATCGCAGACCAGGCTGTCTATAAAAGCATGCGGCTGTATGCGGCACGGTTTTTCATCGCTGCTTTCACTGGTGCGCGCATAGGCCACGCCTTCGCGAATCAGCCGGGTCATCTCCTCAAGATCCTGCAGCAGTTTGCTCCTGACGTCTGTCTCATTCATCATTTCCGAACGTAACCGGATACGGGTTATCGGCGTTTGCAGATCGTGGGAGATCGCCGCAAGAATTTGCATGCGCTCTTTGAGATAGGCACTTATTCGTTGCTGCATGGCATTAAAAGCCCGTGCCGCATTGCGCACTTCAACCGGCCCCTCTTCCGACAGGCGCACCGTTTTATTTGAATCGGGATGCAACTGTTCTGCAGCCCGTGTCAGATCTGCCAGAGGCCTGACCGCGCTGCGCACCGCAAACCAGGCGGAGCCAAACAGCAGCACAAACTGCGCAACGAGTACAATCGGTAACCAGCGGGCAAACGGCATATTACGCGGGGCCAGATCAATGCTGAGCGGGCTGCCATCACGTAAACGCAGATGCGCCATCATCTGAGCACTGTTATCAGTATTAACGCTGAAGCTCAGGGGATAGCGCGGGCCAAGCGCCCGCGTCAATGCGCTGGCCATGTCCTGCAGGCGTTTTGTCTTTGGCGGCTGGCCCAATGGCGTAGCGTGCATCAGATAATGATGATTACTACGATCGAGACGTGTTGCCCATGCAGCGCGTTCACTGGCAGGAAGGCGATCGAGAATCGCAACGCTGGTGGCCACGTCATATTCCAGATTGCCCATCATCATGGCTTTGGCACTTTGCGCCCGCTCCAGCAGCAGCAGTCCCAGAGTTAATCCATTCGCCAGCAGTAACCCAAGCAGCAGGATCAGCATCAGCCGCGAGGCCAGGTGTTTAGGCCACCATTGCATCAGACGTTTCACGCGTTGGCCTCACGCAGTTCCACCGGCATCGCAAATACATAGCCTTCGCTGCGCACCGTTTTGATATAAAAAGGTTCGCGGGCATCATCGTTTAAGCGTTGACGCAAACGGCTGACCAGCAAATCAATGGAGCGCTCGAATAACTCGGCGTCTCGGCCCTGCGTCAGATTCAGCAACTGATCGCGATTAAGCACACGTTGTGGATGATCAACAAATACCCGCAGCAGGCGATACTCCGCGCCGCTGAGTGCCACCATCACGCCCTCTTTGTCCACCAGGTTACGCGACGTGGTATCCAGCACCCATTCGCCAAATGCCACAATTCGCGCCGCTTCTGAAATAACAAGATTGGGCGGCATCATGCGCGTACGGCGTAAGACGGCTTTTATTCTGGCAAGCAGTTCACGCGGGACGAACGGTTTGACCAGATAATCATCGGCGCCCATTTCGAGCCCGATGATGCGGTCAGTCTCTTCGCTTCGCGCTGTTAACATCAGCACTGGCGTGCCTTTATGTTTTCCACTGCGCAGTTCACGACAAAGGGTAAGGCCGTCATCGCCCGGCATCATCACATCCAGCACAATCAAATCAACCGGCATGCTAACGAGAAAGCTACGCATTTGCCGCCCGTCGGCGACCTCTGTCGTACGCAGACCGTTCTTTTTCAGGTATTCCGCAATCAGGCTACGAATTTCACGATCGTCATCCACGATCAAAATGTGATCGACATGTTCCACAGCGCAATCCTTATTTTCAGAGGGTGTGCAAACCGCTGTCAGCTTATCGCAGTTATATCGTTAGCGTTGCGGGCTTTGTACCGGAGTGTATCTCCCTTCCTCATCGATCCTGCGTCACCATCATGACGGGCGCGGCATTTGGCCAGAAACATTCCGTCATCCTGCTACATAAAAATACAAATCTCTTTCTCCGGGAAACAGTACCGATACAGGGCTTTGCTTTTATAGGCCAATGAAAGGCCAGTCCGGCCTTTGCTATCCGGTAAAGGGCTTGCTATGAACCGTACTCTTCGCTGTTTCCTGATTGCTAATAGCCTGCTGGTTTTGAGCCAGAGTGCAGGCGCACATGATCACCCCAGTGCCAATGCACCTGCCGTTCTCCAGGAGCAAGGCTTCTGGAAAGAAAATGAACAGGCTATGGACACCATGATGTCCCGCATGGCTATCGATCCTACCGGCAATGTTGATGAAGACTTTGTTGCCATGATGACACCGCACCATCAGGGCGCCATGGATATGGCCGTGGCTGAGTTGCGATACGGCAAAAACGAGCAGCTCAGGCGTATTGCGCAGGAGATCATTGTGACCCAGCAACAGGAGATCGTCGCGATGTATCAGGCGCTGGGTAAACCTCTGCCTCCGGCCGCACCCGCTCCCGATCAAGTCCAGCCAGATTCTGCGCCTGCGGCTCCGCAGGGAAACTAAGCCACACCCTGTGGCCTTTGAAACAACCGACAGTAAAAAGGGATACACCATGACAAGACCATTTGTATGCTCAATCCTTGCGGCAACAGTGGCGCTGGCGTCGTCGTTCACCTGGGCGGGACAAGCGCCTTATGCTGCCTCTGCAGCGGACATCAGCGTGAGTCATCATGACCGCGTTTACGCAGCAGAGCAGTTCTCCAACACCGTTTCTGTTACCGACCCCGCCAGCAATACCCTGCTCGGGGTGATTAAACTGGGTGATGCGCAACCGGCCAACCTTAGTCCACTCTATAAAGGCCAGGTGCTGGTACATGGACTAGGTTTTTCGCCAGATGGCAAAACCCTTGCTGTTGTTTCAATTGGTTCCAACTCTGTCAGCCTGATTGATACCGCGACCAACGCAGTGAAGCATGTGACTTATGTGGGTCGATCACCGCATGAAGCGTTCTTTACTCCCGATGGCAAAGAAATCTGGGTCACCGTACGCGGTGAAAATTATATTGCGGTACTGGATGGCAACAGCGGGGAAGAGAAAACGCGTATTACCGTGCCTGGCGGTCCGGGCATGCAGATTTTCTCACCGGACGGTCAATACGGTTACGTTTGCTCCTCCTTCAACCCCGAAACCGTGGTGGTGGACGCAAAAGCGCATAAAATTATCGGCAGCATTAAACAGGTCAGTCCGTTCTGTCCCAATATAGCCGCCACGCCTGATGGCCGGCAGGTCTGGTTCACGCTCAAAGATGTCGGTAAAGTGCAGGTGTTCGATGCGCGCCCACCGTTTACACTGCTGAAAACCATCGACAGCGGTCCGATTACTAACCACGTCAATATCGTGCATAACGCTAAAGGCACCTTTGCTTACGTCACTATCGGTGGCCTGAACAAAGTGAACGTTTACCGTACCGATGATTTCCGTCAGGTCGCAACCATTCCGGTAGGCAATCTGCCACACGGTGTCTGGCCATCGGGTGACGGAAGTCGTGTTTATGTTGGTCTGGAAAACGCTGACGCCCTGACGGCGATTGATACCCTGAGCAATAAAGTGATCGCGACCATTCCAATTGGTCAGGCGCCGCAGGCGGTGGTCTATGTGCCCAACGCCGTGCCGCAGGGCGATGGTAAGCAGAACCTGGTACCGTTGGGCCTGGCAGGTAAGGCAGCACACCTGACACTGAAAGAGGTAAATGCTGCGCAAGGGGCGCAGGCTGCAACCACGCTGACCCTGTTCGATCAGGGGTTGACCCAGGTGTTGCAGGCGTCTGCAACCGGGCTGGAACCAAAGCAGGCCTATCTGCTGGCGCTGTCGTCTGATGCTGAAGGAAAAGGTGAGCTGGAGCCACTGGCACAATTTATGACCAACCCGGCCGGTGCAGCGATCGTTAATGCCGTCGGTCCGATTCGTCAGGTGGTGAATAGCCATCATGCAGATGAACGACGTTATCTGGTGATTGTAAAAGGCACCGCCGATCAGCACGGTAAGCCTGTGCAGATTCAGCTGCGTTAATCCTCTCTTTGCTGCTGTCAGCCAGGTCTCCATGGGGATCTGGCTTTTTTATTGTTGCGGCAGTCAACAGACCAGCTCTGGTTCAGCGCTTCCGGTGTGGTCAGCGGCGATGGGCTACGTACAGGCAGACGCTGTTTGCCTTTGCGACGAAAATTCAGTTTCAGCAGGCAGTAAATGCGGTGGATCCGCTTATGGTTCCACTGATATCCCTGCCGCTTCAGAACCTGAAAAAGCTTGGGGAAGCCGTATCGTGGATATCTTTCAGCCGCCGTCTGCAACGCGAAATAACGGGATCGTCAGCGTGCTGTCAGGACGGTAGTAGTAAACCGTTCTGCTCAGGTTCAGAGTCCTGCAGGCCTGACGGGTACTCCGTCCGAATGTCGTTATCAGATGCGTCACCCGCTCACGCTTAAAGGCTGGCTTCAGAGCTTTTTTTCGATAACGTCTTTCAGTGCCCGATTTTCAAGACTGAGGTCGGCAAACAGCTGCTTAAGCCGTCGGTTCTCGTCCTCAGGATCTTTTATCTTTTTAATATCAGATGCTTCCATGCCACCCTATTTAGACTTCCAGTTATAGTATGTGGCTTCAGAGATCCCGGCCTCCCGGCAGACGTCTTTCACTGTCCGTGCGGCTTCAACCGACTTCATTACCGTGATGATCTGATGCTCAGTAAAACGGGCTTTACGCATAGTGATCTCTTTCACTGGCGAAATGAGTATGCCGGAAGGTCTTTAAATGTGAATGGCACGATTATGCGGGATACTTACACTATCTAATACTGGAGGCAGAGCAGAATATTTGATTGCAGAATGTAAATAGCATAATGCTCGATTTTGGGTTGTTGAGTAGAGAATCGCAGAAAAAACACCACGATTAAGGACGGATTTTCAGTTTACATGCCTGAATAGAAAAGTATTGCAAAATATATATATTACTATATTACTATATTACAAGCACATATATCAATTTATAAAGCATGAAGACACTCTAAATCTATTCTGTTTATATTCAGTTTATAAGATCTGAGCAAAATATATACCGTGCCGCGCTCAAGCAAAAGAAGAGACTTCATAATTATCAAGACCCATTCAGACAAATCAGATAAGTAGAACGATCATGATACAGAGTGGTCTTTGATAAGGATTTGCGGCTTGCGTCACGATATTTCTCTCAACTCAGAAATGCTGGAGTGTTGACCGATATGAACCCTGCGCTGAAACAACTTCACCCCTACCCGTTTGAAAAACTTCGAGCCTTACTTGCTGGAATTCAACCTGATAAAAATCTTACGCCTATATCACTGTCGATCGGAGAGCCTAAACATTCGGCCCCGGAAATGGTCAAACAAATGCTTATTTCCAGTCTCGATAAAATGTCGGTGTATCCCGCAACTCTGGGTATCCCTGAATTGCGCGAGGCAATCATAAACTGGTGTGAAAGGAGGTTTGGCGTCCCAAAGGGATGGCTTGATGCCAGTCGTCATGTTCTACCGGTAAACGGAACACGAGAAGCATTATTTGCCTTTACCCAGGCAGTTGTTGAACCTAATGTCGAAGGTTTGGTGGTCAGCCCAAACCCTTTCTATCAGATATATGAAGGTGCTGCGATCCTGGCGGGGGCGGCTCCGCATTACCTGCCATGCCTTGAGAGTAACGGTTTCATTCCTGACTTTGAGGCTGTTTCAGCGGATATCTGGACACGTTGTCAAATTGTATTCCTGTGTTCCCCAGGCAATCCTACCGGTGCACTTATCCCTTTTGAAACGCTAAAATCACTCATTAGCCTTGCGGATAAATACGATTTTATTATTGCAGCCGATGAATGTTACAGCGAATTGTACTTTGACGAGTTGTCGCCCCCTCCGGGTTTACTGACCGCATGCGCAGAGATGGGCCGTATCGATTTTAAGCGCTGTGTTGTTTTCCACAGTCTTTCAAAACGATCGAACCTGCCAGGCCTTCGGTCTGGATTTGTGGCTGGTGATGCAGAGATTCTCAAATCATTTTTGCTCTATCGCACATATCATGGCTGCGCAATGCCGGTGCATAGCCAGCTCGCAAGCGCCACGGCCTGGCGGGATGAGGCACATGTTCGCGACAACCGTTCTCTTTATCGGGAAAAGTTTGATGCGGTTCTTGAAATTCTGACCCCTGTTCTTAAGGTGAAGAAGCCTGACGGAGGCTTTTATCTTTGGGCCGAAGTCCCTGGTGACGATACCGACTTTTGCCGGCAACTCTTTAGTCATACAAATGTTACAGTCATCCCAGGCTCATATCTTTCCCGGGAGGTTGACGGCATCAATCCGGGCGCAGGCTGGATTCGAATGGCATTAGTTGCACCTGTTGCAGAGTGTGTGGAGGCGGCCACACGAATAAGGGATTTTCTGTCTACCTATCGTAGGTAAACGGTTACAGCATTTATGATAAACGCTAACCAGCCGGTGGTCTCAGATCATCTTCGACTTTGTTAACACCGGCTATTCTTAATTTTATCTGGTCAGGTTTTCATGCATACGGCGATCCATGCCAGCTGCAAGCTTTACTCCGCTTCACCGCGTGCCGTCGCATTAATCTGACTAAAAAGCCCCTTCGTCCAGGATGCATGACGTGCTTCGCATCCGATGAGAGTTGCTTTGACCCGCCCCAAATCAAGAAAATTGCAGGCAGTAAGGAAAGATGTTTTTCAGTTAAGACTTTTTTGCTAAACGATCTTTTTTGGGCGCTGCGCTTTCAGCGCAAAAATAACTGATTATTTTTGTCTTAAAGGCAGGGTCTGTCCTGTCGCCATATGCCTCACTTTTAATGCGCTCACGAAACTTACCTGCTAATTTCTCTGCGTTGATACCTCTTGCCGGGGCTCTCTCAGTGACATCAGGCAGAGCGTTGTGATCGCTGATAGAGAGTTCGCTTAATGATGGAAAGACTGAAGTGACCTCCTCAGGCGTTGAGGACGCCTGAAACGCACAGGTAACCCTGGCCGCAGACAGCCCTTCTACAGCAGCAAAATTTGACTGATTCATATCCGCAGGATGCATCAGCTTTAATCGTTAACCGGGTTCACGCAGCGTATGCTCTATGGCCGTCTGAATGTCAGTGGCTAGCTGTCTTGCATCAGAATGAGATAACCGAAACGCGAATTCACTATGGATATCGCCGGGTATACGTGATGCTCAGGCGGGAAGGCTGTCGCAATAACCACAAACGGATCTACCGGCTTTTCAGCGAGCAGGCGCTGTTACTGCACCTCAAACGTCCACGGCGCAATAAATCCGCGCAGCGCCGGCAGCCACAGCCTCAGCCTCAGGGACTGTATTCGAATCACGTCTGAGGCATGGAATTTGTCTCGGACGTGCTGTTTGACAGGCGACGACTGCGCCTGCTAAAGGTTATCGACCTTTACACCGACGAATGCCTGGGATCTGCGTTCAACAGTAGTGGCAGAAATGCTGAACAGCATAACGCTCAGGCGTCCTTTGCCGCAGTAGCTAAAAACCGATAGTGGTTCAGAATTTCAGGAAAAATGCTGGACAGATGGGTGTACGAAAGTGGGAGAAGAATCGACTTTTCACGCCCGGGAGCACCCTCGGACAACGCTACAGTCGAGTCCTTCAACGGCTGGTTGCGTCAGGAATGCCTGAATGATAACTGGCTCATGTCTCTGGAGGATGCACTGCACAAGATCGAGTCCTGCCGCATACTCTTTAACAAGAGACGTCCCCATTCTGCAGTGGGCTGGATGCCCCCTCCAAATTTGCCCAAAAATCTGCTGGTTGCCAGAATATGCAGCCATAATGAAGCCGGTTATTCCCGATTATGAATGGATCATATACGGGGTCAGAGTCACTTATGAAGACGTTACTAAAATCGGTGTATATAAATCAACGGGGAGCAGGTCAACAATGAATCTTCTCACTTTCTTATATATATCCACTTTAGTTTTTAACTGTCACGAAAAATTCATTATAAAAGCATAATTCTGACTTTAATTTAAAATAAAAAAAATTAAATGAATGCAAAAAAATAGCGTGGGATTTATTTTTAAGAACTTTTACCCTTGTAAAAAAACAACCGGGTGCTTGAGAATAATTTTCCAAATAATGCTTACATTCAATCAGGATGGTTTTCAATATGTATTTTATGTTTTAATGAGGTTTGTGAAGAATAATAATCCCGCTCGTTAACTAAGACTAATGATTAGCAAAATTAACTACTATCACTTTCTCAGGGAGTTGGTATTACATCTCTTGTTATAATGAAAATGTACTTTACCTGCATAGTTAATCGTGATAAAAACAATCATTAGCCACTTTTCTAAAATCACTTAAAGCCAGCGTTAATAAGTGAAAAAAATTATTTTTTAAATGTTTAATCATGGCATAACGCTGTGCCTGTATTATATAAATCCTATTGTATCAGCAGCCTGTAATGATGACTATTTAGTTAAATGATTTTCCACACCTGGAGATGAAACATGCCTGATCATACTCATTTTATAGCTTTTGGTTTGATTGCACTTGCAATGGTGTTAACTCCTGGCCCAAACATGATTTATCTGATCTCTCGGTCTGTATGCCAGGGAAGACAAGCCGGGCTGATATCTTTAGGTGGTATCGCTTTTGCGTTTGTTTTATATATACTCTGTGCGGCATTAGGAATAACAGCTTTTCTGTTTGCCATTCCTTATGCATATGATCTACTTCGTTTTTCCGGAGTTGCTTATCTTTTATATCTGGCCTGGCAATCAGTTAAACCTGGAGGCAGGTCTACTTTCGCTGTTACAAATTTACCCATAGATTCCTCAAAGAAACTCTTTATCATGGGTTTCATTACTAATGTATTAAATCCTAAAGTTGCCATTATGTATTTATCTTTATTGCCACAATTTATCCAGCCAGAGCACGGGAGTGTACTGACTCAGTCTCTGGAACTCGGAAGCATACAGATTTCTATCAGCATGGTAGTCAATGCTACTATTGTGATGATGGCAGGAACTTTAGCCAAATTTCTTTCAAGCCGACCTGCATGGCTTAAAGCGCAACGCTGGATAATGGGTACTGTGCTTGCAGGATTGGCAGTGAGAATTGCTCTGGAATCAAAAAAATAAAAAATTATGCGTTTGTGGCGATTCTGTTCAGCGTCCGGCTACTGCCGATTTGGGGCTTCTTCGTATCGCGACAGTCATTGAGATCGTCGGCGCAACTTGTAGTGAACTTAATATTACACTTTAACAAACTCGCCGCGCTCCGCCTGTTTCATTGACTCATTAATATGCGCAGCGTTCGCCGGGTTGCTAAAGAGATACACCGTTTCTATCAGTGCTTCATACTCTTCCGCATGAACTATCACAACATCAGGTGCCTCGCGGCGCAAAATGCGCACAGGCTCAGCGTCGTCGGTGACCCGCTTCATCGTATCTGCGAAATGTTTACGGGCATCGGTAAAATTGATTGAATGCATGTTATTAACTCCCATCAGTTAAAGAGCAATATGCAACCTGTACTCAAGTAACTACAATTTAAAATTTGCCCAATTTCTTGTCAGGACGACGCCCTTGCAACGGAAAGATTAAGGAGGGAGCCAGGAAGTCTGATCTTTAAAATTCTTATGACATCAATTAAGTCTGTCGGTCCTCAGTTGGGAATGCATATGCTTGTCGTGCTACGCAGCCATAAATGCTACTCATTTATGGGTGTGGAGCCGGTTGAGAATCGCTGAGGCACGTCGGTACGTCGTCGTCCCCGCATGTCGAAATAGGTCCGTGACCTGATACCTACAGATTAGTACATCCCGATGTTAGCAACGTCCATTCCTGGTTTAAACCGAACTAACGCCAAGCCAATGTCCGCTAATAGCGAAAGGCGGACACTGGCAATTTTGCTCTCATAAAAGTGACTATAGAAACAGTTGAGATTCTAATAACGAGAATAAGGAAATTCAGGACGTTCTTATGAGTAACTTTTATTTTTAAAGGAGGTCGTCAACCTGTGTCATAAAAACTTCTCTGCAGTCGCTTTAGCAATGCAGATGGCAATTACCGTAAGTGCGAGTCTGAGTGTCTCTGTTTCGGGCCAGGAGGGGGCTTGCCGGAGCTGGGCATCGTAATCGTCACGCCTATAGGGATAACACGAGCCCGGTCTGGCAAATCGCACACCTGCCACAGCGGCTAGCTGGACGATGCGACTGGCAGTGCCGGGAAGTACATGCAGGCTGACAAAATATTCCTCTTCAGGACGGGACCATGATACGTGCTGCTGGCAGCCTAAAACCGAAGAAAAAATGGCATCAACAAGTTCAAACCTGGGCCTGAGAACCTGACGATGCTGTTCCATCAGAGCCCGTATATTCCCTGGGCTCTTAAGAAAACGGGCCTGCCGAAGCTGGTTGACCTTATCAGGACCGACACTCCTGACGGATGCATGCCTGAGCCACCATGTCTTATTGGTGCCAGACGCCCCTATAAATGCAACGCCGGCACCCGGGAGAGTCATTTTTGATGTTGAGGCATAAATCGGTACACGGTCAGGATTCCCATGACGCACGCAGTCATCATAAATACTCGCTATCATGCGATCGTTTTCTGCGAGCGGATGCACACAATATGCATTATCTCAGAAAATCCGGAAATCAGGCGCTGCCGGGGATCCAGTTTCTCCTGCTCAGCAGGTATGGGCTTCAGCGTGCCAGAAAGGTTCATGTATTATCCTGCAGAGCATCAAAAAAACGACTGTGTAAGAATCAGAAAGAGAGTTCAAATCGATAATTTATAGGCGCTTATTCAGTTGCTGAATAATGCTGAGTATCCCGGGCTGCCAACCTTGACGAAACCTTATGCCATCAGCAGGATGGCATTCCGGACATAAATAATGAGGAATGGTTCAGGATATGACACCTCTCGTACTGATCCCCGGGTTCATGCTTGATGAAACTTTGTGGGATGACTTCATCGACGTTTATCCGCCCGGTCAGACGTTCTGCCGCGTCAGCCTTGGTCAGGAAGAAAGTATTGCCGGGATGGCTGCCGGGATCGTCGCGTCGCTTCCTGAGCGTTTTGTACTGGCAGGGTTCTCGCTGGGAGGATATGTTGCCCGCGCTATAGCCGAAACGGCTCCGGAAAAAGTTGCCGGCCTGGTCCTTATTGCCACTTCACTGCGTGAAGACTCATACCGGCAACGAGAACGGCTGGATGCTGCTGTGCTTTCGGGTGAGTTCAGGGGGATAAGTCCTGCCGCTATCAGGCATTCGCTTCATCCGAAATTTCATGATGATACAGCTCTGCTGGGGCGTATTCGCGAAATGGGAAAACGCCTTGGCCCGGAAGTATTCAGAGCCCAGTCCCTGCTGAAACGCGGAGGAATAACCGTCAGGGAACTGACCTGTCCGGTGCTGATTATTGCAGCCGGAGAAGACAGGCTCAGAAGCCTCAGTGAGGCGGCTGAACTTTCTGAACTTTTCCGGTGTCCGGCAGAAATCATTGAAGGCAGCGGGCACATGATACCGCTTGAGAAACCCAGGGAACTGGCTCAGATGATTTCAAACTGGATAAGCCTTAATGGCCTGTAATTACCTTAAAAGTCAGATTACCCTGCAAACCCTGTATATCTGCTCCCTCAGCCACAGGTGTGCCGCATTGTTCTCGTCACGCTTATGCCAGTAGAGGTTCCAGCTAACAGGCTGGGCTTCAAAGCGTAGTTCTATCCTCTGAAGCCCGGAAAAAAGAGGTGTGGATGCCATCTTTTCTGACACTACCGAGATGAGGTCGGTTTTCACTAATACAAAAGGCAGCGTCAGCCAGTGCGGTGTCGTGACGGCAATCTTTCGGCTGAAACGCTGACCTGACAGTATATTGTCCACAAAGCGAACATCCGCAGAACTCGTTGAAACGTGCAGATGACTGGCGCTGAGAAACTCAGACAGGGTCAGCGGTGCATCAGATAGCGGATGGTTCTGGCGCATTATACAGTTGAGCCTGTCGGTGATAACGGGGTCGCTGGCAATTCCAGACGTGTGACGGAGTTGAGAGCTGACTACACAATCCAGGTCGCCGTCTTCCAGGGCAGGAATTGTTTTATCGACAGGTGTGTGCTCAATATTAATTTTATACCCGGGGCTGACCTGTCACGATAGACAACAAATCAGGTAGCAGCATCAGGCCCAGCAAATCTGCCATACGGCCCGAGAATGACTGCGTACTTTTTGCCTGTACGAAGGTCACTTCAGACATCATCAGTCGCTCAGTTTCCTTCAGGATCTTCGTCACGCCAACGCTGATTTCCACCGCCCGCGGTGTAGAATAGTCCGCAGATTCATCATTTGAAACCGGTAGAGAGAGGGCCAGGAAATTCAGGATATCACCAGCTGAAGAATGCCCAGAGTGGCGACGGAAATAATCAGCGTGGGTAACATCGACAGCCTGATGGCACAGCCTGCCGCAACAATCAATGCAATGATTTGTGCCGGATTTCCGGAAGCAAAATAAGGGGCAATAGCAGAAATCATCACGCATCCCGGCGCACTTTCCAGCACGCTGCGCGTGCCGGGACTCAGGCTACGGTTCCTCAATATAAGATAACCCAGGATGCGCGTCAGATAGGTGACCACCGCCATACCCAGAATTGTCATGCATGCAGCCAGTGTCATTTTACTTTTACTCCCCGTACCCATGCTGAAAATATGCCGCTGAACGTCCCCGCCAGCACATAGGTATGGCCAGGTACCAGACGATAACAGACTGCGGCCACCGTCAGGCTGATAAGCCAGGGGATGGCTGCGTCCAGACCTTTCCACATGCTACGCAGGAGGACGATAAAGGTGGCAGGAAAAGCAATAGCAAAACCGTACTGCTCAATGTTTCCAAGCACGGGGCCCGCAAGAAAACCCGTGACTGAAAATCCAACCCAGACGGGATAAAACGGAAAGCTGGCCCCCAGGTAATAAGCCATGGTAAACGACTGCTCAGGCGGTAAAGTGGCAGCGTTTTTTAGCATTTTCGCATAGGTGACCGCCCAGCCCTCATCGGCCATAAAAAATAAGGCAGGTAATATCTGACGACGGGGAAGATGCTTGATATAGGGCGTCAGGGCTGCCCCCATTATGATGTGGCGACTGTTAATCAGGAACGTCAGCAGAATAATGGTCAGCACCGGCAAGGGCTCGTGCCAGAGCTGTATAGCGGCAAATTCCGATCCTCCAGCAAAATTCAGCGCCGTCATGAAGCCTGTTTCGGGCAGGGTCAGGCCCGATCGGGAAGCCTGAGCCCCCAGAATAATTGCATAAGGCGCAATTGCCATGAGCAAAGGAGACGCATCCTTAACACCCTGCAGGAAGGAATCGCTTCTCGTTATGCTGTTCATATTATTTTTCCGTAATGGATTAGTTGAGCCATGCGGGCCAGGCAATCTGAAAAGCCTGATACCGGCGGGCCTTCTGGTTTTCTGTTTACTTCATTTCGTTCAGCTGATGAGCGGCCAGGGCACCCAACCGCGATATGGCCATGCGGTGCCTGTCCGTCAGTTCAAAACACGCCGCCATACGGAAACAGTGATTGAATGCCCGGCTTCCGGAGCACAGAAGGCCTGGCATACATAGTATTTTTTCATCCAGGGCGGCATGAAATAGAGCCAGCGTGTCGGCACCTTCCGGCAGCTCAATCCATAAAATAAAGCCTGCCTGCGGGCGGCTGACACGAGTGCCTGCTGGAAAATAATCTGCAATACAGGCTCTTACAGCATCAATCTGTCGTTCATATAATCGCCTGAGGTGGCGCAGGTGCAGGTCATATCCGCCGTTCTCAAGGAATATCCCCAGGCTTTCACTCAATAATCCGGACTCAGCGACAGTGGAGGTAAACTTCATCTGCCTGGCGACATCGCGAAAGCGTCCGGCGTCCAGCCAGCCAATGCGAAAGTCTGGCGCAACCGTTTTGGTATAGCTTGCACACACCATCACCCAGCCATCACGATCAAAGGCACGAATGTTGGGTATGCAGGTATCGCCAAACTGCAGTTCGGCATACATGACATCCTCTATTACGGCGAACTGCCGGGTTTCAGCCATGCGGGCCAGGCGCTGACGATTTTCTGAAGGCATGACAAAGCCAAGTGGATTGTGGCCACTGGGTATCGTAATCACCGCGGAGATTTTTCGCTGCTCTGCAAGAGATTCAAGGGTATCCAGGCACATTCCGCTCTGAGGATGGGTAGGCAGATTCACAATACGGCGGCCAAGATCCTCCAGCATAGGGTACAGGTTGTAAAAAGTAGGTGATTCAACGGCAACGGTATCACCGGGAAGGGTTGACGCCCGGACGGCCAGGCTAATGGCCTCCATGGTGCCGTGAGTGATGATTACGTCATCGGGAGAGAGGATCATGCCGGTGTGCAGACCGCGTCGGGCAATCTGTGAGCGCAGGCGGGGGGAGCCGGGCGGCATGGCGTAAGTTGTGCTGAACCCGGATGCAGAGCGCAGCAGCTGGGCTGTGATTTTTTTCAGCCGGCCGGCAGGATAAAACCTATCGCCAGACGGGCACGCAAGCGCAAGATCAGTACAATCCCCGCGCAACTGATTTTCCAGAATAACGGATAGCAGCCGGTTCAGCCCGGATAAAGGCACTGCACTTTCTCTGCTATTCACAGAGCGTTCCTGCAGGTGGCAGGGTTCCGGCAGACTGTCGCGGACATAATAGCCGGATTGAGGTCGTGCGGAGATCAGCCCTCGATCCTCCAGAAGCCGGTAAGCGGTTTTGACCGAGTTAACACTGACCTCATATTGTCCCGCATAATGTCTGACGGACGGAATACGTGTACCGGGCGTCAGTTGTCCGCGCAGGATTGAGCGCGCGATGTCATCCGCAATCGTTTCATATAGATGCATATATGTCATATTTCTTGATCAGGATGGACTCAATTTATACCAGGCCATGTGGCCTGACAATGCTGTTTTTATGACAATTTCACGCGTCAGTTCCCGCTAACTGTGACCATTAATATTGATGATTACTGTGGCTGTAACCATTCAGTCAGTTACGGTATTATGAGAAATATGTTTGCTATATTTCACGGCTTCGATGAAGGGGGCTGTTTTCAGACTGGTCGATCTTTTTTCTTCATTTCCAGCGTAATGCGTTTGCGGTCATCATGAATGCCCACTGTTTATCTGAGGGGCAGCTGATAAAGCGGATACAGGGCACGCGCACGTCTGTCTGAATGAGGTGCAGGCTGCTCCTTTCAGCTGGCAGTCAGATAGCGGACCGCTGGCATGACGGAAAACCGGGCGGAGGAACCTGCCGGCCCCCTGACTCATCACGCGGGCACTGAGCCGCCCAGCCCTGTTGCCTGCCCGGGCTGGTTCGGCCGGACTGAGACAGTCTTCGTAAACGTTAAAGATCCATTCTCAGCACCATGCGAAACTTCACGTCCCCCGAACGCATGCGCTGATAAGCACTTTCAGCCTCAGCCAGCGGTGCCGTTTCAATCTGTGCACGTACGCTGGTCAGCAGACTGAATTTAAGGGCACGTTCTGTTTCGTAAGGTGTGCCGGTAAGAGAGCCCTCCAGCCTTAACTCGTTTCCGACCATTGCTCCGGGCATGATCAAAAGCGGGGAGCTGCCGGCACCCACAACCATAAATTTACCCTGTGGTGCGAGTGCTTTCACCAGCCCGGAAGCGGCCTCGCTGTTGGTAATAGTCGTCAGGATAACCTGCGCGCCGCCAGCCTTTTTAATTTCTGCAACGGGGTCCGACTCTAGCGTATCAATGTACTGATGAGCCCCCAGGTTAAGGGCATCCTGCCTGATATCACTTCCGCGTCCTACCGCGATAACTTTGTAGCCCATTTTTTGTGCATACTGTATGGCCAGATGCCCCAGACCACCGATACCCTGAATAACGACTGTATCACCGGGCCGGGCACCTGATTTGGTCAGCGCGTTGAAAGTGGCAATCCCTGCACAGAGCAGCGGAGCCGCCTCTGCAGAGAGCAGATCGTCGGGAATGAGAACCAGCCCCGTGGCACGCGCCAGCATTATTTCCGCATAGCCACCATCGCAGGAGCTGCCGGTGACAGGCTGATCAGTGCAAAGCACAAACTGACCCTGCCAGCACTGCTCGCATTCGCCGCAGTATCCCCCCAGGCGCCCTACACCGACCCGCTGCCCTTCAGAAAGGTACGAGGGAACGCCCTGCCCCAGAGAGAGTATGCGCCCCACCACTTCATGGCCTGGAATGCGCGGATAAGTCGTATTCTTTTCAAGCCCCTCAGCTGCGCCGGAATCCGCCCCGCAGATGCCACAGGCTTCGACCTTCAGAAGAACCTCGCCATAACCAGGCACGGGCACTGGGCGCTCTACCAGTTCCATTCTGCCTGGCTCGGTAATCTGCATTGCCTTGAATGTATTCATTTTTCATTCCACTGTTTGATATAAAAAAGTATTTAAGGGCTGTCGGACGAGCAGCATTTTTGCAGTGGTGCTGCCGGTACGCGGGAATCTGATTTCAGATTTGGGCAGAGGCAATATCGCTCGCTGTGCCCCTGCGCCGGGCCTATCGCTCCTTAGTCTGATAATGCCGGCCGGTTCTTCCGCTCAGGCTTTTCAGCCTTTCATCGTGACGAACTCTTCGGCAGCGGTGGGATGAATTGCCACGGTATTGTCCAGATCTCGTTTGGTCGCGCCCATTTTGAGTGCCACAGCAAAGCCCTGAAGGATTTCGTCCATACCTTCTCCGATGCCGTGAATACCCACAACCTTCTCATCGGGCCCGGCGCACACCAGTTTCATCTTTGTCGCCTGACGGTGGGACGTTACTGCAGTGAACATCGCGGTAAATGACGCACTGTAAATTTTAACGTTCTGGTCGCCGAATTTTTCACGGGCCTGGGGTTCAGTAAGACCGACAGTGCCGACAGGTGGGTGGCTGAATACGACAGTGGGGACATTCTGGTAATCCAGATGCTCATCCGGCCTGTTGTTGAACAGGCGCTCAGCCAGGCGACGACCGGCGGCAACGGCAACCGGCGTGAGTTCAAGCTGACCGGTAATATCACCAACGGCATAGATGCCTTCCGCAGAGGTGTTCTGATATTTATCCACAGTGACGTAACCTTCATCACTGAGCGCCACCCCTGCTGCCTGAATGTTTAAGCCGGATGTATTGGGTTTGCGGCCGGTTGCCCAGATCACGACATCCACTACAATTTTTTCCCCTGAAGCCGTGACCACCGCCACAGAACCATCCGGCTCTTCTGACAGAGACGTGGTAATGGCCTGACGGTGGAGGCGAAGCCCTGATTCATCCATCATGGCAGCCAGGGTATCCCCGAGCAGAGGATCAAAATGGCGCAGAGGTTTATCACCGCGAACCAGAAGATGTGTTTCCGTACCGAGAGAATGCAGCACGCCCGCGAGCTCAACGGCAATATAACCCGCGCCGATGACGGCTGCCCTACGGGGCTGTGCGCTCAGTTCAAAGAAACCATCCGAATCAATTCCCAGCTCTGCGCCGGATACAGAAGGACGAACGGGGTGCCCGCCGGTGGCGATAAGAATATGATCGGCCGTCAGCGTTTCGCCATTGACCTCAATACTGCGGGGGCCGGTAAAGCGGGCTGTTCCCTGAATGACTTCAACCGCGTTCCTGCTGAGCACCGCATCATAGGAACCGTGAATGCGCTCAATGTACTCACTGCGGTTTTTCACCAGCGTAGCCCAGTCAAATTCACACCCCGACACGCTGAAGCCATAGCCGGAACTGTAAGTGCGGATGGTTTCTGCTACCTGTGCGGCATACCACATCACTTTTTTTGGCACACATCCCACGTTTACGCAGGTTCCGCCGATGGGCCCCTTCTCAATAAGGGCACATTTTTTTCCATGCGCAGCCGCGCGATTTACGGAGGCGATTCCGGCGCTGCCGCCGCCAATTGCAATGTAATCAAAATGTCGGGTCATAGATATTCTCCAGCCAGCCTTCATAAACGGGAAGCCGGCGCGTGCTGATTCACGCCCCCGGCCGTAGATGTTCAGTTCTTTCTTGCGAGTTTCTGCTGCACCTGCCTGACGCCCTCCAGAGAGGCCTCAACTGCACCTGCAAGGTATCCCGGAAACTGCGCTGACCATTCACTGCCTATTCCGCGCAGGCAGTCCGCCCACGCTCCGTGGTCAGGGTAAGCAGCTGGAACCGTATGTCCGGCCTGAATGAGTAAATCTTTTTCCGTGGCGGTAAAGGGGTCATCTGCCCAGTCCTTTAAGTATTCAGCAACGGGCTCCCCGGCTTTCTCTCCAAACAACCGGATGAGCTGCGCCCGGCATAACAACTTCAGGTTTTCCTCACTGGTAGTCCACCGTGACCGTGCCGGGATGCCGATAAAGCCGAAAAGGGCACTAACCCGGCCTGGAACGGAGGCATCATGGATCTCAGCCATGGGGCCGACGCCACTCCGGGCTTCACCTGACAGTCCGGCCTGTTGCCAGAAGTCATGCTCATAGATGGCCACATATTTGGCATGAGGGGCCATCCAGGTGCCGGTACCGGCCCACTCCCCGGTCAGCCGGGCAGGAAGTGCCGGAAGGTATTCGATACGGGCGGCGAGAGCAGGAGGCAAGGCCAGCAGAACGGCCTGCGCCGTAAACATACGACCGCGTTGGTCAGACGAAACGGTATGTACCTGAACCTTACCGACGGTCCGTTCAATGCGTATGACGCGGGCGTCGGTGACAACCTGTTCAGCTGCTATCCGCGCCTCCAGGCGCTCCGTGAGCTGGCGCATCCCGCCGGCGATCCGCATAGACGGAGGAGACGAAACATAGCCGGGATGACGGGAGGGGGACTGATGGTGAGCGCGTTCATAGAGCATGTCGCCGTCTTCAGCCTGTGGTATCAGCGCAATATCCAGCTCGGCCGTCAGGGCTGCCAGTTGGGGCTGAAAAGAGGGCCAGATCCAGGTTGCGCCAAGGTCAACCCGCCCTTTCGCTTCCGCCCCGCTTAGGGAGGGAGCCGGTCCGCCTGCGCAGGAAATGATCCTGCCTCCGGTCTGCGCCCGTGCTTCCAGTACCACATAGCTGATACCAGCCTTTTCAAGCTGGTAAGCGGCATAAAGTCCGCTGAGACCCGCGCCGATAATGGCGACCTGCACATGTTCATTCATGCCGGGAACCCGTCAGCGCCGCCTGACCCAGATGGCCGGTTTTAAGATAAATTAAGGTACTGGTCTCTCCGGATGTCAGGCAGGGAATGTCACCCGCGGGAAACCGTAGCCAGCTGCCGGCAGGCCATGCCTCTCCGTTTTCATAAAGGGTGCCGCTGAGCACGAGAATTTCCGCTCCCCTGTTCAGGGCATCCGGCAGGATCGGGCTGTGAGGGTGGAACCGGCGGAGCGTCGCCTTTTCATACGCATTGCTGAAAAGCGGGCATTCCTCGCCGTTAACCGCGTTATGCCAGTTATCACGGTCGTTCGTGTCCAGCCTTAAACGGGCATGCTCGCCCTGCTGCATCTGCCGCAGTTTCACAAAGATCGTGGCGCCACTGACACTTGACGGCCTGTGCGCAGAGTCAGGCGGATTCCGCATATACCAGCCAGCAGGATAGTGATCCTCACCCTCTGAAAATACGCCGGAAAGCACCAGAATTTCTTCTCCGTCCGGATGATGATGTTCAGGAAAATGAGAATCAGGCAGGTATTTAACGATGCTGGTTGCGCGCGCTTTTTCTGCGCCGGTCCGATCAAGCATGACACGATCGACTCCCGTCCGGGGGGAAGAGACCCAGTCATAATCTGCGGGCCTGACAGAGGCCCGGCGGGCGAAATCGTGATTAACTAACATTGTTTTATCCATTTCAGCACGACGGCGCTCAGCACGCGGGTGCGAGGCGCCGTCGTCAGTTGCTTACGGTTTTGGTAATGCATCAAACGCATCAAGCGCGTGTGCCGTATAGGTAAGAGCCGCACCGGTATTCAGTGAAATTGCGACGGCGAGGGCTTCGGCGATTTCTTCCCGGGTAGCGCCATGTTTCGCCGCCGCTTTAACATGAACGGACAGACATCCGTCACAGCGGGTAGTGATAGCCACGGCCAGCGCAATCAGCTCGTGCGTTTTCTTATCCAGATGCCCCATCGCCGACGCACCGGCATCCATTTTCATCAGGCCTTTCATGAACTCTGGCTGCAGTTTTGCATACTCGCCCACTACGCCAAGCAGTTCATCGCGATGGCCATTCCAGTCTAAAAGCATAATAATCCTCGGTAGTTATTGCAGAGTTAAGGCGAAGCGTTCGCCAACACGTCAGGCAACGGTGTAAATACGGACGTCCGGTGCGCTGTTGAGATAGGGTTTCAGCGCGGCTACCACGTCCTGTGTGAACAGCGGGGATGTCAGGTAGGCTTCCGCCTGAACTGCAGACGTAAAGCCATGTAAAACCTGAACATCTTTATCCCGCACGAGCAGTTCTTTGGACTCAGCACCGTCAATATTTTTCAGAAAAGACGCTTTATATTTCTGATAAATACCGGCGGCGGCTTCACGATGTTCTTCACTGATATTCAGCGTAATTTGCAGATAAGCCATACGGTACTCCTTGTCGGAAGTTGTGGCGGATCCGGTCTCCGTAACCTGGAGCCGGAATAAATTGATGCGACTTAACATTTTCAGGGAGGGATTTGTTCTGCCTCATCATGCATTACCCTGTCTCTGTTGCGCATTATGGGAAGGTTACCTAAGGTGGACAACCCAGATAATCTTGACTGCCGGAAAAGAATTTCTTTCTCATATCAAAATCTCTGTCCATCTCAATGCATTGCGTGCATACGAAGACAGCGCGCGCCACCAGAGTTTTTCAATGGCGGCTGAAGAATTACATGTCACGCCTGCAGAGCCGTCGGACAACTGGTCAGAACGCTCGAGGATACGGTGGGCTACCTTCTCTTTCAGAGGCACGGTAACCGTCGGGCGGGTCTGGTGCTTACTGAACCGGCATCCAGAGCCCTGCCTGACATACAGGCGGGGTTTGACAGACAGAGTCTGGGAATGACGCGTCTGCGGGAAGGCGCTACGGGCGGGACACTGAACATCACCCTGAGTCCTGCGCTTGCGGTGAATTGCTGCTGCCGCGCATCGAGGATCTTCAGAGTCGCTGGCCGGATATTGATATCCGGCTTCCGGCATTGAGTGTTCAGGACGATAACAGAACCTGGCGGCGGGTGCGGTTGTGCCCGAACGTTTCTCTGCGTTCACCGCGGGCCTGGTATTTTGTCTGTCAATACGGTTGTGAAAATCTGCCCAGAATTGCACTTTTTTTCGGCAGTGGATACGTGAGCAGGCCGCACAGTGAATTTTAACTGTTGATTTGACTGTCACTGACGTCCTGAACAAGCCAGTCGTGCAGTATTTTAACTTCAGGTCGCATCCTTGAATGCTCTGACATGACGAGATAATAAGACCACGTCAGGGGCCAGCGGTGCTCCGGGAAAAGCAATACCAGCTGGTTGGTATCGATCAGTTGTTGCACCAGTGCGCGCCGCACGACCGCCACGCCACGCCCGCTGAGGGCGGTCATGATCGCCGCTGCCGTTGAGTTGATGTGTAAAGTTGTGGTGCCTGCAGGTGGTGCCTTGAGCCGTTCGAAAATGGTATCCCATGAAGGAAATCCGGCACCTGGATGGGGGGTGTCATCCTGTATCCGTTTTTCACCGGCCAGCCACTGCGGCGAGGGACGGGCACCCGTTCCAAGAAGCCGCGGGCTACAGACGATGACGGCTTCCTCATCCATCAGCCAGGTTTTGCTGAGGCCTGCCCAGTCGCCAGGTCCGCACCTCACGCCAAGATCGGCCTCGCCATGAATCACGTCAGACAACCGTTCCGTAACGTCAAGACGGATATCAATGTTCTGATGTTGCTCTGAAAACCGGTTGAGGCGCTCCATTAGCCAGTTCATCAGCAGAACCTGGGAAGCCGTTAACAGGATCACCGAGCGCGCTCTGCGCCCGCGCAGCTTGTTCAGCCCTGACTCAAGCTCATCCAGGCCATGTGAGATGTCCTGCAGGGCATCCTGAGCCTCACTGACCAGCGTTAATCGTGTTTTTCCGCTGCGGGAGCGCAACAACAGGGGATGTCCGACCCACTCTTCCAGTGCCCGGACCAGTTGCCCAACGGCTGCAGGCGTCACGCCCAGCTCGTCAGCCGCCCCTTTAAAACTTCCATGACGCGCGGTTGCTTCAAAGGCATGAAGCCATTTCAGTCTGTTAAGTGATCGCATAGGTTTCCTCCGGCCTCTATGCTGCCACACAGATTCCTGTCGAGATAGCTTTTCTTTCCCGTCGTGCAAGTTCTTATGCCTCGCTCGGCCCCTGGTCTCATGGCAATCTCTTTCTGGCAGGGAGATGACGGCCTTTTCCGTTACTCCATAAATTAATTTAAAGATTGAGGTATAGGATGACAGCATTATTTTCAGGTAAAAAACTTCTGGTTGTTGGCGGTACAAGCGGCATGGGCTTTGAAACTGCGCGTCAGGTGCTCAGAAATGGTGGCAGCGTGGTCCTGGTAGGAAACCGTCAGGATAAAGCCGAGCAGGCACGCAGCACGCTGTCAGCTGAAGGTCAGGTCTCGATCATCGTCGCCGACCTCATGACGGAAGAAGGCATGCATCACGTGACTGACGTCATTAACCGCGAGCATAAAGACATCAGCCTGATGGTTAACGCTGCCGGCGTTTTCTTCCCGAAACCGTTCACCGAACATGAAGAGGCGGATTACGACATGTATATGTCCATTAACCGTGCGTCATTCTTCATTACCCGTGACGTGGTCCGCAATATGGTAAGCGAGAATATCAAAGGCTCTATCGTGAATATCGGTTCTATGTGGGCACAACAGGCTATCGGCGCAACGCCGTCATCTGCTTATTCAATGGCAAAGGCTGGCCTCCATGCGCTGACGAAAAACCTGGCCGTTGAACTGGGTGAAAAAGGGATCCGCGTTAATGCCGTTTCGCCAGCAGTGGTTCATACGCCTATCTATGAAGGCTTTATTCCAAAAGATGACGTTAAGGACGTCATGAACAGCTTTGACAGCTTCCATCCGATTGGTCGTGTCGGTACGACGCAGGACGTCGCTGAAGCCGTATGTTTCCTGCTGTCTGACAAAGCCGGCTGGGTCACGGGCGCCGTATGGGATGTTGACGGTGGCGTGATGGCTGGTCGCAACGCCTGATTTTACCCGGCCCGGACCCATGCGTCCGGGCCAGATAGGTTATTCACATGGACACATACACGAATAAGGCTGCACCGGTCCCGCGGCATCATCAGCCGGACGACAGTTCAGCTGAAAAGACTCCCGGACAGGCGGTTTTCAGCGTCAGTACCTGCTGGCAGGGTGGACTGCAAAGTGAGACGGTCTGTAATGCATCCATCGTAGATGGACAGACACTGAGCGGCACGGGGCACCGGATTCTTTCTGATGAACCTGAGCTGCTGGGCGGTAGCAGTTCAGCACCCGGCCCGCAGGAGCTGCTGCTGGCTGCTTTTAATGCCTGCCTCACCGCATCCTATGTGACGGCTGCGCGGGCTGAAAACGTATATATCGACAGGCTGAGCATTGTTGCGTCAGGCGCAATCGATGTGAGCCGCTTTCTGGGTCTGGAAACGTCAGGGACTCCGGAGCAGGAAATACTGCGTTATGTCATTACCGTAAGCGGTTCCGGCTCCGTTTCCCAGTTTGAAAGGATCCATCAGTCCGTCATAGCCACCTCCCCTAACCGATGGATTGTTGGTAAAGGGATGCTCATTGAGGGAGATCAGGTCATTACCTGAAGGCCCTGATAATTCCCCCTGAATTCCGATCACTAAGGAACGCCTGTGTACAGCCGGGTAGCACTGGCGATGGTGGCTTTTGCGGCTAATTCAGTATTGTGCCGCCTTGCACTTCATCAGCAGCACATCGATCCCGTCAGCTTCAACGGACTCAGGATAGCCGGCGGTGCGTTGATACCAGGTCTCATGCTCCTGGGTTCCCGCACGCGGCGCTCACTGTATTACCGGAAAAAAGGTCAGGCAGGCAACCGCCGGCAACTTTCTGATGGCTGCGCACCTGGCCGCCTTGTTCATACTGCTGAACAGGCATGGTGTGCATGCGGACAGCGCCGGTATTCTGCTGGCGCTGACTTCAGGCGCCATCATCCCTGCCCTTGCCTGCGTACTCTGGTACTCGGCACTGCCGTGTCTTTCCTCCACGATGGCCTCCGCCGTCCAGTTGAGTGTGCCCCGCCTGACTGTGCTGGGTGGCGTCCTGTTCATGGGAGACCCCCTGGATCTGCACATCATCGTGTCTGCCGTCATTATTCTGGGCGGCATTAGCCTGATTAGTGGTGCCGAAAAGTTCCACAGGTCGTGAGTCTGTGCTGCCATCGCAGCCGTGCAGCTCATCCATTAAAAGGGCGACTAAAGCAAAGAAAGATTCTTCACGCGGACTTGTCCCGCGGTCACATAAGAACTTGAGGGAAATAACCCATGAAAAGAGAGAAATTTCTGTTTGAGAATGACGAAGGGCAAAAACTTGCTGCCCTGCTTGAAATGCCTGACAACGTCCGGGCGTTTGCCCTGTTCGCACACTGTTTTACCTGTGGCAAAGATCTGAAAGCGGCATCCCGAATTGCCAGGATACTGACGCAGCATGGCATCGCGGTTCTCCGGTTTGATTTTACCGGGCTGGGCGGCAGCGACGGAGACTTTTCAAATACCAATTTCAGCTCGAATGTTGCAGACCTCCGATCAGCGGCTGCACACCTCCGGGATAACTTTCAGGCGCCGTCTCTTCTTATTGGCCACAGTCTCGGAGGATCAGCCATCCTGTCCGTTGCGGGCGATATTCCGGAAGCAAGGGCCGTCGTTACGATTGGATCGCCCGGAGAAATCTCCCATGTAAAACGGCTGTTTGAGGATGATCTTTACGCCATTGAAAAGCTGGGCGCCTATCCGGTCAGGCTTGCCGGCCGAACTTTTGTTATACGCCAGCAGTTGGTTGATGACATTCAGCAGCAAAAAGTAGCGGAGAAAGTTTTCAGGATGAATAAGGCCCTTCTTGTCTTTCACGCGCCGGAAGATGATACGGTTCTGATTGAGCAGGCTGAGCATATCTTCAGAGCGGCGCGGCATCCGAAAAGCTTCATTTCTCTGCACGGAGCCGATCACCTCCTGTCGGACAATAAAGATGCCGACTATGTCGGGGAATGCATCGTGGCCTGGAGCTCACGCTATCTTGACATGACGCCCTGAGGGAACGGCAGGAGATCCGCCCTGTTCCCTCTCTCTTTACAAGATTTAGCCACGTCCGCGCCTGAAACTGGTGGCTTCAGCACACTGAATATTTAACGGCTGCATGCCATTGTCAGCAGGCGCATTACTCATCGTGAGCCCCCTCCGGACAGTTGGGTATATCCAGGCGAGTAACGCCGGGTCAGCATCCGCCGTCCATGTTGCAGAACGCGCTAATCCTCCGATGCGCCGCCTGAGACTGCAGAAAAAGGACGCGGCCCAGCCACGGCTTCAGGCGCGCCACGCGGTCCACCAGATTTTATCCGCTTCGTCAGCATATTCCCTTCCCTGACCCCCTTCGCAAATCGTCATATGAAAAACAACGGAGAGAACAGCCTTCCTTGTACACCTGGTGACAGGGCGTAAAACGCCTGGACATTTGATAACGCCAGGATGGCAGAGCGCCGCCTGGCAAAGAATTTCCCCGCTTCAGGGGAGCACCCGATAAGGCCATCTGATGCAAAAGTGAGAGCTGCGTAACGTTCCCATATTTCGCTGATTGACGGGGAAATTAGTATCAGTATTGTCACTACATTAACAAACGAGCAAAACAAAGTGATCATATGAGCAAAAAGCAGGGCCACGCATTCACCCTGCTCAATTGCTTTCCGTCTGATTAGGCTTTCGTTCAGCTCTGCCATTTCTCAGAAATCATTCAGAGGTAATTCAATGAAGCGGGACCTTGTTGCAGGCATCGACTCATCCACCCAGTCGTGTACCGTCATGCTGCGCAGTCTTGAAAATGGCGAAGTGATTGCCCTAGCACGTCGGCCGCACCCTCCGACGACACCGCCCTGCAGCGAGCAGGACCCGGAAGCCTGGTGGGATGCCCTTGTGACCGCGCTGGGCGAACTGAAAGCGTGGTGGCCCCGGATTGCAGGACTCGCTGTCGGTGGCCAGGGGCATGGCCTCGTCATGCTTGATGACGACGACACGCCCCTGCGCCCGGCCAAACTCTGGAATGACACGGAATCGGCCCCACAGGCACGCGAATTGTGCCGGCAAATTTTGCCCGCAGAGTGGGCACGTCTCACCGGCTCTGTACCGGGGCCTGCGATGACCATTTCAAAGCTGGCCTGGACTCATCAGCACCATCCCGGCGTCCTGCAGAAATGCCGCCGCATCATGCTGCCGTTTGACTATCTGGTATACCGCCTGAGCGGCAGTTTTGTGTGTGAACGTGGCGGGGCTTCGGGCACTGGCTATTTCAATCCTTTCTCAGACCGCTGGGAGCCGCAGCTGGCGGCCGCAGTTCAGGGTGACATCGACTGGCTTTCACGCTGGCCCGCTGTGATTCCGTCACATCATCCGGCGGGAGTAGTCAGGAAAATCAGCGGACTGGAAGCGCTGGCCGGTGCCATTGTGGGGGTCGGAACCGGCGATAACATGTCCGCTGCGCTGGGCATGAACCTGAAACCCGGTGATACAGGTATATCAATCGGTACCAGCGGGACGTTATACGGTATCACCGCCACGGGCATAGCCGACAGCAGTGGCACCATCAATGGTTATGCGGATGCGGCGGGTCGCTTTATCCCCATGATTACTACGCTTAACGCCGCGAAAGTGACCGATGCGTTTCGCAAATTATTGTGCGTAACGCCGGATGAGTTCGACGAACTCGCGCTGGGATCGCCACCCGGCGCAAACGGACTTCAGCTTGTTCCCTGGCTCGACGGCGAGCGAACCCCCAATCTTCCTGATGCAACCGGACACATGCGTGGATTGCGCACTACCACAACACGCCAGGACATGGCCCGTGCGGCCACGGAAGGCGTGCTGTGCGGCCTGCTGGCCGGCGGCCGGATGCTGAAAAAGCATGGCTTCAGTGATGAGGGGCGCCTCGTTCTTACCGGCGGTGGGGCGAAGTCACGGGCCTATCGTCAGGTTCTGGCTGACCTGACGGGAAAACCCGTCTGGGTGTCTCCGGTGGGAGAAACAGCCGCCGCAGGAGCGGCCATTCAGGCTGCCGCCGCTGTCCTGGGAATCACTAATGCCGAAATGGCCGATCGCTGGAGTCAGCCCCTGGAGAAGGTGGCCGACCCCCGGCAGGATGCGCGCCATGTTCTGGACGCTTACGTTAACTATGCCAATGAATTATCAGGAGAGCTGCAATGAGTTCTGTCACGACCCCTGCCAAAATCAAGCCCCCAAAACAGCCTCTCAGAGTACCTGCTGAAGCGGGTATTGCGGTGGTTTTTCTGCTGGTGATGCTGGGTGGTTTCATCGCCACGCCAAACTTTCTGACCGTTTCAAATATGATGGTTCTGCTGCTCAACGGCGCGGTGATTGGGTTTCTGTGCCTGGGGCAGTCTTTCGTACTGCTGACGGGCGGTATCGACCTCTCCTGTGGCTCAATCGTGGCCATGACCTGCGTGGTTGCAGCATTGCTGATGGAAAAATTTGGTATTCCCTGGCCGCTCGCAGTGCCTATGGTTCTGGCGGTGGGTGCCCTGAGCGGCCTGATTAACGGCCTCATCATCGAACGCACCGGTGTGCCCCCCTTTATTGTGACCTTTGCAATGATGGGCGTGGCGGCCTCCATTCCGCAGATTATTACCGGTGCCGAATCTATCCGCGTGACGCAAATCGGTTACAGCCTTATCGGCCAGTCAAAACCCCTGGGGATACCGTTCCCGGTCATTGCGCTGCTGCTGGCCATCGTGATTGGCGTCATTTTTCTACGGCGAACCATCACCGGCACCCATATCTATGCAGTTGGCGGCAATGCGGATGCAGCACGTTTATCCGGCATCAGCATTCCGCGCATCACACTGCTGGTTTATGCAATTTCCGGACTCTGCGCCGCCTGTGGCGGGCTGATATACGGATCGCGTCTGATGACCGGATATCCGACAGCAGGCCGCGGCGATGAACTGTTCTTCTCCATTGCGGGGGCCGTCGTCGGGGGTGTCAGCCTGTTTGGCGGCACAGGGAGTATCATCGGCGCGATGATTGGCGCCATGCTGATTGCCGCCATATCGAACCTGATGAACGTGCTGAACGTCAGCGCCTACTGGCAGCCGCTGGTTATCGGGCTGATCATCCTGTTCGGCGTCACCTTTGACACGCTCCGGACCTCGAAAAAAATTGCTATCCCCTGGCTAAAGGTCAGGAAACCCCGAAAGACACAACAATAATGCTCTCTGCCCTACACCTTTTCCGGAGATGACCATGAAAATCCGTACCACCTTATCCGCCTGCGCAGCGGTCGTTGCCCTGTCCTGCCTGCTGTCAGGCTGTAACCGCGATGATGCAGAATCAACAGCCGGCCCCGGCAAAAAAACGCTGGGCGTGACGCTGCCTAATCTTACCAATCCTTATTACGTGGCCATGAAAAAAAGCTTTGAAGACAGTGCGGCTGCCCAGGGTATGAACGTAAAAATTTCGATTGCGGATAACGACGACGCTAAACAACTGTCGCAGGTTCAGAACTTCATTGAACAGAAAGTGGATGCGGTGGCGGTGAATTGTGTCTCCTCCGGACCCTGCGTTTCCATCATCAGCCAGCTTAATCAGGCAAAAATACCGGCGTTTGCCGTGAATATCCTTCCCGACCCCGCAGGGCTGAAGCAACAGGGCGTGGTCCTGGTTCAGGGAGTGCAGACCGATCAGCGGGAAGGCGGCAGGCTGATAGGTCAGCAGTTGCTGAAAGATATCGGTGAAAACAGCCCGGCCACGGTGGGTATTGTGGGAGAACCTACCTCCATTGCCGCGAACGCGCGCGACGAAGGCTTCAAAGAAGCCGTAGCCTCCAACAAAAATATTAAGTTTGTTGCCCTGGTTAATGGCAAGGTCGAAGAAACAACCTCCCTTAAGGTGACGACCGAGATGCTTCAGGGGAGGCCGGAAATTGATGTGGTGTACTCAGATACTGAACCTTCCGCTCTGGGATCGCTGGCGGCTATTCAGCAGCTGGGGGTCAGTAACAGGGTGAAGCTGTATGCGTTTGTGGATAAGGAGGGTGTTAAAGCCGTTCAGGACAACAGCATCCTGAAAGCCGGTGCAATTCAGGAGCCAGTTAAACTGGCTCAACTGCTGGTCGAAAATGCCCGGAAAAGCCTGAGCGGTGAGCAGGTTCCTGCCATGATCAATAATCCGCCACTGCTGGTCACCAAAGATAATGCGGCTTCCGTGATGGGCTCAGCGTACTGATCCGGTAAAAGGTGAAGAAAAATGAATTATGTGGCGAAGCAGGTAAAAATAGGGTTTTCGGGGGTTCAGGTCCTTCACGGCGTGGATTTCAGCGTCAGACCTGGCGAGATCCATGGCCTTTTTGGCCATAATGGCGCAGGTAAGTCTACGTTGCTCAAAATACTGGCCGGTGTGAACTCGCCGGACAGCGGGGAGCTGACTATCGGGGATGAACCGGTTCATCTGGCCTCACCCCGCGATGCACTGAACAGTGGTATCGCCTGTGTCTATCAGGAACTCCGGCTCATTCCCGGCATGAGTGTCTGGCAGAACCTTTTCCTCGGGCGTGAGCGGCGGAAAGGAAACGGTTTTATTGATGACGACAGCATGATCGCGCATACCGAAAGCGTGCTGAGAGAGTATCACCTGAGCTTCAGCGCGACTGAGCTGGTGAGAAACCTGTCACATCCTGACAAGCAGATGCTGGAAGTGGTGTCTAACCTCGATCGTGAGGCGCGGTTTCTGTTTCTCGATGAACCCACGACCGCACTGGAAGGTGCGCAGGCAGAGGCGTTACTGCAGGCGGTACAGCGCATCGCGCGTGAAAAGCAGATTGGAGTCGTGCTGGTTTCTCACAAGTTAGACGAGGTGCTTGGCGTCTGTGATGAAGCAACCGTAATGTGCGGTGGCCGCGTGATCTATAACGAAGGTAAAGCAACGCTGAGCAAAAGCGCCATTATCGACGCTATTGTCGGCGACGCGAATGCCTATCAGGCGGCGGCTAACAGCCGCGGCCTGATCCGGGGGGCGCTGGGCAAACCCTGGCTTACCGTAAGTAATCTGCAGACCGACCGCCTTAAGGGGGTAAATCTTGAGGCCTATCGCGGCGAGATCCTGGGGATTTACGGACTGGCCGGTGCCGGCCGGACGCGCCTGTGCCAGACGTTGTTTGGTCTTGAAACCGTAACCGGCGGTGAAATACGTCTGGGGCATAAAGTTTATCACCCCACCTCCCCCGCCAGGGCCATTGCACAGGGGATTGCCTACCTCACCGAGGAACGTAAAAAAGACGGCTTTATTCCTCAGATGTCGAGCTATGCCAATGCCACTCTGCCTGTCCTGAAAAAATTTCGTGCCGGTGGCTTCGTCAGCCACGGCGCCGCCCGCCAGGCGGCGGCGGCGCTGCTGAGTAAAATGAATACGCTAGGTTCGCTGGATGGGCCGATTAAGTCCCTCTCCGGTGGAAATCAGCAGAAGGTGCTGCTCGCCCGGGTGATTGCCCAGAATGCTAACCTGGTACTGCTGGATGAGCCGACCAAGGGGGTTGATATCGGAGCCAAAGCCGATATCTACCGCATTATCCATCAGTTGGCGGACAGAGGTTGCTGCGTCATTGTGGTCTCAAGCGAGGAAGAGGAGCTGCTGGACGTGGCCGATAACATTACGGTGTTCCGCCACGGCAGGTGCGATGGTGTGATCGTGCCCGCGCGTGATCTTAAACCTGCCGACCTGCGTAAAGCCGCCTGGGAACAGTCAGAAACGGCTGCTTAACCTGCTGCGGTAAATGGCTGCCAGCCTGGCGTTCAACACACCTTTCTTAGCGTTACACCAGGCCCCTGCCACATAACCCAGGCCGGGGCCTGCCTCAAAGCACTGACGGCAGTAAGTGGGCTTTTGGGCAGTATCACATCCGTTCATGTTACTGATACTCCCTGCCTGACAACGTTTCCAGATACCCTCCAGGGGCGATACTTCTGGCAGATTATCTCTTTTTCAGGGATGTCATAAACAAATGAGCGCTTCCGGGGAAGCGCTCTGGGCTATTACTCAAAATCAGCGTGCCGTTCAAACATCGTTTCGCTGGTTTCTCCCATCTGCTTCATCAGCTCAAGTACGATGGCGTCATAAGTGATGAAGCAGAGCTGTTCAAAGGCCGACCCCATCGGCTGTGAAAACTGCCCCGCCTGATTGGCCTGTCCCGTTTTCACGGTACCTGGCAAGACCAGTACGCATCCGGCCAACTGACCAATCGTCGACTCTTTTTTCAGGGTAACCAGCGCAACCTCAACGCCTCTTTCTGTGGCCGTCTGCGCAAGACTTCTAAGACTTACCGTTTCACCGCTGCCGGAACCAATGATCAACAGGTCACCCGGGCGTGAATGCGGAGCGGAAATTTCCCCCACAACGCTTACCGGTAACCCCAGGTGCATCAGACGATTAGCGAATGCCCGTATGGCTATTCCGCTGCGTCCGGCTCCCTGCAGAAAAATGTGGTTTGCGCTGCGGATCCGGTCAATGAGCTGCAACGCCTGCCCGTTATCGATATCCTGTGCATTACGCTTCAGCTCCCTGAGAATGCTGATCGTGTTTTCCTGAACGCCCATGCCCTATCCTCCCGTCAGGCTACCGTACGGCCGCCATCCATAAGGATGGTCTGACCCTGAATGTAAGAGTTCGACTTATCTGCCAGAAAAACGGCCAGATTCGCCACGTCATCAACGGTACCCAGGCGACGGACCGGAATTTTCTCCAGCACGGCGTCCAGATCGGCCTGCGTAGGGTAGTTAACACGCATCATTTCGCCAGTGTCGATCAGGCGTGGCGCAATGGCATTAACGTTAACGCCTCGGGGGCCCAGTTCTTTCGCCAGGCCGCGTATCAGGCCTTCACCGCCGGCTTTACTTGCCGGATAACTCACGCCGCCGCCGGTTCCGGACAATGCTGATCCCGATGAGATATAGACAATGGCACCCTGGTTAGTCAGAAAGTCATTATAAAACGCTTTAACCGTATTAAATAAACCGCTCAGGTTAATGGAAAGCGTTTTATTCCACTCCTCGAATGTAATATCGCTGACTTTATTGGCAAATGCGACGCCTGCATTCAGGACCAGAATATCGATACGGCCAAACGTGGCGAAAACGGTATTACGCGCATCCACCATCGCCTGAGGATCGGCTACATCCGTTTTGATGAACAGCGACGTCACGTTTTCCGATGTCAGTTCTTCGGCAGTCTGACGGCCGTTAATGTCGTTGTAGTCGGCGATGACCGTATGCGCTCCGCGCGCGGCAAACTGTTTTGCGATGCCTTTACCGATCCCGTGTGCGCCACCCGTGATTAGCACGACTTTCCCTTTAAAATTACTCATCAGTCTTTTCTCCTGAAACCTCGCCTGGGCGGGAGAAGACGCTCACCCAGCCCGGATAATATGAATGCTGTTAATTAATATGTCAGTGCCCTGTTAACAGAAACTTCGCTTTCAGAGCATGGCAGTTTTTAATTCCCGGTAGCTTGATGCAGGGTCCTCGTTAAATAACGCCCCGCCAACCACGATTAAATCAGCCCCGGCTTCCTTAACTTTACTCGCAAGGGTCAGATTAATGCCGCCATCGACCTCAATCTGAATATTCCGTTGCGCAATCATTTTTCGGGTGTTACTGATTTTCTCCAGGCTTTTTTCGATAAAAGTCTGCCCCGGCTGGCCCGGATTAATCGTCATAATAAGGATGTAATCAATGTCGTCCAGCAGATAGCTCAGCACACCTTCAGGTGTGCCTGGATTAATGACCACTCCCGCTTTTCGACCGGCTTTACGGATCTTCTGCAGAATATAATGTACGTGTGGCGTTGATTCATAATGCACGGAAATCATTTCCGCGCCGGTACCGATCACGGCATCAATATGCTTTTCCGGATCGGCCAGCATCATATGGACGTCAAACTTCATCCTGCTGGCTTTTTTCATCGCCGTGATCTGGTTAGGCCCGAACGCGATATTACTTACGTATGTGCCGTCCATTAAATCAACGTGCAGTATTTCTGTATTTTCTTCTTCTAAAAACCGGATCTCATCCTCCAGGCGTAGGATGTTTGCACCGAAAATTGAAGGTAAAATCTGTGCCATGGTAAGCGAACCTCATCTCTTGGGATCAATGGAATACCGTGCTCAGCCAGTACGTCAGGACTTCCCAGGGGCCGGTTAATACAAAGTCGGTTCCCTGACCCTGTAAGCCCACACCTGCCCCATGAAGGAACCGGGTCGCGCCCGGCGCCACATACCCGCCGAGATACATCACGACGATAGTGAAGAGCAGGGTTGTGATAACTGAACGCACGACGTTCCCTTTGCAGGCCATAACAGTCATGGTCGTCATATAGATAATTGACATCAGAACACCGATGGGGAAAATCATGATCCCCGGCAGAACCAGTGCACAGAGCATGGTCAGCGGGATGGTAATGACGGTAACGGTGACGGTTGCCGGATCGCCTAGTGCCAGTGCACAGTCCATACCGATGTTCAGCTCAGCATCCTTCCCCATCTGTCGCTGCATGATTTCTTTGGCGCTTTTGCCAATCGGCGACAGGCCTTCCATCAGGACGCCAACCACCTTGGGCAGCAGGACCATTACGGCGGCCACGCCCATCGCCATAGGCACTACGGTAGTCACCGGCTGTTTCGTGAGAAGCCCCAGCAGACAGCCGACAATGACGCCAATAATCGCGGGTTCACCGAAAACGCCCAGTCGTTTCTGCACGCCCTCCAGATCCAGATCTATTCTGTTCAGGCCCGGAATAAGGTCGATGATTTTATTGACTATAAGCGCAAAGGGCAGCGTCCAGCCTGTATGGATCACGGTGGTACAGGTTGTGCCTTCCAGGCCATAATATTTCTGCCAGCGGGGGGCAATCAGATCGCCGATGAACAGTGCCATAACGCTGAGTGCCACTGCCACGCCAAAACCGATCATGAAACTGTCGAATACAAAGTACGCCAGCGCGCCCGGAACCAGGAAATGCATGTAGTTCCAGATATCGACGTTCAGGGTCCGGGTCAGCTTAAGCCGGACCAGAAGCAGGTTCAGAATGATACCGACCGGCACGACCAGCGCAGCAAACGGTGCCACCCAGGCCGCCGCGCCCACGGCAGGCCAGCCGATGTCAGCCACGGTAAAACCGCTTCCGATTTTCGAATAATACGCAATAGCCGGCTGCAGGGAGGTGCTCAGAAGATTGACGACTAAGCCTAAACCTATAAAACCGATACCTACGGTTATACCTGATTTAATGGCGGCACCCACTTTCATCCGGAAAACCAGGCCCAGAATAAAGATGACAAGCGGCAGGATAGCGGTTGCGCCCATGCCTGTTATTATCAGCATTATATGTTTTAACGTTTCCATCCTGACACCCTCGGTATGCTGTTATTATTTCCCGGCAAGCTCAGTTAACAATTCACCCAGTTTTTTGCGTAAGGTACTTTCATTAATTCCGGTGATAAAACCTGCCACGCTCATGTGGGGCTTACCGATTTCGCCTTTATAATTATTTGTGGTTAAAACAATATCGGCATGCTGTAATTCAGAGGGGAGCTCTGACATGCTGCATTTGTTAATTTTGTACTGAGAAATACCATATTCAGCACACACAGATTTAACCTCGTCGGCCGCCAGGGTTGACGTGGCCACCCCACTTCCGCAGGCTACAAGAATATTAATCATCATTTTTCTCCGGGGTTGTTATTGCATAATTTTTGAAATAAATAACGCTTTCGCCTTTCCGGACGGCAGCTCCAGCAACTGCTGGTAAAACTCCCCATCCTGCAGATTATTAAACAGGGCCCTGAGCAGCTGCAGCTGATCCGCAGGTTCGGTCACGACCAGATTGATAACCAGTCTGACAGGCAGTCTGTCATCGCCATCAGCCTGATGAACCTCAACAGATTCAGGCAGGCGGATAATGTAAATGGACGGCCTGCGGGCATGACTGCTGTCACAGTGCGGGATTGCCACTGAATAACCTTCCAGCAGAATACCTGTCGGATACATGGCCTCACGCTCACGCAGCGCGTCCAGATACGACGCTTTTACTGTCCCTTCTGCATGCTGGCGCTGATGAATATGCTGCAGCACCTCGTCGTAATTTCTGAACGCCGCGCCGTCTGCCACGTCTACCGCTACTGTCGTCATTATACCTCCCCGCATCACGCCATTGCTCGCATGAGCGATAAATTTAAATCATATGAGCAATTTATAGCACAACGCCGTCACGCAAAAACGTGCAGAGCGCAAAATTCAAAGGCCGATCACAATAAACCACAAAAGAGCAAAATAAAAAAAGCTCATATGAGCAAAATAAAGTTATAAGATTGCCTTAAAAATTATTCTTATTTATTTAAAAACAGATAGTTAAATATAATGTGTGTCAGAAGTAGAGGTCTGCACTCCGGTAGTGCAATTACTGCAGATAGAACAGGCCGTCACGCCGTTCAGCACGCGTGGCATACCGCGGGCCGTCAGAATGAAAATGAATCCGTGAGGTCATCGGGCAAACGGCAGGGCAAAAAAGTTGGCGTTGCAGGAAGCGCCCGGATGATGAGGATAAAGGGGGAAATGACGCGGCATAATGGAAAAGCATGACCAGGACGCCTGCGGCGCCCTTAATGAAAGCCGGTTAAGTCGTAATCATGAGGCGTTAGCGAGCTTCACTGCCGTATCAAAATCCGTGATCAGCACATCAAGCAGGCCAGATTTTAGCGACGCCACGATGCCTTCATATTTCTGCTCTCCTCCTGCTACGCCAATCACGGTTTTGGTATTACGCAGCTGCTCTGTTGAAATCCCGAACCCCAGCCGGCTCATCGGACTGTCAAGGATCTCTCCTTTGCTGTTAACGAGCGTTATGCAGACGTCAGCCGCAATATCATCCCGGAAAAGTGGCGCCTGCCATTCTTCCGGAAAAATATCACACAGGCTTGACGATCCCGTTTTCCAGGCACCAATGCCCGTGATCACGACATCCAGCCGGGAATAATACTGCTGGGTGTCCATCACGGCCGGATCGCTGGCCAGCTTTTCTGCCAGGCTTTCATCATCCACCCACATTGGAACATACATAGGATGCGCCTTTCCCTGCGAGATGGTCGACAGCCTGTGGATGAGATCAATCGGTCCCTGGCTGAATTCTATACCGGGATGCACACCTGACAGCTGCACAACATCCAGCGCCGGCAGGCTGGTCAGTTGGTTCACAGTGCTGGATAATACCCGTCCCCAGGCAATGCCGACCGTCATTCCTGCGGTGAGGTAGTTGCTGAGATAACTGGCCGTAATGCCACCCAGCTTCTCATTGAGCTGCTCCTGACTTGCCCAGGATTCAGATACCGAAAGCACAACCGCGTTCTGCAGGCCGTATTTCTGGCAGAGACTGTGCGCAATTTCCTCATCCAGCATCTGCTGCTTCGGAAACAGAAACTTCACATACTCCTGCTGAATCGCCTCATCAATCAGACGGGCAGCCTTGAACCGCGAAATCTCCAGCTCCTCAGCAATTTCTGTTTTCGTTTTCATTTCCACGAAATAACGCCGCACAACGAGCGAATAGATGTAGCGGGGATCGTAACCGGACCAGCGGCTGTTCTTGATACGTTTAGGCATAGCGAATTCCGTTTTAGTCAAAAGTAAATCTCATTCAGGATAACCTGACATCCCTGCATTTTATTCAGAAGAGTATCGTTTTATGCGCTCATATGGTATCTGATGTGCTGTGCATTTTCCTACAGTGTGACTGCTGGCACGCAAACTGTGACCGGCGTGGTGAGATGTTCTTTGTCGTCATACAGCGACGCTTGATATACGCATAGTCCTGCGAAAGGCGGGCGCGGAGACCAGCATGAAAGCGAAAGCCAGGCAGATCCGTTACCAGGCCGGGCGATCTGCTATCGTTCATGTCGCTGTTAAAGGACTCCGTACAGGCCGCCAGCGCAGCCGCTGGTGACGGAGTCACGTTTTCCGTGCCGCTGACGCCGCATACTTTCCGCCACAGCTACGCCTTGCACATGCTCTTTGCGGGCATTCCGCTGAAAGCGCTGCAGAATCTGATGGTTCATAAGAGCATGAAGTCCACCGAGGTCTATACAAAGGTGTTTGCGCTCGACTTGGTGGCCCGGCACCGGGAGCAGTTTCATATGCCGGGCAATGAGGCGGTAGCAATGCTCATAAAAACAATCTGAGAAGTGGTCATTAGCCGGGCGGGTTCAGTTCAAAGCAGTTATGGCTTTGTACGCACAGGAGTATCAGGTACTTATCCTGCGCGGCCACAGGTTATTTTTGCTTTACGGCAGCGGCATATTTTCAGGGAGCAGCTTCTATGGATTTTTTACACTCAAATCCTGATTGTCGAAATAGCGTTTCTGCAGGACGGAATAGGTGCCGTTGCGGATAATGTTTTCGAGACCCTTATTGAGCAGCCGCTTCGTGCTGCTGTCACCCTGACGGATGCCGTAAGCAGATCCCCTGCTGAACAGATCCGCATCCGTCACTTCCGGCCCTTTCAGTTCAAAATCAATGCCCTGGGGCGTCCGAAGAAAGCCATATGTCAGCGCAACGGAAGGTACCAGGGCCCCCTCCACCCGGCCGGCATAAAGGTCCTCGTATATAGCCTCAAGGTCAGGATAGTTTTTTACAAACACACCTGCAGGCCGCCAGTATTTATCCGCATACGCTTCCTGAATGCTGCCCTGCTGTACGGCAATATTTTTTCCCCTAAGGCTTTGCGTCTCAGGCAGAAGATGAATTTCCTTTCTGGCTACCAGACGGGTTGGTAAATGAAATACGTAACGGCTGAAGTCGATAGCGTCCTGTCTTTTCCTGGTGACGCCGAGTGGCAGTATCACATCCACTTTTCTGGCCAGCAGCGCCGGAATTTGTGCATCGAAAGTATTGACGACATAGATGCATCTGACGTTAACGGATTTACATACAGCCTTCGTGACGTCAATTTCAAACCCCCCCGGCTCCCCGTTCTTGTCCCTGTACTGAAACGGGGGATTAGTCAGGTCGGCCCCGATGCGAAGAGCGTCACGGACGGCGGAGGCTGCCGGAAAGCTCACAAATATGATGATGGCCGTCAGCAGGCCTGTTTTCTTATGCATGGTAATGTCTCTCGCTTTTCTTTTGTGTCAGGAAAATGATTTATCCTGCAGACACCATGTGAACGGCGTAGCACTGATGCTGCGCAGATTAGTCCTGCTGTTGCGCCTTATACCTCCAGTATCAGGCCGTATATCCGGCCGGCGGGTCAGCTGTACCAGTAAAATGAGCTCCATTCAGGAAACACAAGCCGTTATCCCATACCACCGCGGAGGACAGGCTGCACCCCGAGACGCAGAATATTCAGGATTGCTGCTAAGAAAAAATGCCGGGTAACGACTGGCTGTATCCCGGTTGAAAACAGGCTGGTTATGCGCACAAGAATACGGACCACCAACTCAGTTTCATCAAGTGGCATTCGTAAGAGCGTCCGAAGGGAGCTGCTATCGCGGATGCACTCAGCTATTGCAGGCCCTGAACCCTGTACATTCTTTTTCATAACAACCCTGATCCCCCTCTCCAGTAACATGTCTTCTACTGGCAAATGATGCCTCGCCTTATCGCCTGTCAATTTGTGCATAAATGGCATGCGCCTATTACGTGCAGATGACAGTTCCCCGAGCGATACGGAACTCAATCAACCGGCAGAAACGTTACTGCACATAAGCAGTGAAGAAAGAAAGTGACCTGCTCCCCGAAAACTAACATGCCATGATGCAGGCAACGTCCGCTTTTGGCATAAAGCGGACTAACTTGATGTAAAGTCCGCTATGAGCGAGAAGCGGACATGACGTGCGGTATTGAGCTCGCCCAAGGTTCTATGCTTCTGTAAAGGACAGGATTATATCACTCTCAAAATTTATCGATTTTATATGTGGAATAAGACTAATGAATATCAATATAAGACCAGCTCAATTATCTGATGTTGAAAGTATTTTTACTATCAGAACGTCTGTTGTCGAAAATCACCTGAGCCGTGAAGAGATGCAGGAGATGGGCATAGCCGAAAGTACCGTGAGCAATATGATCGAAGAGAGTCGTTGCGCATGGGTTGCGACAGATAATGATAAAGCAGTGGGCTTTTCGATGATTTTAAGGGAAAAAGGCTCTCTTTTTGGTCTCTTTGTCCTTCCTGATTATGAAGGCAGAGGCATTGGTCGCAGACTTACAGAGATTGCGGAACAGGCGTTGTTCAAACATCACGAAGTTGCCTGGCTGGAAACCGATAAAAACAGCCGTGCGGCTAAATTCTACCTGCACCTTGGCTGGGGTAATATGACAACGTTAGATGGCGCTTATATTCGATTAGAGAAACAACGTGGTAGTTGACCTTATACGGCTCTCTTTAAGTGCCTCATCAGGCATAGCGCAGATATGTCAGCATAGTGAGGTCCGCTAAGAGCGAGAAGCGGAAGTTCGATGTGAAAAAGCTTAGGAGCATTGTCGTTGATGATGATAAAGGGAATCGTACTAACCAGCGTATTAGCACTTCTCATCACGATGATAAGTCATAGAAATTAAACTACTATTGTGAATTTTATTTCACCTTAGTAAATTTAAGTGAGCTATTTTCGTACGTTATTACTCAAAATAAAGCTCACGTTAAGGTTGAAAAATGTTGGATATCAGAATGTCACGACCATCTGAAGCGTCAGAAATCATACAAATCTGGAAGAGTTCGGTGGATGCTACCCACGACTTTCTGACAGCTCATGACAGACAAGAAATCGAAAAAGAAGTTGTCGGTTTTTTCTCAGAAACTCCTGTATGGGTTGCAACAAATCATGATGACCAACTATTTGGATTTATGTTTTTGCATGAGGGCCATTTGGAGGCACTTTTTGTAGCTGCCTCTGCTCGCGGACTTGGCGTCGGAAAACGGTTGATCTTACATGCTCTGGCGCTGCATCCAGAGTTAAGCATCGATGTAAATGAACAAAACCAGCAGGCCGTCGGATTTTATCAACATATGGGGTTTCAGGTCTCAGGGCGTTCCGAGCGGGATAATCAGGGAAGGCCATACCCCCTTTTGCGTTTAAGAATGGCTAATAAGATGTAACAATTGTGACACAGAAACTATTATTGATTTTTTTGGCTAACAGCCACGATGTAAGAGCAGCTCTGCTCATTATCCGGATTGCTCATTCGGTACTCGCTTGCAAAGGTAGGGGCTATACAGTCACCGGCATGTAGATGATGTGTCTGATGATTGACATGAAAATCAAGGTAGCCATTCAGCATCCAAACGTTTGCCCGGAAAGATGCTCATTTGCAGAAGCGGGTATCGTCAGCTCACCCATCGCAGGAATTTCAACTTTGATCAATTCCGGGCATGCCCCCGCAAGAGACAAAGACCAGCGGATGATGCCTGACTGCTCATCCGTCCAATGCTGATGCTGATGCTGATAATTGAAACTAACCATATACGCACCTGTGGCGCTAAGGTATGAGCTGGCAACCTTAACGTCCGCTTTTGGCACAAAGCGGACTGATGCAGAGATCAATGTCCGCTATGAGCGAAAAGCAGACCTTTTATAAAGCCTTTTTCATAAAAATACGGCTTGTTCCTTCGGGTTTGCAGTCTATACGTCCAAATTCTTCCCAACCGTGCTTTTTGTAGAACTCAGGGGCCTGAAAGCTAATTGTGTATAAGAATGCTGCAGTACAGCCTCTTCTTCTTCCTTCCTTCTCGAAGTGTGAGAGGATTTCTGTACCAATCCCCTTACTCCGAAACTCCGGTGGTAGATAGAAGAGATCTATAAAAAGTAGACCCAACGAAGAACGCCCCTGCATTCCCCCTAGAACTTCACCGCTAGTCTTTGATTTTAATAATACAGATAATGGCAGGCGATCACTCATTCCCGTCATTAAATCATTGAAATTGTTAAGATCTTCTTCAATCGGGATTAATTGCTCGGCGTTAGGATTTGCGCAGATCTCTAAATTTATCCCTTCAAAAATATCATTCATTTAAAATGTCCTTATAGATTAAAGTGCTGTTTAAATATACAGCCATTAGGTGCAATCACAAGAGGTTTGTCGTTTATGGTTTGCGTTTAAGCCGCATGATCAACTTCCGCTTTTGGCACAAAGCGGACATGAATCATGTATAAAACTCGTTAAGAGAGAAATTGATATTAACAATCTTTCCTACCTCTTATGAGGTAATTAGTAACATCAGCATGGGCTAATTACTGGGTGACAGGTTAGACCTTGTTGCAATTCAACCTAAACATTCCCTTTCTTACGCCTGCTATAAAGTTAATGAACAGTTAACCGATAATGATGATTAAGATGCTTTCAATCTGCATTATTTTTGTTCTTATAATAATTAATTCAGCAGGATGTAAAAATGAGTAATATTCTTAACAATATTAATCTTACCGCTAAGTTTGCAATTCTGGGCTTGTTTTGCCTTGTTCTTTTTTCAGTTCCTACCGTGCTTTTTGTGTCAGAAGGTAATAAATATATTCAGGACAAGCAGAAAGAAGTAACAGGAGTGCCTGCTGAAAACAAAATCCTTGCCCTGTTGAATCTGATACAGCGCCATCGCGCTGAAACAGCCCTCGCTATTGCGCAAAAAAATCCTGCCACCTCATCGCGTCTAAGTGTTAGAGATGACATTGTTACTATCACCGATGTCATCAAGAAAGAGATGGCGCAGACAGAAGGCAGTGCGGGTTTAATCGATAAAATTAATGGGGTGCGTGCACAGTGGGACGCGCTGCAGCAGGACATTGATGCTTCGAAACTGGATCAAACGGCCAGCCTTGACGCACATGCGCAACTCATCCGCAAACTTCTTAACACAAACCGCGACGTGCTGGATTTTTACGGTCTGTCGCTTGATTCAGATATCAGTACGTACCGCCTGATTACCAGCAATTTCTCATCATTGCCTGAGCTTACCGAAAGTCTGGGTAAAATTCGTGCGTTCGGGACTTCACTGCTTGCCAGGAAAGAAGCCGTTAGTGAGGCTGACTCTGTCCGTATGGAATCATTAATCAGCACGGGTGCCTATAATCTGGATATGTTTGCTCAGGACTCAGAGAAGCTTTTTTCGTCTGATACAGGGCTGAAGCAGAAATTCAGTGCCGATGCCGACGGGGCCGTACAGGAAGCCCAAAATGCCCTGAAAACTGCAGGTGAGTTATTTATTAGCCGCAGTATGACGAATCAGAGTCCTCAGGACTATGCCGCACTTTTTACCAGCGCGATTAACAGATTCAGCACCTACGCGATTGCGGGCGGTAATGAACTGAATGACATGCTGAACCAGCAGATTACGGACCACCGGCATGCACAGTATGGTTTGCTGAGCGTTCTTCTCTTTATGGTCCTGCTTTCTGTCGTTTTCGCATTGATTATTATCCGTTCTGTAACACGACCTATCGGTGCCGCGTCCAAGCTTGCGCTTGAAGTGGCAGAAGGCGATCTGACCGCATCTTTTTCCGTGACAGGACGCAATGAAACAGCCGGTCTGCTTAAGGCATTACTGCAGATGAGTCAGCGCCTGACGGTGACGGTAGAAAACATTAAAAGTAATGCTGTCACCATTGCCACCTCATCTGAGGAGATTGCCCGCGGTAACGGCGATCTTTCTGCGAGGACGGAAGAACAGGCTGCATCGCTGGCTGAAACAGCCGCCAGTATGGAACAACTCTCTTCGATCATCGGCAACAATGCTGAAAACACCCGCCATGCTGCAGAAATGGCCAGCTCGGCTACCAGCGCGGCATTGCGTGGCGGTCAGGCAATGGAATCAGTGCTGGGTTCCATGGAGAAAATCAGCAGCAGTGCAGGGCAGATTAAGGAAATCATTTCTGTCATTGATGGGATTGCGTTTCAGACGAATATTCTCGCGTTAAACGCGGCTGTTGAAGCTGCCCGGGCCGGTGAGCACGGTAAGGGCTTTGCGGTTGTTGCGGCGGAAGTCAGATCGCTGGCACAGCGCTCGGCTGGCGCGGCGAAAGAAATTAAAGGACTGATCGAACAGTCTGTGGAGAATGCTGAGCAGGGCATTTCGATGGCCCGGGATGCAGGTGAAAAAGTGAAGGAGAGTATGGATGCGATTGAACAGACAGCACAGCTGGTGAGAGAGATTTCATCTTCTTCAGAAGAGCAGAGTGCAGGCGTATCGCAGATAAATATTGCCGTTACTCAGATGGATCAGGTCACACAGCAGAATGCCGTGCTCGTTGAAGAATCAGCATCGTCTGCTGATGAACTTGCAAGTCGAGCCGCTAATCTGAGGGACGCGGTTAGCGTGTTCCGCACAAACGCTGGTTAAAATTTCTGTTAAGTGCTTTTTATATGTCTGTAAACGGCGTGCTGCCAGGCGCATTTCTTAGGCCTGTCATCTCAGTAACAGTATTCCATAAGCCATCCTACGGGATGGCTTAATTCCTTCCTTACGTAACGTTGGCACAAAGCGGACATACGTGCTGCAAGGTCCGCTATGAGCGAGAAGCGGACTTTGTATTACTGGTATCATTGAACTCTTAGAGCATTCCACTCATCGCGGGTGATTTCCCAAAGCTCAGAATCCAGAAGGCCGCTGACATACTCCTTCTTAACAGTTTTGATAAGCCGCATTCCGCTAGTGACCGAAATACGCTGAGAGCGGCTGTTAAGGGCTGCTTTAGGTGCGCGTAACACCGGCTTATTCAACACATTGAACCAGTAATCTGTAGCCGCAATACTAGCCTCACGCATATAACCCTGACCCTGATATTCCGGTGCGAGCCAGAATCCGCGATTGTTGTCTTCTTCGTCGTAAAGACAGATCAAGCCCATGACTTTATCTGGTATCTCACGATTTCTGATAGTCCAGAACCATGCAATTCCTTTCGCCATGTCAGGCAGAGCAACGTTATTGACGTAATTCTCTGCACCATTCTCTGGATAAGGCCAGGGGACCGATGCCACCATATAGCGGACTATTTCCCAGCGGGGATAAAGCGTCTGGATCTGCTTAGCATCTTCGGCGACTAATGGTTTTAAAAGCAACTGATCTGTTGTAAGTGTGGGGGTTAGCATAGGCAATCATCCTTACTGGTTAATAAATTCCTGATCAGATTTTGTTTACCTTACGAAAAATATGCACATACCGTCATCTGTTACATCATGCAAAGATGGTATTACGGCTTCAGCGTCCGCTTCTGGCAGCAAAGTGAAATGCGGCAGGCTAAGGTCCGCTATGAGCGAAGAGCGGACATTAATCTCCTGCAAATGCCTTATTTTTTATATTGGTGATCACTTCCTTTAACACACCCACATGTTAGGATTATTCCTAATACATAGGAGGGTTTATGGGATTAAGTTTTAGGAAGCGCCTAAAAATTGCGCCAGGCCTGTATCTAAACGTGTCCTCGGGCGGCACTAGCTGGTCAGTAGGTGTACCGGGTGCAACACTCAATTTTGGGGGAAAGAGAGGAGCAAGAGCCACTGTTGGTATTCCAGGTTCTGGCATTTCATATAGCCATAAAATCGGTGGAAAAAAACCAAGCTCTCAGGATGACTCGATCTCTCCAACTGTTTTTTTTGAATCCGAACATTCTCCTCCTCCCTTTTTTGAACATATTGACCTTTCAGTGACTCCTGTGGTGAGCGCCGACATTGATACCATTGGTGAAATGGGAATGTCAGATCTCGCGGATATGATCAATCAGGCAGAAACAACACGTCAGGAAATTTCTAAACAACTCAGAGAATTAAAGAATAAGAAGCAAAAGCTCGACAATAAGGCCAGTTTCTACAGCATGATTATCCTGCGAAGCCTATTTAGCAAAAAGCTTGGTAAGCTTCGAGACCAGGTACACTCCACTGCCGAGTATATTGAGAGCGGGCAGGCTGCCCTAGAAAGCACGGGCTTAATATTTAACTGGGGAGGAGACGAGAAAATTCTTGCGCATTATCGCGCGCTCACTCAGTCATTCGGGACTGTATCTCGAAGCAAGAAGATCTGGGACATACTGTCATATCGTGAAACAGACAAGGTCAGGCAGCGCACTCAGGCGGATAAAGAGGTTTCACGTGAAGATGTACGGTTCAGTATGGGGCGACCAAACTGTCTTCCAGCTTCCCAAAATGACGAGTTCAAAATGGTTCCGCATCTGGAAAACCGCAATGGGGGGGATGTTTATATTTTCCCTGGTTTTCTGCTAATCGAAAACGAATCCCGGTTCGCAGTAGTTTCAATTTCCGACGTGGAGTTAGACTTTGCGCGAACACGGTTTGCTGAAACCGAAAGCGTTCCGTCAGATAGCAAAGTTGAAGGTAACACGTGGCGGTACGCGAACAAAAATGGTGGGCCAGACAGGCGCTTTAATGATAATCATCCGATCCCTTGGGCCATCTACGGAATCTTGTCGATTCGTTTCAGGAACGTGCTTCATGAGGAGTACATGATATCGAATGAAGAGGCAGCGAGGCAGTTTGCAAAGCATCTTCTTAATCTTATTGAACATACAAAACTTAGTACCCTTTGATCAGTACGCTGTTCAGTAATGACTATGAAATATACTTTGAGCCGGGAATTTGCAGTGGGGACCCGTTCCCTTGGCATTAGCATGCTAATGTAATTTTAACGTCCGCTGTTGGCACAAAGCGGATGGAGTCAGATGAACGTCCGCTATGAGCGATAAGCGGACCATGAGATTTTCGCTTATAAGTTGAATAAAAGCTTAAGAGAAATAAAAGTATGTACTTCATATAAAAGCCTTTAACTCCTCAGCATTTATGTTCGCCAGCATTGATGCTTTCAAGTTTGGGGATGATGCGAGATACCTGGATATCAGGTTGAAACCTGCCGTATAAC